>Ga0172379_10002325_pt1 | contig 33980 bp, 35 predicted proteins | sample GrowelOW334metaG_FD_119756 | JGI IMG/M metagenome (GOLD analysis project Ga0172379, IMG submission 119756) | Groundwater microbial communities from an aquifer near a municipal landfill in Southern Ontario, Canada - Groundwater well OW334 metaG | ecosystem: Environmental > Aquatic > Deep... | reverse complement strand
ATTTACCGACCTCTGTCGTGGCGGACATTTGGAAAATCCGAGCAAAGAAATAGATTCCGGGGCTTTCAAGCTCGACCGAGTAGCCGGAGCCTACTGGCGCGGAGATGAAAAAAACAAAATGCTTACTCGTATATACGGCCTCGCTTTTGAAACCAAAGAAGATTTGGATGCTTACATACTGCAACGCGAGGAAGCAGAAAAAAGAGACCACAAAAAACTTGGAAAAGCTCTCGGCTTGTTCACCGTTTCAGAATTAGTCGGAAAAGGATTGCCCATGCTAATGCCAAAAGGAAATATCATCAAAACTGAACTGGAAAATTTTATCAGAAAAGAAAAGGAGCAACTTGGTTATTTATTTGTAACCATCCCCCACATTGCAAGAAAGGAATTGTATATAAAAAGTGGCCACATGGGTAAATACGATGCGATGATGCCCATCATGACAGACGAAAACGGTGACGAGTTTGTCATGAAGGCGATGAATTGCCCTCATCATTTTGAAATATACAACGCAGAACCACACACCTATAAAAATCTTCCCTTTAGAATAGCGGAAAATACCGCCGTATACAGAAACGAAAAAAGTGGTGAACTGGCTGGACTTTTACGGGTAAAAAACATTACTCAGGACGATACGCATCATTTTGTCACTCAAGATCAAATCCAAAGAGAAATCGAGATGATTTTTAACTTGATGCGTGGAATATATGAAATTTTTGGCTTTAATGATTATAAAGTAGAAATATCAATAAGAGATCCAAAAAATAAAACAAAATATTTCGGTAGTGATGAAGTATGGGAAAAAGCCGAAAATATTTTGATTAGTTCAGCAAAAAAAATGGGTTTGAAATACAGTGTGGAAGAAGGCGAAGCCGCCTTTTATGGACCGAAAATAGATATTAAAGTAAAAGATTCAATCGGCCGAGAATGGCAATTAACTACCGTTCAACTTGATTTCAATCAACCGGAAAATTTTGAAATGGACTATACGGGAGAAGACGGCAAGAAACATCGGGTAGTTGTTCTTCACGTTGCAATACTTGGTTCTTTTGAAAGATTTATGGGGGTTTTGATAGAACATTACGCCGGCGCCTTCCCTCTCTGGCTCTCACCTGTACAAGTAAAAGTAATTCCGGTTCGGGAAAATCATAATGAATATGCAAAAAAAGTTTTTGAGCTGCTAAAAGAAAATGATATCCGTGCAGAGCTAGACGACGAAGATAAAAATCTCGGTGGAAAAGTCCGCGATGCGAAAAACAACAAAATCCCTTACTGGATAGTCATCGGTGACAAGGAAATTGAAGCAGATAAAATTACCCTAGAATCCCGCGACGCCGGCCAGCTTGGCCAAATTGGAAAGGAAGAACTTCTCACAAAACTTTTGGAGGAAATTAAAAATAAGAAGTAAAAATATGGGAGAGGGTTATAATAAATTAGTTCGAAACAAAATTCCAGAACATTTAGATGCTAAGGGTATTTCCTATGAACAAAGAACAGCAACTCCTGCAGAATATCGGGTAGAATTAATAAAAAAATTAGATGAAGAAGTAAAAGAATTTCTCGAAGAACCAAACAGCGAAGAATTAGCTGATATTTTAGAAGTAATTGAAACTCTTAGAAAACTTCCAGAATTTTCAAATGTAGAAGAAGTCAAAAAGAAAAAACTAGCAGAAAAAGGAGGATTTGATAAAAAAATAATTCTAAAAGGAGAAAAATAATTTAAATATCGATCACCTAGTGGACGCCCAATGTCTACTGGGGATGAGTATACTAAAAGAAAAAGTTGGGTAAAAAGAAAACGACCAGCCTATGTTTCAAGGCTGGTCTGCAAACCGAGGATTTGTTCTGGTTGCGTGATAAGAGGGTTCACTTTAATGACTCCATCAAAACCATCGGAGTCGATATCTGCGGCTAATTTGTGGAACAATGCATGATCACGTAGGGGTGCATCCTCCGAGTAGAAGGAGAGATCCTCGCCTTGGCGGGTGCTCATTTCTGATATTTTGGCAACGTCCGGTTTCTTCCAGAACCATTCGCAAACATTTTCTGCCGGGGTTACAAAATACCACGCCTTGATTTGGTCAACACCAAGAAATCGAAGCATGCGTATAATGCAATACCGTTCATCGGAGGTTCCATTCCAGGTGTCGAGAATCATCCTCAGTTTTGAAGTAGATTCAAGTTTCTCTTCTACCATCTTCCACATTTGTTCATAAACATACTCATGATCTCCTGTATACGGGCTAAGTGAGGTTTTCCCAAAAAGTTTGATAAGTAACTCGTCACGACTAATCAGAACAACGGAAGGATCGAGAACCACAGCCCTCTGGCAAAAACTTGACTTACCGCAGCCGCGAGGACCCACGGTCAAAATGACTTCTCGCATAGGACTCTCCTTTTGTGTGGATATTAATCAGTTTCTTGCGACGCAACAACTGAGAAAGAATTTCCAAGTTCTTGTGTCGCAAAAAACACCAAAATTTAAAGAACATGTTTTTTCTTTACCTTACAATATTTTTAACAAATGTCAAATCAAAAAAGAGCCCCCTCCCTCAAAACTTCTAGAAGAGATAAGAAATAAGAAATAATTACTTAGATTTTCTGTCACACATATCTGCCAACCTTCTCATCGCCTCAGTTCTAGAAAAATGGCTTGTGCACGCAAAAATTCCAAGCACTATAAATATTAAATAAAGATATTTTATAGCTAAAACTGGATGAATAAACCAAGACATAACTATAATAATTATCGAAATTCCCAAAAATGAAGTTGCGATAAAATATATAATATCCTTATCCATATAGTCTGAGGTAATTTGTGTTGAATCTTTTAGAGCCTCTAAAACTTCTGGGTAGTGCCTCAAGTCTGTTTTAGAAAAATATGTTTCAGAATTTATTTGCTCAAAAAAATTACTAAATTTTTTAATTAATCTTTTTTTTCGATTTTTTTTAATAACAAAATATATTAAATAAACAAAAAATTTTCCCATTTCTCTACATATGCGTGCTAAAAAATAAGACAGTATTATTAATATAATAAATTTTTCATTAGGTGTTACGCTTTGAAAATTAGGAATATTCTCAATATCAAATTTGAAAAATAAATTTAATATAAACAAAAAAACCATGCCCTGGGTTAAATACAAAATCTCCTTAAAATAAAATCTATCTTTTACAACCTGAGATATTTTTTCGAATGTATCCATAATGTTTTATATATCAATCTCTGCTAGTTTTGCATTAGACTGAATGAAGGATTTACGAGGAGGAACTTCGGAGCCCATTAAGATATCAAAAATTTCATTCGCTTCTTCTGCGTCGTTAATCATTACTTTTTTAAGCACGCGGTGCGCCGGGTCCATCGTGGTCTCCCATAGCTCTTCCGGGTTCATTTCTCCGAGACCTTTGTAGCGCTGGATATGAATTTTGTTTGCTCTCTTTTTGTCCTCCTCCGCCTTTTCTCCCTCGCCCTGCTCGGGACCTTCGGTTTCGGCGAGTTCAGGACCTTCGGCTTCTTGTATTTCGCTCGCATCCGCATTTTTTCCGACAATTTTTAATTTCTCTTCATCGGTGTAGGCATAAAAGACTTCTTTCCCTTTTTTTATTTTATAAAGTGGTGGTTGAGCAATATAAATATACCCGGCATCAATAATTTCCCTAAAATATCTGTAAAAAAGTGTAAGCAGAAGCGTGCTAATGTGCGAACCGTCAACATCAGCATCTGTGGCAATGATTATTTTGTGATATCGCATTTTTGATAAATCGAAAGTATCCCCGATGGATGTTCCCATGGCAATAACGAGCGACTTCACTTCTTTTGAAGCAAGCATTTTGTCTATGCGCGCCCGCTCGACATTCAAAATCTTTCCGCGGAGTGGCAGTATTGCCTGAGTGCGACGGTCGCGACCTTGCTTGGCCGAACCACCTGCCGAATCTCCCTCCACTAAGAATAATTCGGATTCCTCCGCGTGCTTGCTTTGGCAATCCGCAAGCTTGCCCGGCAGGGTCATACCCTCAAGCGCACCTTTCCGCAAAATAGAATCCTTCGCTGCTTTTGCCGCCTTACGAGCCTTCAGGGCAAGAATTGATTTATTGATTATCGATTTTGCTTCATCGGGATTTTCCTCTAAAAAATTCGCAAAGGCCTCACCGAAGACTGTCGCCACCGCGCCTTGGGCCTCCATACTTCCGAGTTTCCCTTTTGTTTGTCCTTCGAATTGTATTTCACGGAGTTTAACGGAAATAACGGCGGTTAACCCCTCCAAAACATCGTCCCCGGTGAAACCACCTTCCGACTCCTTCATCATTTCATTCTTTTTACAGTAAGTATTTAAGGTTCTGGTGAGCGCAGTTTTGAAACCGGTCACATGCGTGCCACCTTCTTGGTTATAAATATTGTTAGCAAAAGGAAAAATTCTATCAACGATATCGTCCACATATTGGAGAGCCACCTCTACTCCGACCCCGTCTATTTCTTTTTCGACATAAAAAATATTGCTCTGAATCGGTTTTTGAAATTTGTTGTAATACTTCACGAGAGAAATCAATCCACCTTCAAAATAAAAAGACACCGAAGGAAGTTCTTCTCCCAGTTCTCTGAAATAAAAAACGTCCTCTTCGTTCAACCCTTTTTTATTATCAAAAATACGCGCATCAATAATAGAGATTCTTAATTTCTTCACCAAATATGCCTGTTGACGAATATGATTCACCACCGTGTGCCAATCAAATTTAATCTCGCCGAAAATTTCTGTGTCTGGTTCAAAAGTTATAATCGTTCCTTGTAGTTTTGAAGAGCCGGCTTTTTTTACTGCCGCCTTTTTCTTGCCCTTGGAATATTCTTGAAAATATTTTCCACCATCTCTACAAACTTCGGCCCGACAATAAGAAGACAGAGCATTCACCACGGATGCTCCTACTCCATGCAATCCCCCGGAAACTTTATACCCCTCTCCGCCGAATTTGCCCCCAGCATGGAGAGTGGTCATTACCGTTTCCAGAGCAGAAACTTTCGTCTTTTTGTGAATGTCTACCGGAATACCTCTACCATTGTCGGCAACTCGGACACGATTATTGGGAAGAAGTACAATCTCAATGTCATTACAAAAACCGCCCATGGCTTCATCTCGGGAATTGTCAAAAATCTCCCATATAAGATGATGTAAGCCTTCGGGGCCTGTTGTGCCGATATACATGCCTGGACGGCGTCTGACGGGCTCTAAGCCCTCTAAAACGGAAATGTCAGAAGCATCATAATGATGCCCCTTTCCGGCATCTTTTTTGTCCTCCTTTTCCTTTGCCATATGCATATATTATAACAAAAAAATATCTTAAATACTAGCCCCCTTTTTCCCAAAAAACCTTTACCCACACCCCCAAATTAGGTGTGTGGGTTTACTTTTGAGCTATTTTTCTTTATATTTAACCAATGAACAATAATTATGATATTAAATTGCCAGAAGAAAAAGCCCTACTCCAGAAGCTAGAAAATAGGACTAATACTGAATCACTTCGGATGAAGCGTTATTTATCTATGCCGGACCTGTCTCGCAATCCAGCCTCCCCTATTTACGAAATAGTTCACAGAATTTTATCTCAACCTGATTTTAAAGATTTTGATATTGTAAAAAGTCCTGAAATAGTTCCTATTGATGTGACTTTTGATCTTTATAATTTTGCACCTGATCATCCTGCTCGCTCACATTCTGATACTTATTTTATTGATGATACAAATATTTTACGTCCACACACGACAGTAATGTGGTATTACTATTTAAATCAACCTGAAATAAAAGAAAAAATATCTCGCGGTGAAACTGTTGGGTTTTTCTCTTTTGGAAAAGTTTACAGAAAAGATGAAATTGATCGTAACCACATGAATGTCTTTCATCAAATGGATGGCGGTTTCTTAATTCCAAAAAGTAAAAAAACTATCGGCATAGAAGATTTGCAAATAGTTTTATCGGATATTGCGAAGGCAGTGTTCGGACCTGACATAAAATACAGATTCAATAAAGATACTTTCCCATATACTGATCCATCACTTGAGATGGAGGTTGAAATTGCCGGCAGATGGATAGAAGTACTCGGTTGTGGAATTATGACTGATACAATTATAAAAAATCTTGGACTTGATCCAGACAAATGGAGTAACTGGGCTTTCGGTTTCGGGCTAGAGCGCCTGGCCATCATCAGTATGGATTTACCGGACATTCGTCTGCTTTGGTCCGAAGATGAACGTGTGATTAAACAATTAAAACTTGGAAAAAAATTCGTAGAGGTCAGTAAATATCCACCCATCATACGTGATATTTCTTTTATCGTCCCAAATACTTTTATACCAAATGATTATTTTGATCTCGTGCGCGAAATTGCACCTGAGATAGTAGAACAAGTTGAATTGCTGGATAAATACGAAAATATCGCAAAATTTGGCGAGGGTAAAATAAGCTATGCTTTCCGTATTACCTACCGTTCGCTTGACAAAACTCTGACGTCTGAAGAAATTGATAACACTCATAAAAAGGTTGAGAGTGCAACAATAAAAATTTTTAATGCAGTAATACGTTAAACTCTTAAAAATGAACCAAGAAATAAGAAGAGTATATTTCGTATTAATAGTGGCTGTAATATTTTTTATTGCGGTTGGATTTTATCTCGGTTGGTTAGATAATGGACCAGTGTCTTTATTTTAAATTTTAGTCTATCGCTCGAACTGACACCACTCACAATCTTTTTTATTACACCCTTTCTTCAAAAACTCCATAGACAACACTTCTTCTGCGCAAAGATTTATCTCTTTTTTTAAATTCTCGAGATGATTTTTTGTAACCTCTAGGGAATGTTGTTCAAATTTTCCTTTTTTGTTTTTCTCCACAAAATCAAGAACACTTTTATTTACCTTAAAATCTTTTTTGGCATAATCCAAAAGCAAAAAGTTGTAAAAAATCAGTTGCCTTTCATAATCAGCTTTCTGTTCTTTTGTTTTCTCAGAAAATGTCTTGCCTGTCTTGTGGTCAATGATGTTAATCTTGGGAGATGGGGGGCCATCTAAATATTCTATTTTGTCCAAAGTGCCGCTAATTTTAAGAGTTTCTTTGTTGTCTAATTTAAAATCTCTTTCGACGTGAAACTGGGTATCTACTTTATAGGCCCACTCTTTAGAATATTCATCGAAATACTCGGCAAGAGCTTTATTCCCTCTCTTTGAAAACTTTTCTTCATCTTTTTCGGATAAATTGAATCTGGCTAAGCCCTTTCTGAACTCTTCAAGTAAAATCTTTTTGGGTAAAATTTTTGCTTCCTTCTTGGATTTTTCAAAAAAATTATTCAGGGCAAAATCCACCGCACTTCCGAACATCAAGCTTGGAGAATAAATATCAGGAATCCTGATTAAATTTTTATACAAATATTTTTTGGGACAATCCAAATAGTTATTCAGGGCGGAAACATTCAACCCACGTTTAAAAAAGAGTTGACGCAGATATTCCGGGTCAAACAATGAAGCCGAACGTTTTTCAAAATTCATGAAGGAAGAAAGTTTCTCAATATTTTTTTCCTCAAAATTTTTCATGTTTTCTTCTTTTTTATAGGCCCCATCAATTTCCTTAACAAATTCCGATTCCTCATGCTCTCTACCGTCATTGTCCGTTCTGGCAAAAGAAATATTTAAACTATTCTTCGCGCGGGTCATAGCAACGTAAAAAAGTCTTCTCTCGTCATTTATGTCTCCATCATGCTGATAAATCGGCAAAGATATACTGTTTCCCCCTGTGCGACTCTCCCAGGATTTCCTTGTAGCGTTAATTACGTAAACATGCTCAAATTCCCTTCCTTTTGAGCCATGCGCCGTCATTAATGACACCCCTTCAATAATTTCCGGATCGGTACTTTTTATGTCCAAATTATATTTAATAAAAGAGTCAACAAAATAAATAAAGTCCGCCAGGCTGTAATTTTTTTTAGTTTCACTCTGCCTTTTTACCTCGTCTAGGAATTTATCCAATTTGACTAGTTGAATCCGGCCATCGAGAGATCCAATCATGTATTGCAGATATCCAATCCTGTCTAAAAATATTTTGAAAAAATCCGGGAAATCTTGATTATTCGATTCAATCTTTAGCTCTTTTATTATTTTTACGAAGCTTAAAAAAGCATCGGGATTTTTAACATCGATATCTTTAAGAATTTTTTTATCCGCAAGAATGGCAAAAACGTGTTTTTTCTCCTCTTTGTGCAAAGATTTGTATTTATCCAATATCTTGATTGAGTCGTAGGCATCAAGTTTCAAAAAATTCGCAAAAAATACTTTACCTAGATGGTGGTCGTCATTCGGGTTATAAATAACCCTCAAAATATTTATCAAATTGGCGATATTCGGGTCGTCTAATATTTTGTCTTTCGAAAAAATGGTATACGGAATTTTGTGGAAATCAAAAATAGTTTTTATGTCGGAAACATTTTTATTCGCCCGATATAAAACAGCGATTTCGCTTGGCGCAATACCGTTTGAAATTTTTTCTTTTATATCTTCTGCCAAAGACAAAAGCTCAAATTTATAATTTGAAAATTCATATACTTTAATTTTTTCGTTTTTCTCTTTTGAATTTGAACGTAGTTTTGGACTCTTTTCCAGGTCCTTAATTTTTACGACTAAACTATGCGCACCATCCAAAATATTCTGGACAGACCGATAATTTTCAGAAAGCGCAATCTCCCGAATGTCTTTATACAGTTTCTGAAAACGCGAAAAGGTTTCTACACTAGCGCCTTGAAATCTATAGATAGACTGCTTCTCGTCCCCCACAGTAAACAAATTCGGTTTACCTTCAAGGTGGGGAGCATCGGTCAGCAATTCTATCAACACATTTTGTCCCTCATTTGTGTCCTGGTGTTCATCCACGAGAATATATTGATATTTCTCCTGCACATCAGCCTTTAAGTCTTTATTTTTAGAAAGTTCTTCTCTCACGTAAAGAATCATATCGGAAAAATCATACAGTCCTCGCTTTTTCAACTCCACTTGATAGAGAGAAAACATTTCCGCTAGTTCTTTTGCCTTTTTCACTTTTTTGTTTATCTTTTCTTCTTCTGCCGGCTTGATGACTCCTTTTTTATATGCACCATAGTCTTTTTTATAATAAATATCCTCGTTTGCTAAAAGATCTTTTTTCCAAATTGGTAATTTTTTAATAAACTCTTCCGGAGATAATCCTTCTTTTTTAATCGCGAGAATACCGTCCACTATTTTACTTAAAAAAGAAAACTCGTCGTGAAAAGATACTAAGTGTTCAAATTTATTTTTCTTGATAATCGATTCAATAATTTCTACCCTATCCAAGTCCCCGACGACCCTATAACCTTCCAGGTTTTCAAAATAAAAAGAAAACTCTTTAATGATATGTTCACAAAAAGCATGAAAGGTAAAAATATTTACCCGATACGCCCTATCCCCTATTGTCTCAAGCAGCTTCTCGCGCATGGAGATAACTCCAGCTGTAGTATAAGTCAATGCCAAGATGCTCTCCGGGGCCGTATCTGTTTTCTTTAAAATATTAGCAATGCGAAGAGTAAGTATCTTCGTTTTTCCGGTTCCCGGCCCCGCCACTACGGTCACCGGACCATCGATAGTTTCTACTGCTTCCTTCTGAGCCTCGTTTAATTCCTTATATTTCTCTTTAAATTTATTTTCTAAATCTTCCAACATGTTCACATTATAACCCAATACCAAAAAACCTCCGCATAGGAGGTTTTTGAGATGAAAAATTATTTTTCTTGAGCTGGGGCAATGAAACCATCCACCAGAACTCTGTCTCCGGCGCTCATCTGAATTTTTCTTAATTCATACATTAGGGAGAACATGTGCTCTTTATCTTTTCCGATGGCCACAAGAACGAATGGGTGGTTTTTATCTATTAAATTACCGTAACTATGACCCCCAGTGGCAATGTCAATAGCAACACCGGCCTCGCCCATAGAAATTTTGTCTGTATTTATTGCTCTGCTAATTATGAATCCCGGAGGGAGTTCTTTTAGTTTTGAAAAATTAAACCCCCCTATTCCGTCATAATAAGCAACCCTGGCGATGTGCAACCCATCAGGACGCTGCATTTCTTCGTTGATGGTACTCTTCTCAGAAGCACTCGTTTTTCCAGAAAAAGAAATATGTCTATGTGGAACACCCATCTTTTTTGCAAGATTCTCAGCGTATTCTTTACCTATTTCATCTGATTTCGTTAAATCAAGGTTGTTTTCTTGACAATAAATACGAGCTGCCCCGCAACCGTCATGACTTGTAATTTCTTTAACCCCCGCTTCCTTTAGGGCCTCAACGAGCGCCTTCTGATCTTTCCACAAAATTCCGCTTCCCGCTGAATGAAGCCCCCCGGGCGTTCCCTCGTCCATACAACGCAGACAGTGATCATGTGGACCGAAGGCTTTTTCTATTTGTCCAATGTTTTTTGTATATTCAGAAAAACCTATTTTATAGATCTCTTCATAAAGAGCCTGTTGCTCCTTGAAAAAATCACCTATGCCTTTTGGTCCCTTTTGTTTTGTTTCTATTGTTTCCATATTTTTAAAAAAAATAATTATAATATTCAGCTAGATAATATAGTAAAAATCAACAAAAATCAAATCCTATTCAAGTCCAGGTGCATTTTTGATTTCCAAAAGAAAAAACTGATTATAATAAAGGTACAAAGTGGCGACAAATATTCTGGAACATTAAAACCGAAACTGTGCATTATCATGATTGCGCCTAGGACAAGAATGGAATACATCGCTCCGTTCTTGAGATAAACATATTTCTTTATCCTCTCAATATTGCTAATAGTGATCTGCCTTACCAAAAGCGCCCCGAGACCATTACCGATTAAAATCAAGGGTACTGATAAAGTAAAGGCAAAGGCGCCAAGCACTCCATCAATGGAAAACGTCGTATCGATTATTTCCAGAAAAAACAATTTACTTATATCAGACCGGACACTGCCGAGAAGTCTCTTTTCCTGCTCCTCTGCATTTTGCTTAAAGCCATGAGTAATAAAAAACAAGGTTGAACCCACCACCGCCCCAAAGGCCATCAGATTGTTCTGCTGGAGGGCGAACCACGAAATCACAGCCAATAAAATTGAAACAACCGCATAAAACCATACTCCTTGATTCATAAAAAATTTCTCCGCTTTCGGCAAACCCATTTTTTTGTCTTCCAGAAATAACCAATGCAAAAACAAAAAGACTAAAAATACTCCACCCGCCATAAGAAGAATGGGAGCTGATTTATGAATTGATTCCTGAACGAGCGGATCACTCGACCAAGCCGCCGACAATACTTGCCACACATTCAAAGCGGGATTAAACCCCCAAATTATAAAAAACGGCAAAAGTCCACGGACAAGAAAAACTGCCACTAGCATTCCCCAAGTGAGAAACCATCGCCTCGCGCGAGCCCCCACGGTAGAGAGCACCTCCGCGTTTATTATCGCATTATCAACAGACGAGATTGTCTCAAAAAGAGACAAGCCCACGATTGTTAATAAGGCCGAAAAAATCATTTTATTATTTTACTCTGTTGTTATTCCATCAAATTCAGGACCGTCAGCTTCGGCCTCAGCTTTTGTGGCTCTCACTATTCCGTCTTTGTGATGTGCCGGAGAATAGATGGTATAAAGTTTTAAATCCTCTGAGCCGGAAGTGTTAATAACATTGTGCTCTGCCCCAGATGGAACGACAATAACCGAACCGTCGCCGAGAAGATACTCATTACCGTCAATGATGCATTTTCCTTCTCCTTTTTCAAAACGAAAAAATTGATCATTGTCCGCATGGACCTCCATGCCGATTTCTTCACCTGGCTTCAAACTCATCAGAACCAGCTGACTATGTTTTCCAGTGTATAAAACTTTACGAAAATTTGTATTTGCTAATGTATCTTTTTCGATGTTTGCATTATATCCTTTCATAATATTTATTTATCGTTAGTGAGAATTTTTAATATTCGACTTCTATATTTTACCATACCTAGAAAAAAATAAACTTATTTATGGCGCTTCGATAGACTCTATATGGCTTCGGACCCACAAAAGTTTTCCCATTTATAAAAACAGTAGGCGTACCGTAGAGTCCGGTTTTGTTCAATTCCGTTACTTGCTCATCAACAGCATTTTTGGTTGCATCACTATTCGTACATGCCTCAACTCTTTTTACGTCCACATTGAAATTAGCCAGTATTTGACTCAAGTTTGATCTGTTAAGAACAAAATTTTCATCGGCGGTAAATAAATAGTTATTAAAATCCCAATACTTGTCTGGATATTCGTCGTACATACAATGGCCGGCTTCGGCTAAAAAGGTGGTATCCCCTTTCGCGGGATAGTGAGCAAAAATATAATTTGCCTTTTTGTCCTTAACTAATTTTTGAATATCAGGATATGCTTTCCGACTGTAATCGCAAGCATAACAACCGATGAACACTACCGTATCTTTTGAACCCACACTCTTCGACGGAAAGCTGGAAAGATCTACCCCATTTAGAGTTACATTTTTTTCCGTTTTTTGCGTAATTCCACAAGTGGCGCCATCTCCAAGCACTGTCACTTTATTGTTTTCTCCGCCCGGATCAAAAGCACAAAAACCACTCGCATTTAAACCATTACAACTACCATAAACATAAAAATTATATACGCCCTGCATAACCCAAAAAGTACTTCCCAACATCAATAGAAAAAATATCCAGGATAATATTTCATAGTGCTTATTTACTAGCTTTGCTAAAAAGGTCGAACGGGTAATTATTTTTGACAATATTTTCCCTTTTATTTTCTCGGCAAAACCGGTGTTGCAAGGACGAAGAGTTATCCTCCTAAAGACACAACTAAAAGCTTCCTTCGCCAAGGCCCGATGAGAGGCGCTGAAGATTCCCAAGATTGAAAAAATGATTAAAGCAATAATGCAAGGCATAAATTTATAGAATCTTTGTGATTTTATTTATATTGGTAATAAGCGCTTCTGCCTCCGTCATCGTATTATGCAAATATAAAGAGATTCGGGCAGAGTTGTAAATCTTTTTGCTGTCAAACCATGAATGCACACAGTGTCGCCCGGAACGAATAGAGATATTCGCCATTTCGTCGAGCATAATAGCAAATTTGTGCATATCCATTTCTTCAATATAAAAATCAATAATTCCGGACCTTAATTTCGGATCTTCCGGCCCAATAATTTTTATCTGCGGAATTTTTTTGAGTTCCTCCGTAATGTACGTATTTAATTTGAGCTCATGTTCCGTAATATCAGCCCAATCAAATTGACTTAAATATTTTACCGCCTCCCCTAGCCCGATAATCCCGGCATAGTCTTGAAGCCCCGCCTCAAATTTCTCCGGCAGTGGAAGCATTTTATAATCATCGTAAGTAGAAAATTCAACAGTATCTCCACCCACCAAGAAGGGAGCTAGTTTTTCCAACAACTCTTTTTTACCATAAAAAACCCCGGTACCGGTCGGCCCGAGCATTTTATGTCCGGAAAAAACAAGAAAATCAACGTCTAAATCTTGCACATCAATTTTTCTGTGAGGAATACTCTGTGCAGCATCCAGGCAAACGAGAGCGCCGTTATCGTGCGCAAATTTTATTATTTCTTTAGCGGGATTTGTAACTCCATCCAGATTTGAAGTATGAACGAGGGAAACGAGTTTCGCTCCTGCAATTAACTTAGAAAAATTATCCAGATTAAAGGTGCCGTCTTCATTCGCCGGAATTATTTTTACCACAATCCCCACTTTGTCACGAAGCGAGAGCCAGGGAATTAAATTTGAATTGTGTTCTTTGTCCGTCACCAAAACAATGTCTCCTTTTTTCAAACCAAAAGAATTTGCCAACAGATTTATCCCTTCGGTGGTATTGCGAGTAAAAATTATTTCCTTTTCATCTTTCGCATTAATAAATTCTGCAACCGTCTGTCTAGCTTCCTTTATTTTTTGAGTTACCTTGTCTCCTAATTTGTGCGAACTTCTGCCCGCACAAGCCGGATAATTGGAATAATAATCATTCATAGCCTCCAAAACCTGATTCGGCTTTAAGCTCATACAAGCATTATCAAAATATATGGGGATATTGCCATTTTTCCCATTCAATATATTAAAATCAGCCCTTATTTTGTCTATGTCTAACATAAATTTATTCAACAATTATAACACAGATTCCCTTGTTTTTGTAAACAAAAATCCGTAGAGTGGTCTAGTACTAAAATAGATTTTTATACTAGAGCTATGATATAATAGAGTTATGGCTGATATTTCTACACTTAAAAATCCTAACAAAAGTCACCGCAAACAAATATCTTTACCAAAATACTCAACGAACCTGGCTGAATTCTTTGGAATTATGATTGGTGACGGTGGAATTAATAACCCGTGGCAAGCAAACATTACCTTAAACTCAATTAAGGATGCTAATTATGCAAAATATGTTTATGATTTATGCGATAAGCTCTTTGGAGTTACTCCCGCCATACGAAAAAGAAAAACAAGAAATGCATTGGTTCTATCTCTCGCCAGCACGTCAGTTGTAGATTTTCTGGTTAAAAATGGTTTGGCACGAGGCAATAAATTAAAAATGGGGTTGAAAATACCAAGGTGGATTTTGGAACAATCTTCATATAAAAAGGCCTGTGTCAGGGGACTTATGGATACAGATGGATGTATATTTGTGCATACACATAAAGTGTCAGGCAAAATATATAAAAATATTAGTCTTAGTTTTACAAGTTATTCACCCGAGTTAGTTTTTCAGGTGGCAGATATACTTGCAGAATTTAAGATTATACCGCATATTAGTAAAAGAGGTCGAGACGTAACTTTGTACCAAGAAAAAGCCGTTATCGAGTATTTAAAAATATTTGGTACTTCTAACAATAGAATACAATCTGTGTACAAAAAATGGAGAGATGCGAGAGCGGTTTAATCGGCAGACCTGGAAAGTCTGTGTGTCAGTAATGGCACCGAGGGTTCGAATCCCTCTCTCTCCGCCAGAAATGATAGAAAAATTTATAACGATTCAAAAATACTTGGCGATAAATGATGTACCCGAAAAGAGCGATGTTGTCTTTGTTTTTGGCCAGATTAAAATGCCAAAAGTGTGGGACCGGGCTTGTCAGCTATACAAGGACGGATTTGCTAATAAAATTTTAGTTTCCGGGGGCGCGGGAAAAATTATTAAAGAATTAAGGCCTGGATTTACAGAAGCAGAAATAATAAAGGATTATCTTGTAAGCAAGGGTTTGCCGGGAAACAAAATAATCGTTGAAGATGAAGCAACCAATACCTTGGAGAATGTTATCTTGGGCATGAAAAAATTAAATAAGGAAACAGTGTATCCTAAAAAAATAATAGCCGTGTCAAAACCTTTTCACATGAGAAGGTGCCTGGCAACGTTTGAAAAATATTTTCCTGAAATTAAAGTTTTGTGTTGCCCCCCAATTGGAGAATTTAATGAATTGATGGATCGACCTCTGGCTGAGTATAACCAAAGACTCCTTGGCGAGTTAAAAAGGTTAAAAGATTACGGCGATAAGGGTGACATAAAAACTCAAAACATACCGGACGAATTTAAAAATTTATTTTAATAAATTTAGAAATTTTTTCTCATCTAAAACTTTCACCCCGAGCTTCTCCGCATTTTTAAGCTTTGAGCCCGGTTCAAGACCAGCCACGACATAAGAAGTATTTTTCGACACCGACCCGACGACCTTGCCCCCCAGGGCAAGAATTCTTTCTTTGGCAATTTCTCTCGACATCGTCGAAAGCGTACCAGTTAAAACAAAATTAAGTCCGGTAAATTTGCCGGCTTTTATTTTTTCTCCTTTTTCTATCACAACCCCGTTTTTTTCTAATTTATTAATAAAATTCAAATTATTTTTATCATGAAAAAATTCATATACGCTTTTTGAAACTGCCGGACCAATGTTTTCTATGTCTAGGCGAAAATTCGAAGAATTCAAAGCGTCGTGGATTCCCTGTCCTTTGACTCCGAGGGCGAAGGCGCCGGAATTTTTCGAATTTTCGCCTGACGCAACAAAAGAAATTAATTTTTCCAAAGTACCAAAATTGCTTGCCAAATCTCGCGATGTCTCTTCTCCCACATGCAAAATTCCCAAGGCCCAAAGAAAACGCGATAGCGGAATTTTTTTCTTTAGCTCTATTTCGTTAATGATATTCTCCGCGCTTTTTTCTCCAAACCTTTCGAGGGGTGCAATGTCTTCCTTGCTTAAAGTAAAAACATCCGCTGCATCTGTTATCAAGCCCTCATCCTTAAAACGCCTTAAAATTTTAGGGCCAAGCTCATAAATTTCAAACACGGATACAAAATGTTCCAAATATCTTTCATTTTTTGCCGGACATTTTTTATTGGCACAATAATAGGCTACGGAGAGCGTAGCAGACGAATAATTTTCGAGTGTCTGGTTGAGCTCGCTCTTTCCAAGTTTTTTTGCGCGAGCGACCCGAGGACCGAGAAAATCATTTGACTGCGAAGCTTTTTTCTCAATTCTTTCTCCGCATGCAGGACACATTTCCGGCATTTTAAATTTCTTTTCTTTGCCTGTTCGTAGTTTAGTCAATACTTCTACTACCTTGGGAATAACGTCTCCGGCTTTTTCTATTACTACAGTATCCCCGATTCGTAAATCCAGTCGTTCTATCTGGTCCATGTTATGCAAGGTGGCCTTTGAGACCCTAGAGCCAGCCACTAACGTCGGCTCGAAAACAGCTAGGGGCGTCAAAACCCCCGTGCGCCCTACGTTTATCCTTATTTCTTTTACGATAGTTGTGGCCTTCTCCGCCGGATATTTATAAGCGGCCATATAACGCGGAGCTTTACCGACGACCCCCAGGATTTCTTGCAATTTTAAATCGTCCACAGAAATGACAATACCATCCGTTCCATAGGCAAAATCAGGTCTTGTTTTTTCAAACTTTTTTATAAAATTAATTACTTCACCCAAATTTTTACAAATTGCATCATTTTGGTCTACTGTAAAGCCCAGGCTTTTTAAAAACTCATGTTTACTAGAATGATTTTTCAAGGCGGAAGCATCTGTGAAATTTTTCTCGCGAGGGTCCCACTCCAAAGGAGAAGGGCGCAGTGAGGAAAATTTTACAGATGGTGTAGCCCACTTTGCCTCCGCAATATCATAAGCAAAAAAATCCAATTTTCTTTCAGCTGAAAGTTTCGGATCAAGCTGCCGCAGGCTACCGGCTGCAGCATTTCTAGTATTAGCAAAAAGTATTTTCCCCTCTTTCTCGTTCTTTTTATTTAGAGAAATTAAGGTTTTTTTGGACATTACCGCCTCCCCCCTCACCTCCAGATATTCCGGAAACGGCGCCCTCAAAACGAGTGGAATAGTGTGAATGGTTTTTAAATTTTCAGTGATATCTTCCCCGACAAAGCCGTCTCCCCTGGTGGCCCCCCGAATAAATTTCCCCTTTTCATAGATTAGTGATACTGCCAATCCATCAAACTTTATTTCACAAAAATAGTTAAAATGGACGCCGGAAGCCCCGCCAGAGGCGGGTAAAAGTTTTTTAACTCTGTTTTCCCATTCCAACAATTCTTCTTCACTGAAGACATCATTTAAAGAAAGCATTCTGATTTTATGCTTCACTTTTACAAATTTATCGAGAGCCTTCCCCCCCACCCTGTTTTCGGGGGCGTTCGGATCATCAAATTCCGGATTCTTTTTTATGAGCTCCCGAAGCTCGCGATTCAAAGAATCGTAGACATCATCTGTCACGTCCGGGGCATCTTCCGTATGGTATAAATCACGCAACCTCGCGATTTCTTCCCGCAGTTTCTTTATCCTCTTTTGAGCTTCAGCCTCTTGCATATATTAGTAATTTACATCAAGCTCTCGTTCTACGGTATTTAATCCTTTGATGCAAATTCCGGGAGCATCTCCACCATTGTTATATCCTTTTGCAATTACAGAAGTTTTGCCTGCGATAGTTTTATCTACAGTCACTTTCGCGCAAGCTTGTCCGGCACTACCCAAGCCAGAAACAGTGAGGGTCCAAAACAACGACGTCGGACTTGTTATCACAAGAGGACTACTATTGCATTCTTTTGGTGTTCCAATCGAAGGGCCATCGACAAAAACATTTGCAGTAGACTTATCATTTATCAATGCGCACTCTGCCCCGGTGTCGGCGGCAAAAAAGGCTTCATTCGTATCCTTGGCCGACGTACCAAATTTTATTTCCCGGAGGGCAATGTTCGCGACCCCGAGAGCAATAGATAAAAGAATTACCGAAAGTGTTACCGCAAAAAGAATTACGAATCCTTTATTTTTCTGTATTTTTTTCTTCATCATAATTATTCTATCCAATTAAATAAATTTTCTGAAAAAGTAATATTGTAATCTGTTCGGCCCTGTTTCCACAAAACGGTTGAAGAAATTCTCACCTCGTCAGGGTTTATTTCCTCTATTAATACTTTTCGGGTAAAACCAGTAAAATCCGAATCGGTAATTGGATACTCTATTTCAGAAGCTTTAAACCTGTCCCAACCGGCCTGAGAACCTGAAGGATTAGAAAGGACAGATGTATCTCGCATATTTCTGACATATTCAATTCCTTCCTGCGCCAAATAAGAAGCTGCCATTTTTTGTTTAGCATAACTGGTGTCGGTAATTCCAGAGGCGATAACAGACATTAATCCTAAAATAGACATCGTAAAAATCGAAATCGCCACAAGTGTTTCTATCAAGGTAAAACCATTTGAAAAAAAATTTTCCTGGTAATTTTTGTTTATTTGTTTTAAAAAATTTTTCATAATATTTTATATTCCTAGGTCGAGGGCTCTTTGAGACACAGAAGTCCGCAGGGAAAACGGAGTTTCAACGTTGTTGTAAATAATCTTCCCGGACAACTTAACGCTCGCACGGGGCTGTCCACCATCGTCCGCCTCTGCTCCAAACACAGAAAAAAAGGATACGGGGTCAATATCAATTTCGTCGGGGGTCAATTGAACAGAATTACTTCCCCCATCAATCGATTTAAAAACACCAAACCCACCACTTTTGTTGTTACTTATGAAATAAACCCACTGATCATTTAAATTGCCCACATTTCCATTTTGATATTCAAAAGCGATCCCTCCGCACGGGTCACCATTTCGGGGCGCCCCCAAATTGGAAAAATCACTGCTATTCGGAGAAATGCAATGATAGTTATATCCCGTCCTTAAGTTTCTGGATATGTCTTCTAGCACAAAACTTAAATTATCAATAATAGAACGCATGTTCTGTGATTTCTTATGAAGCAAATTCGCATTCAAAAGAGCGCCCATGCCGACCATCACAATAATAATAAAAAGTGAAACGGCAATCATTGTTTCTATTATGGTATAACCACTCTTTTTTCTTTTTAAAAACTTCATAGCATTAATTTATCTGGACTCTACCCGACGGGTATAATTTTATTTTGGCAATTATTTTTTCTTTAGGGGAGGCGACTGTAATCTGAGCATAATCAAAGTCATCCAATCGCGCACCTCCCGCATCACTGAAAATTGCACCGGAATCCGGTCTCCTAAAGGTAATGGACAAAGAACTAATGGACTCAGCACAGACGTCATTATTACATTTGTCTATTCTGGATATATAATTATTTCCCTTTACAATACTAAAAGTATTCAAATCTTCTCCAATATCATAACCATTTGTGGAATTACTTAGGTCAACAAAATAAATAAATTGTTTCGGAGTAGAAATATCAAAGTAGACCCCATAGGCTGGCTTCCAATCAACTGGGTCATAATTATATCCAGCGGGTGGTAATAGACCATTTAAGGACGAGTTCTGCGCTTGCACAACCTGCAAGGCAATATCGCTGGCTAAATTCTTGATATCAATACTGGATTCAAAAATACCATAATTATAAATGGAAACAGTGGACAAAACAGCAAAAATAGAGAGAACTACAATGAGTTCCACATAAGTCATTCCCCCATTCATTTTTATCCTTCTAAAAATTCTCATTTTTCTTCACTTATTATAACATTTTTACTATAGGATTAAACAGCTACTCTAAAAAAGGTGCAATTCAAAAAGAAATACCAGGAGCCCCCCTAAAACCAAATATGGAGCAAATGGAATTTCGCTTTTCATACCATATCTTTTGGAGAAAATAACGAGCAAAAGACCAATTATGGCCCCAATCCAAAAGGCAATGACGGTGGCGGAAAACACTTGCGACATGCCAAGAAGCCACCCAAGGCCTACCGCCAATTTTGCATCTCCCAGCCCCATCCATCTCCCAGAAGATACGAACCAAAATAGGGCAAAAGGAAGAGCAATCAAAAAACCTGCCGAAAAATCGGCCAGAGTAGGTATATGAAAAGAAAAAATCGTATTATTGAATAGGAACAAGCCCAAAAAAGCCAGAAGACCAAAAATGATAGCCAACGAGTCCGGGATTATTTTATGTCGAAGATCATAAACGGTAATAACAAATAAAAGTGAAAATGCAAAAGCATAATAAAAAAAAGTAAAACCAAAAACAAAAATATTATAATAAAAAAGTTCTTGAAATTTAAAAAATAAAAGAGCAAAAATAACACCGGTTATAAACTCGACCAATGGATATTGAATGGATATTTTAGATTTACAATCTTTACATCTTCCCCCTAGACCCAAAAAACTAAAAACAGGAATGAGCTCATACCAAGAAAGTTTGTGCATACAAGACATACAACCACTCCTGCCGTCGAAAGAACGCCCGGTATTCAGCCGAAGAATTACTACATTCAAAAAACTACCGATAATTAAACCAAAAACAAAAAAAATACCCACAAAGATAAACATCATATTAAATTACATTAATTGTTACAAACATAATTCACTCCGTCTTCTGCGAGAGTTAATGGTTCCCAAATTCTAACAGGGGGTTCGTATACCGGCAATGGTTTGGCTGTAAGCAAAGAAACCTTCAGGTCACTATTGGGGTCTACAATCATCCTAGCCGCACCCGTGCTGTCCGCACACCAGTAGGTGCCACTGGTAGTTTTTAAAGGCATAGCAACAGCCCAAACGTTAGTAGAATTGAAGCAGGAACTGGCAAAATTAGTATCACTTCTTTTAATCGCCTCAGTCAAAGAAGCTGCTATCGTTTTATCCACAGAAAATATACTAGTTCCCGAGGAATCATTGTCGGGACATTTAGCATAATAATTTTCCTTCACGCCGGGTGGCAAATATGAATTGCCATTATTAAGAGAAAAAAGTTCGGCTTGGTTGGCAATGGTTCGCAAATTAGACTGTACCGCTGCATCGTCTCCCTTCTTCCTTGCACCAGTTAACAAAACCGAGACTACTGCAGATAATAATCCGATTATTGCCACCACCACCAACAATTCAAGTAGAGTAAAACCTTCCTTCGAGTTTATTTTCATGAGAATTTGTTAATTTTTGTTAAAAGAAACTTATTATATTATATCATACAACCCCAAAACAAAAACCACCCTGACCTAAGCCGGGGTGGTTTTTGTGAAAAACAAAGCTCAAATTATGGACAAAGTGTTGTCGGGCCAGTGATTGCAGTTCTTTCCGTATCAGTTATTCCTTCTGATTTTCCTGCTGAATCCACACACCAGCCAGTTGACGTTCCCTCTGCAGCCTTTAAATCTGCCGCGGCAACCCAACCATCTGCATCACCATAACATGTTGTTACAGTATCACCTCCAGCACTTACTGCTGCAGCTAACCCTGCTGCAAAAGTAGCATCTGCACACACTCCAGCATAAGTATTTCCAGTATCATTAAAAATGGCTGCCTGAGCTCTCAAGTTTGCCAAGTTTGCTTTAACCGCAGCATTTGAACCCTTTGAACGTGCCGAGTTTAATGACGCAAGCACGACAGAGGCCAAAATACCGATGATAGCGACAACGACCAAGAGTTCAATCAACGTAAAACCTTTTTTAAAATTCTTCATAATCTATTTTCGTCCCTCGATAAGCTCGGGACAAGCTAATAATAACTAATAATAAATTTCGACTTATTTTTAATACACTTAATTATATCACAAAGAAAATAATGAATGGGCAACAAAGTTATCCACAATGCCCAATTAGCTAATTCCCCCCGCCATATTGTAAATCGGCCCCAATACGGAAACAAGTAATATTCCTACCCCAAACCCCAAAACGACAATCATTACCGGCTCGATGAGACCCACCAAAGTATCCACCGCATCGTCCACTTCTCTTTTATAAAAATCAGTTAAGGTTTTTAAAATAGTTCCGAGGGACCCCGTCTCTTCCCCGACTTGTATCATTTGTATCGTAATGGGAGGAATAAAATCGGAATGTTTTTCAAAGGCAGCCGAGAGGGTTAGCCCCGACTTCACCCCATCCGCTACGTCCGCTAAAATATTTTTATATACATAGCTACCGACGGTATCTGCAGTAATATCGATAGAACGAACGATAGGAACACCGGAAGAAAGCATTGTATTTAAGTTGTCCGTAATCCTAGAAAGAAAAAGCTTCCTGTATAAATTGCCCACAGCCGGCACGGAAAGTTTCAATTTGTCCATATAAATTCTTCCCCTTTCGGTAACAGACATTCTCCAAATCCATACGCCCAATAGTGCGAGAAAAATCAAAAGGAAAAAACCATAATGAACAAACATATCTGAAATCCAGATTATTATTTGAGTAAAAACCGGTATTGCTTGGCCTGAATCCTCCAGAATAGAAGCGAGTTTCGGAATCACCACCACAAACATCAAAGTCATCACCACAAAAAAAGTGATAACGACAAAAGCCGGGTAAATGAGGGCGTTTTTGGTTTTTGAAGTAAGGGAATATTGACGATCCAAATACTCCGCCAGGTGAAGAAATGTTTGGTTGAGTTTTCCCGTTTCCTCCCCCACCTTTACCATATTTATATAAAAATCTGAAAAAACATCCGGGTGCCTGGCCAAAGAACCAGAAATGGAAATTCCGGACTGCAAATCCTCACAAACTTGAGAAAGTTTGGATCCCAAAAGTTTATTCTCCGTATTGACAGAGAGCATCGTAAAAGCTTTCAGCGCAGAAACTTCCGCCTCGAATAAGGTAGCAATCTGACGAGAAAGGATCACGACGTCTTTTGGCTTTACTCTTTCAAAAAAAGAAATCTGAAAAAATGATTTCTTCCCAGCCGCCTCATTAATAGAAATTATCACCAAGCCACGACGTTGTAATGCGGAAATCGCGACGTCACGATTCGGTGCATCGATTTCTCCTTCTTTATTTATCCCCTTGTCGTCTACTGATTTGTATTTAAATAACATTATGTTAAGCGCTCGAGTCCTTTCGGGTTAAGCGAATATTGATAAGCATTTTCAATAGAGATTTCTCCGGTACGCACAAGCTCAAGAAGAGAGTGGTTTAAATCAACCATCCCCTGTTCCATGCCTGTTTCTATCACTACGTCTATTTCGTGCGTGCGTTTTTCTCGAATCAAGTTAGCGACAGCATTATTATTAAGTAACAATTCATAGGCCGGGATAAGTCCGCCGGCTATCCTCGGCACGAGTCTTTGAGAAAAAATACCGAGGAGTGACGAAGAAAGCTGAGTGCGAATCTGGTCCTGCTGAGATCCCGGGAAGGAATCAATAATTCTATCAATTGTTTGCGAAGCATTATTGGTGTGCAGGGTTGAAAGCACGAGGTGTCCGGTTTCCGCCGCGGTCACCGCCGTTGAAATAGTCTCCGGCGTACGCATTTCACCAACCATAATTACATTTACATCTTCGCGAAAAACCTCTTTAAGCGCTACGTGAAAATCTTTAGTATCAATACCCACCTCCCGCTGACTGATGATAGATTTATTCGGTACATAAACGTGTTCAATCGGATCTTCAATGGTTATGATGTTGCGAGCTTGTTCATTGTTTATAACATTTATCATGGCAGAAAGCGTAGTCGACTTGCCTTGTCCGACGGGCCCAACTACCAAAAAGAAGCCTTGTTTTTTCCTAGCCATTTCAGCTAAAACTGGGGGCAGTTTTAATTCCTCCATGGTTTGCACCTTCGGCACTAATCTGAAAACAATGCTAATTAAACCTTTCTGGAAAAAAGCATTCCCTCGCAACCTCGCCTCTCCGCGAAAATCATACGAGAAATCTGCCTCCTGTTCTTCTTTAAATTTAGCAACTTTTGTCTTGTCTAATATCTCGCCCAAAAAACCCAACATGTCTTCTTGGGTTGAGGCCAAATGTTTAGTGAGAAAAATAAGTTCCCCCGCCACGCGGATAGCCGGTTTTCTTCCGGCACCCAAATGCAAATCCGAACCTCCTTCGTGGACAACAGCCAAAATAAGTTCTTCAAGCTCTTTTTTATAATCCATCCTATTGGAAATTTATATTAATTAATAATTCTTATTTATTATAACCCGTTTTTCAAATTTTCGTTACTACCGATGGGCCCCATATTTTTATCCTGAAACACTATTATTTTTTTCCAAAATACTAACTACCTGGTCAATCACCTCAGCCGGAGTGTAGTTCGCCTTCACAATATAGCCGGCCACCCCAAGCCGTTTTCCCTCTTCAATATCTTTTGGGTCACTTTTGTTGGACAAAATTATCTTTAAACAGTCTGGACATAATTTTTGGGTACTTATTTCCCCCAATGTTTTAAAGCCATCCATTTCAGGCATAATAATATCCATCAAAATAATATCCGGCTTAAGCCCTCCTTTTAATTTTTCTAAAGCATGGACGCCGTCTGAAGTGGTATAAACTTCAAAATTATTCTGACTAAACTTAAGCGCATACATGTCCAAAAGAAAACTATCATCATCTACAATTAAAATTTTTCTTTTTTCTTGTTCCATGTGTTTATATCGTCCGTTAAGGTTAATAACTAAATTATACTATAAAACAACCTCCAATAGAAACACGCAAGACAGGCTATTCATTTTCGTTGCCAAAATTATACATTTCAGACAAAGGAATTATCCCCGCCAGAGCTTTTAGCATAGCATCTTCTCTCATGGTCAACATTCCTTTGCTTCGGGCTAGCTTGTAAATCGCCATGTTAGTAGGGTTTTTCAAAATTACTTCCTGCATTTCCTTATCAACTTTAAACATTTCAAAAACAGCGATACGACCCTTTGTGCCAGAAGGGCACTCGGGGGCTGGAACAATATCATACATTTTGTCTCCGATTTTAGGTCGAAATTCTGCGGGTAAATCTTTCAACTGCTCTTCGATTTGAGCTCTTACGCTGGGATCCATCGGAACTTCTTTGCGTGAAGCCGGATAAGTCATTCTGGCTAAGCGTTGGGCCATAGAAACTATCAAGGTCGGGGCAATCAAGTATGGATCAACCCCCATATCTACGAGGCGAGGGACCGCTCCGATCGCATTATTGGTATGAAGAGTGGAAAGTACGAGGTGCCCGGTCAATGCTGCCTGAATGGCGAGTTGTGCTGTTTCTTTATCGCGAATTTCTCCGACCATAATAATGTCCGGATCTTGGCGAAGAATAGAACGAAGACCCGAAGCAAAGGTATAACCAATCTCCGGCATCATTTGCGATTGATTAATATCCGGCATATGATACTCGACCGGATCTTCCAAAGAAACAATATTACTTTTTTCTTTATCTAGTTCGTTCATCATGGAATACAGCGTAGTGGATTTTCCAGATCCGGTTGGTCCGGTTATCAAAATAAGTCCGTATGGTTTCGTAATCGATTCTCGCATTATTCCCAAATTTACCTCCGACAGTCCAAGCTGATCTAAAGTCTTAACTCCCCTTTCTGAATCCAAAATACGCATAACGACTTTTTCTCCATAATATGCGGGCATAGTAGAGACACGAAAATCAATTTTGTGTCCGTCAATATTCGCACTGAAAGATCCATCTTGCGGTTTGCGTTTTTCATCTAAACGTAGCTTGGCAAGAATTTTTATACGGGCGACAATCCCACCATAGACGTTCGGTGGTAAAACAATAGTCGTGTGCAAAATACCATCTACGCGAAAACGCACTTTTACCTTGTCTCCGGTATATTCAATGTGCACATCTGAAGCATTTCCTTCTATAGCGTTACGTAAAATAACTGCGACAATCTTTATGACCGGTGCGTCTTCGACGATTTTCGACTCCTCTCCAATTTTGGTATTTTCAATTTCCTTGCTTAAATTCTTTTCACTTATTCCCTTCGCGTCCTCTTCGTCTTGATTCAATTCATCAAGCGCCTCTTCAACCTGAATTCCCATTCCCTTATAGGTACTAATTACGTTTTCGTACCCGCTTTTTGAAATAAGAAAAATTTTAAAAGGAATACCGAGTTTGTTGGAAATAAATTGGAGCGCGTCCATGGCTTGAATGTTCTCGGGGTCAAGAACTCCAACTTCAAGCACTCCATCTCTTAATTCAATTGGGACGAAATGATAGTGTGCGGCAGAATCTTCGGAAATGTATCGAAGAACATTAAAGGATATTTTTTCCGGAATTACTTGTCTTATCGGAATACCCAAGTATTCTCCTTTTGTTTCTAAAATCTTATCTTCCGAAACGCCACCCTCAATAAGGGCTTCAGAAATATCTCCGTTAAATTTTTCCCTTGCGCGGTTTTTTATTTCACCTATTTGATCATCAGAGATGATTCCCTTTTTAGCTAATTCTTCTAAAAAACTCATAATTTAATTTGTGGCTGGGCTAACACAAGTATTTGTCGTACTGTTTAAAACTTGCGGTGGAATACAGGAGGGCGGAACAACTGTCATGACATCGCGGCCAAGTGGTGCAAATGGATTTGGCCTTCCTTCGGTATTATCGAGAGTAAGTGTAATGCTGGAATCATGCAAACCGATAAATGCCGGCTCGGAAAAAATAGTATCGTCTATTTTTATTTGCTGAACACCAAGCAAAAGCGCTAAAAAATCTTCCGTAACAAACACCGAGGCGGGCGTATTCGCTCCTGGGGTGGTCCCATCGATATTCGGCAGGGTTGGGTTATTGGTAGTTGAAACGAGATTCGGTTGTGCCGGAGAAGGTTTTATAAAAAAAATATAAATTAAAATAAAAACCACCGCGATTACTGTAAATATTATAATGTTTTTAATTTTGGGAGTCATTTTAATTTTTCAACCAGTAAGTATTAATGCTAAAATTATATTTATAAATTTCCGAAGAATTCATGTTCGTGCTTACGCCGGTCGCCGTGCCGGAAGTAGCAAAACTATCGGAAGAAAAACTAATTGAAGAAATGTCCACCACCCTAAGATTGCTCTCTAGCGCTTTAGTAAAATTAACAAAATTAACATATGTTCCCGTTGTAGAAAATTCCAAATTAAAAATTCCATAATCCTTCGGCGCGATCTCGGCAGTCCTTCCACCTTGTACCACGGGTGTTCCTGCAGTATTCCCCGTGGTGCTTTTATCGGCGGCTGCGTCATATTTTATATCTTTGAGCGTCATGCCATAGGGTTTTGCTATTTCTTCAATTTCAAGAATCAAACGAATGTTATCGACATTTTGTGGCAAAAACTTTTCCAGTCTATCCATATTCTCAACGCTAATAGAATTTTCTTTCGCGACGAGCATATCTCGTTGATTCTCGAGGGCCTTGGAATTGTCGAGAGCGGTATCGTAAGACGCCACCTGCGCATTCAGGGTAGAAATATCATTATAAATCGGACTAGTCAGTATAATAAAAATACCGATTGAGGCCGATATTAAAATAATTGGCATAATGAATCTTGTCATAAAATTAATTCGGCTGATTTTCCACGGATAAATTTTGTTTATAATTAACAAAACTTGGTTCGACCGAAAATTCTAAATTAAAAAGAACATTTCCGTTATTATCAAGGGTGAGATTGGAAAAGACTGGATCAATTAAATTTTTTCCAATATCCCGCGTAGCAAAAAGATCGGCCTGAAGCGCGAGATCTCGATACCCGACTGCCACTCCAGACAATTGAATATTTATTTGGGGGCCATTTTCCGTGCCCAAATCATAGCTAAATTTAGTATAGCGAACTGTTTTCATCGTCAACTCCTGGAGAGCCAAAAAAACTGGAGTAATGGTAATATGCTTTGATAAAATTTCATTTGCGGCAGTTAGACGAGTACCTAGGATTTGAAGTTCCGTAATTTTTTTCGGTTCAAAACGATTTTTAGCTAAAACTAAATCAGCTTCTTTCGTGGTAACGGTTTTAGCCAAAGATGTTTTATAAAAATAAAGCCCCCCCGTTCCTATAAGTACAGCAAATAATATAAACAACGATAAAATAAGCAAGAAACCGACCGGACGTGAGACTGCCGCGGTTTCTTTAACTATCGGTTTTTTAGGGATAAATGATGTTTGAAAATTTTGATCCATCTTGTTGATTCTATTACTATATTATAGTACAAAAATAACTTTTTTTGAAGCAAATTGTGCATAACTTTACCTACCCCCATCCTTCAGCTATTGAAGTTTTCGCAATGCCAAGCCGATAGCGACAGCAAACTCGGGGCCCATGGTTGAAAGAACCTTTTCCAGAAAAGCAGGCGCACTAACCTTAGAAAACGGATGCCCCATTTCAATTTCTGCCTGAAAATTATTTACGGCAACTTCTTTTAATCCCTTCAAAAGAGATCCACCCCCAGTAAAAATTACTTTGCTAATGGTTCGTCCATGTTTTTTTTCATATGCCAACAAAGCGCTGTTCGTCTCAGAGAAAATATAATCCACATGAACCCGGATAATGTCGGCTAGGCTTTTTTCAGTTGGGTTTTCAAAAAGACCAAAATCCTTTTTCATTTTTTCCGCCATCGCAAACGGAATACTTAAGGACTTAGAAATAGAACTAGAAATGTCGGCTCCCCCGCGGTCTATGGTGTGATAACTTTTTACCATACCGAATTCAACAATGGAAAGTTTGGTTCGAGAGGCACCGAAGTCCATCAACAAAACGGGAGAAAGTTCGTGTTCAAAATTTGCTCGAATTGAAGAAAAAATTTCAATCTCGAGGAAAGAAGCATCCAAATTGCATTGTGAAACAATCGAACGATATCTGGACACTGCTTCATTTTGCGTCGCGACCACCAGCACATTTTTTTTCATCTCCCCCCGAGGCAGACTAGAATTTTCTGAATCAGAATTCATTTCTACAAAGGAAGGTTCCTTTTCCGGTAAAACAAAATAGTCAATCGATACTTCAGTCATCGGTACAGGAATATATTTACGCGCCTCGGTGGGAACAACGGTGGACATTTCCGCTTCTGAAATCTGGGCGGGAAGTTCCACGGTAAAAATCAAACTTGATTGAATGGGAACAGAAAGAGCCAAACTGGTACTAGTCACCCCGGACTGTTTAAGAACTTCCCCAAGAGCAAGCACCACTTTCTCCACGGGGAGATTGGTGACTCGCCCAGCCTCCACGTCAGCATAGGGGCCGAGGGCAATCGCTCCGTAAGTTTCCAACACCGCTCTCCCTCCTTTTCTTTTTATTTCGACTACTTTAATCGAAGAAGAGCCAATGTCTACCCCGACAGCACTTTCTCCGGAGCCACCTCCAAATTTACTAAGGCCTGAAAAAATATTTTTAAATAAATCGCTCATCCGGTTAGAAGTTTTTTGTTAATTTTTAATTATCTCCAGCTTCCCCTTGGGTTTATGCTAAAATTATAACATAAATGCGGTTTTTAAACACCATATTGGATATAATCTTCCCGTCAAAATGTATTTTATGCAATAAGTATGGAGTAGACCTATGCCTAGATTGTCTCAAGGATGCTCCGACGGCAGAAAGAGAAAGTGCAAACTGGATTTTCCCTCTATATGACTATCGACACCCTGCCATCAAAAAATCCTTGTGGTTGCTTAAATACAAAGGTAAAAAAAGATTAGCAAATGTTTTTGCGGAAATTTTATATGACAAAATCCTTGAAGAATTATCCGAACTAGAAATACTCCAAAATTTTACTAAACCAGTTTTAATTCCCATCCCCCTCTCCCCGAAAAGGTATCGCGAACGTGGTTTCAACCAGGCGCAATTGATTTGTGAAGAATTAATAAAAATAAACAATCTACGCTATAGCGTAGATATTAAATTGGAAAATAGTGTTTTAATAAAACCGAGAGATACCGAACACCAGGCACGCATTAAAAACAGAACGGCAAGACTTAAAAATATTATCGGTTCTTTCGCGGTAAAAAATAAAGAAAAAATAAAAGAGAGAAATATAATTTTGATTGATGACATCACCACTACCGGCGCAACCCTTTCTGAAGCAAAAAAAGTTTTGAAACATTCCGGCGCCAAAAAAGTAATTGCTTTTACCGTGGCACACTAGAATTATTTATAAAAAGGCAAAATAAAAACCCCGGCAGCTGCCAGGGTTCCTGTGGGCTGGCGCGCGATTGCGCGCCAGCCCGATGTTTTCTCACCGCTCGCCTTCATCATCACGAGAAAAATCGTTTTTATCATCGTTGAGAAACTTGACCCCCCAACGTTTCTTCAGCCAGGGGCGCTGAGCCAGACGACCGTCCTTCAGATCAAACCCAAGAAGGACGGCAAAGAGAGCTAAAAAGCCAAGCGTTGCGATGATTTCCGCCCCAGTCCCTCTCGCTAGGATGGCGGGAACGATGGTGAGGATCAAAAAGAACTGGATGGGAGCCACCACGAGATGGTGGTACCTATCCGCCCACTGCGTGTTCCAATCCTCTTTGAGCCACGTGAGACCGATCCACAAACTGATGACCAGCATGGCCAATTGAAAGGGGTATCCCATCCACGGTGGCAGGATCGGTCCTCGCTGGAGAGTGCCGATCCCAATCATAGACACCAGAATCAGGATTGTCCCTCCCCAGTCCGCAGACCAAGCCACCTGGTACTGCGAACCCTCGAAGTAGTTACGCATCAGCTGGATCGGAACAGCCGATACCAGCATGAACACGAACAGCGCCGCCACGATGTCAAGAATGGAAAAGGTGGAAAGCACAGAGTAGATTCCGCACACGGTTCACCTCCACTTAATTGCATCGAAAGGAAAGAGCCACTTGTGGAATCCCCCAGTGGTAGCAAACATACAGCACTGCCAACCCTGGGAGAATCATCGTCGTATTTTTGAATCTGTCCTTCCTTGTTCGGATTACCTCCTCAAAGCAAACATATATCCATGCGGATGAAAGGATAAAGCACATACCCCAAAACAGCACTACTGGATTATTTATCATCCCCAATCTCCTTCTGCCCTTATGGTTATTGGTTCAGGATCACGTAACAACGAACTTCGATTCATAATATAGCAGAAAAACAGCATTTTGTCAATGATAAATAAAAGCTAGAAATGCCCTATAATTAATTCTAATGCCCATCGTTCAGCTTTTGTTAACCTATAAATACCTCATACTAATTCCCCTCGCCATCGCTGAGGGACCAATAGTAAGCGTAATCGCCGGCTTTTTGGCGACCCTTGGAGTTTTCAATATTTTTGTTGTGTATTTAATAATGGTTTCTGGTGACATTATCGGGGACGCGATATTCTATTACATTGGATACTCGGGAAAAAATCTTTTTCGTTATTTCAAAATAAATGAAGAGAAAATCGAAAAAACTAAATTGTATTTTGAAAAAAATCACAACAAAGCTATCGCTGGTTCAAAAATATTGTGGGGCGTAGGAACAGCGGGTCTCATCGCTGCCGGAGCATTACACGTACCATATAAGAGATATTTTAAAACCTGCGCACTATATTCCCTCGCCCAGTCATTTATCATGATACTTCTCGGAATATTCTTCGGGCAAGCATATATAACCATCGGAAAATATTTTAATTACTATGCATCGACAGTAAGTATTTTCGCAGTAGCGATTATTGTATATTTAATATTTATTAAAATTTATAAAAAAAACAAAGAAGAGATATGACAAATAAAATGGAACAAAAATTGGGGATAGCGATGATTTGCGACCCGCTCGGGAGCAATAATTCTGGCTCGGTTTTTTCCACCATTCGATTTGGAAAACTACTCAAGGAGCGCGGACATCATGTCATCTTTGTTACCGCCAAAACAAAAGGAAATCCAGATGAAAGTCACAATCACGGGGTAAAAACTTATCGCTACCGAGGCATCCCCTTGCCCAAAGGTGGCGGCTGGAAATTGGCTTTCCCGACCGTGAGAGAATTAAAAAAAGTTTTTCAAGAAGAAAAAATTAATGTAGTGCACATAACCTTACCGATGTCCGGTGGAATTGCTGCCCTTCGAGCAGCCCGAGCCCTCGACATCAAGATAGTCGCGCACTCGCACTCTCAGCCCGAAAATTTATTTATGGATTTACCGAAATTTATTCAACCCACAATGAATAATCTTTGGAATAAATACCTCGCCTGGATGTACAAAAAAGCTGAATCTTTGATTTATCCTTCCGAGTTCGCTCACAGTTTGCTGCACCAGCTAAGTGACAAAGATCAACCATTTAAGGTAATAAGCAATGGAATCAATTTAGAACATTTTTATTCGAAGGACATCGGTGATTTTCACGAAAGATTTAATATTCCTGCAAATAAAATAAAACTACTCTTTGTGGGAAGAATTTATCCGGAAAAATCCATTGATACATTAATCAAGGCGATTCCGCACATTATAAAAAAACATCAAGATGTTCATGTAATGATAGTTGGTGGCGGGTATCTAAAACCAAAACTGGAAAAACTTGTGCTCGACCTAAAAATGGAAAAGCATATTACCTTTCTCGGTTTAGTCAGCGAAGAGGACAAGGTCCTGGCCTATAATGCAAGCGACATTTTCGTTTTGCCATCCTTGGCGGAACTTGAGGGAATGGTGGTATTGGAAGCGATGGCTGTCGGCAAACCTATCGTTGTCGCCGATGCAGAAATGAGCGCTTCTCGTTTTTTTGTGGACGGCAATGGTTTCTTGTTCAAGAGTAAAGACCATCTTGATTTAGCACAGCAGGCCTTAAAATTAATCGAGAACGCTAATTTACGCAAAGAAATGGGGGCAATTAGTTCTGAAAAAATAAAAAATTACGACATACACAAGAGCGTAGAGCTCCTTGAGGAAGTCTATTATTCGGCTCTAAAAAATAAGCCTAAAAAGTAGCCCTCTCTTTATTTAATTGTTTTTTTGTTATACTAAAACCATATGCAAGCGTATAGAACTTATTTTTCTGACAAGAATTTTCTCATCTCTTTTTGGGGAAGCGTGATTTTACTCGGAGTAAGCCTTATCATGCAGTTTTTTATTAGTGGATACGTAAACAGTTTGCCCAGCACCCCGGTAGCGGATTTGATTCTCAGCAATACGCGAGTTTACGACGTGGGAGGAATTTTTGTGTATGGCTCGGTCTTGTTGGTTTTTATTGGAATCTTTATTGGAATTAAACACATTAGTTACGTACCCTTTGCCCTAAAGAGTGTCGCTCTCTTTACTCTCATAAGATCCATCTTTGTCATCCTTACGCACATCAGCGCTTTTCCAACCCACGTAGTAATTAATTCATCTTTTTTCAACGAAGAAGCATTCAACGGAATATTTACCGGAAATGATCTTTTCTTTTCCGGACACACCGGACTCCCCTTCCTCCTCGCCCTGATGTTTTGGGAAAATAAAAGTATTCGAACTGTTTTTCTTGGTTTTTCTGTCCTCTTTGCTATTGTCGTCCTTCTGGGACATATTCATTACTCAATAGACGTCCTATCTGCCTATTTCATTACTTTTACTATTTTTACTATTTGTAAATTTCTATTCAAAAGAGAGTGGAAATTATTTCAAAAAGAAAAAGAGGAGATACTATAAAGATTACGAACAAGCCGAGGAGAAACATATCGTAGCAAGTATAATAAAAAATTTTGGCGGTATCTATTGGACAAAGTTCGAAACTATTTTGAACAAAATCCAGAAGAACAAATCTAATAAATGGACTCAGTTTTGCGGAAACAATATTCTGGGGATACGGATTCCGCAAAACTTCGGCT
>Ga0172379_10002324_pt1 | contig 33999 bp, 30 predicted proteins | sample GrowelOW334metaG_FD_119756 | JGI IMG/M metagenome (GOLD analysis project Ga0172379, IMG submission 119756) | Groundwater microbial communities from an aquifer near a municipal landfill in Southern Ontario, Canada - Groundwater well OW334 metaG | ecosystem: Environmental > Aquatic > Deep... | reverse complement strand
TCTAAATCATCGCGAGCTCACGGGTCTTGTGGGTCCCGGAGCGAGCGATACCTCTCAGGGAAGGATGAGCTGATGAGAAGGAAACCGCAGGTTGCCTTCTCATAAATCCAATTGCATGCCATTTTCATGCTGGAAAAATCCGGCTCTGGCATAGAACTTCACATTCCTGTCCGAACAGAACAAACGGATGCGGTAACAGCCGGCTTTTTCCGCAGCGCATATCGCCTGTTTCACCAGTGCTCCTCCGATCCCCTGCCCTTCGAAACCTTCGCGCACTACCACGTCTTCAATATGTGACATCTTTCCGAACCGATGGATGAATTTCTGCTCGATGACCAGTGTAATCAACCCAACCACCATGTTGCGCTTATCAACTGCCACGAAAATCTTGTGATTCGGATTTTTCCTGATCAGTTTCAATGTCTTTTTTGCCTTGGCAATATCTGGCTTCACGGTTTTCGACAGATGTTCTAATGTAGCAAAAAACTCCGAGGTAAGATGGCTGGCAGCGAGTTCTTTAATCTGGTATGTTTTTGGCATGGTTATCGGGCAAATACTTTTTTCTCAGAATAGACAGTCTTCACTTTTTTCAGGCCCAGTTCGGCTTTCAGCTGTTTAAAGTAATCGACCGTATAATCATACCTGGGTCTATATTTCTTCCTCAGTTCCGGAAACGTGACTGACTTCCATTTTTTCACCAACCGCTGGCGGTCAAATGCCCATCCAATAATGTCTTCCAATGAATACCCCCGGATTGATAGCGGCAACAGTATGCGATATACGCCGATCGGCCCAAAAGCATCTATTTTATCGAATGCTTTGAATATTCGTCCTTCAAGGCTATTCTTTACTTTGCTGTCGCTGCGGTGTTCTGAAATGGCAGACAGTACTGCCGGTATTTTTTCTTTCGGGAAACCGATCCGTTTCAAGACTTTTTGCGCCATGTGTGCCGATACCGTTTCGTGGCCTTTTGGAGTCATTCTGTTGAATGCGGAAACGTCATGTAACAGGCAACTTGCCAATAGTACGCCCATGTCGGCGGCTTTCTTCCGACCAAACGGCTCGGCTGTCTTCCACACGCGGATATGATGTTCCGGCCCGTGGCACCTCAAAAATTTCTGGCTGTGGTTCCAGAGCCGGTACAGTTCCTTTATTAATATTTTTTCCCAATACTTATAGGGCTTCATGTTACTTCAATTCAGATAAATTTACCCTATAGTTTGATGTTTCTCCGGTAGACTGGTCAGTTATGCTCCCTTCAACATTTCCAGCTTTATCGACAGTAAATTTAAGTTCCAAAATGAAACCAGGAATTCTTTTAATGGTTCCGGACCACTTCCCTTCGCTGAAAGTATGGCCTTTCTGAATCTCAAAACCCAAATACGTTTTAAGTATTTCTTGCCGCATCACGTCACGTTGTCCTGCATTCTCTGCAGAATTGTACTTTTCTGCCAGCACGCCTGTGGAATCCGAATCTGTAAAAGCGGGGTCATTTTGTATTTCCATAAAAGCAGCTTCGGATTTCTCTACTGTTTTATCCATTGTTTGCTGCATGTTCTTTGTTCGCTGGTCAAATTCAGTTTCCCCCTTACTCACGAATGCATCAAACTCACCTTCCTGTTGTTTTACCGAAGCGTCAGCTTCCTGGCCTGGCGCCCGCGTTGCCGGGACTGTTTCGGCCGCGGCCGAATCTCCGCCGACCAGGTTCTTATGGAATATACTGTACAATGCCTGCAGGTCCTTTTCAAAATCATCCATAGTACCGTCACCTTCGACAACTGATGTGGCAAACTCATTGCCCTTTTTCTGGAAAAAATCAACTACATCTGTCGGCAGATTGTCTCCTTTTACCTGATAATAGGCAGAATCCAATTCCATCACCCGATCATTAGTTCGGTGCCACATCTGTTTGATAAGCATTTCCTGAGCCTCAGTCCATTTATGTTCTTTATCCCCGACCTTATCCTTTTCGGGGGCCGCTACTGCTTCCCCGCCGCGCATTGCACCGGCGCCAAGCATAGTCCCGCCGATAATCGCCCCGACTTTCAGGGCATATTTCAACCTATCAACAATGCCACTGCCTTTTTGGTGTTTGTCGTGCTTTTTTTCATCTGAATTTTCTAGCCCCTCTGGATGCGGACGGTACCCTTCGCGCATAAATTTATAAATTAAAATATTGATTATGCATTAACAAGCCAGATAAGAATAAACACAACCATGCCAACAGTGCTCCAGATAAAAAATTTGGTTGGAAAACGTACCTGGGCATCCTGTTCTTTTTGTATCCCCTTCCCATATCCGTATCGGATAATCATGATCATACTGATGATGAAAGATAGCCCACCTAGTGAATACCCGACTGGATCGATAAATCCAAATGTTTTTCCGCTATCCGCAGTGAATAAAGTTGATATGCCAATAAACATTCCGGCAACAAACGCACCGGCAATAAAGGACGGTATTATTCCCCACAGACCATACAAAAATGAAAATTTGCTTCGGAAATTCATTAAATCAACCTAGATTATTCTTTAAATAATCAACCAACTCCCCGATCTCCACCCGGTCCTGCTTCATCGTGTCCCGATCGCGGACGGTGACTTTCTTGTCTTCCAGGCTGTCGAAATCAAAGGTAATGCAATATGGCGTGCCGATTTCGTCTTGTCTCCGGTAACGCCGACCAATTGAGGCGACGTCGTCATATGCCACCATAAAATGTTTCTGCAGATCATGATAAACCTCCAGTGCTGGTCCACTGATCTGTTCTTTCTTTGACAAAGGCAATACAGCCGCTTTATAAGGCGCCAAGTCTTTGTGCAGGCGCAAAACAACTTCCACCTCCTTATTACTTTCCGTTGTAGTTGTCCGTCCGCCTTCAACCTCGTGATATGCGTCCAGTAAAAATGCTAACGCGGCACGGTCAACGCCGGCTGACGGCTCAATCACATACGGCACAAACTCTTCTTTGGTAATATCATCTTTATAGGTAAAGCCATGGGCTTTCAAATCGAAGTCTGTCCGGTTGGCAATGCCCATCAATTCAGCCCAGCCTTTCTCGAACCCGAAATGATATTCCAGATCAACCGTCTCTTTGGCGTAGTGCGCCAGCTCGTCTTTTTTCTGTTCGTATTTGCGCAAATTGTCTTTCTTTATACCCAGATCAATAAACCACTGGTAGCTGTCCTCTACCCACTGCTTAAAATATTTAGAATCCTCTTTTGGATTAACGAAATATTCCAATTCCATCTGTTCAAACTCCCGTGACCGGAAAATGAAGTTACCCGGCGTGATCTCGTTGCGGAACGCCTTCCCGATCTGGGCAATACCAAACGGCGCGCGCAGACGCATAGACTGGCGGACGTTGTCGAAATTTACAAATATGTTTTGAGCGGTTTCCGGTCGTAAATATGCCGTCGAAGTCGAATCTTCTGCCGGGCCGACGAACGTTTTGAACATAGTGTTGAACTTACGCTCCGCAGTCAATTCACCGCTGCAATCCGGGCACTTGCCGGCATCATGAAGTTCGTCGAGCTTGAAACGGTGATGGCATTTCTTGCATTCAACTAACGAATCGGAAAATCCCTGCACATGTCCGCTTTTCTCCCAGACTGTCGGGTTGGTGACTATAGCAGAATCCAAACCTACAACGTCACCCCTTAACTGAACAAATCGCTTCCACCAGGCTTTCTTGATGTTGTTCTTCAACTCCACGCCCAGTGGGCCGAAATCCCAGAACCCCTGCAGGCCGCCGTATTTCTCACCCGACGGGAAAATAAAACCCCGCCGTTTGGCGAAAGAAGTGATCTTTTCCATTGATGTTTGGTTAGCCATAGGTTTGGTAATTATAACGATTTTCCTCATTTTTCGCAAATAAAAAAGCCGCCAACTGGATTTACAGCGGCGGCAAGGAATAACTACCATACTAGCGTTTTTCCTCCAACAAACGCGAGCGATTGAGAACGTATGAAATAAGGCCGACTAACGAAGCGGAGAGCATGGAGATAAGCACCGCCATGACACCAAGGAAAGGTAACCGATACGCGCCGGCAATATGCAGGAATAACACACCCATGGCCAGGTAATGAACCAGCGCACGATTCTGCCCCGCTTTCGTCACACCGGACAATCTGCGGATTTGGATCGATGTCCGAACGTTCATCACCGCAGAAAAAACTTCAACGATCACGATAGCGGCTAAGAACACTTTGGCATAGAGCGGTAACAACGCGATCATCCAGCCGGTCAGGAAACCGCGGGCCAGGAAATCCCGGAACGGGTCCAGTGCAGCGCCGAAATACGTTACCTGATGGTAACGTCTGGCAATCGGGCCGTCTATTCCATCTGATATAAACACTATACCGATATAAACGGCTGCAGCCACCCATTCCTCATATGCTATGGCAAATCCAGCTGGTATAAATAGAAACAGGCTGGCCAGCGTGATGAGATTCGGGACAGTGATCAGCCGTTTACGGGGGTCCAATCGGACGGCATGCTCCAACCGACCTAGATGGCGCAAGAAACTCAAAATCCCGAAACAAATGCTGAAAAAAATCAACCATTGTCCCCACTGGACAACGATGACACTTGTCGGGTCCAGCAGCACGACCCCGATCGCGACAGATTCAATCATCATCTTGATTTGGCCGAACGCGTTTGAGCCGGAAACCAGCGGGATGCCATAGCGTCCGCGCAAGACCGGTTTCAGGTAATTGGCCAGGATGAAAAGCAGGCATTCAATAACCAGGAGCCATGTCACCAATTGGCCGTTCAGCCGGTCAAAGCCGATGAGCAACAGCGGTATCAGCACCAACACCTTATCAGCGTTGGCATCTAGGACCTTTCCTTCTTCTGACACCCGTTTGGTGAAGCGTGCCAACGGGCCATCGATGAAATCCAGCAGCACGGCGACGGTAAATGTCGGTAACAGCGCGTAATAATAGCCGCGCAAGTACAGGAAGATGATAATCACACCGGCAAACATGCGCAGGTAGCACAGGTCATTCGGCGTGAAATAGCGAAACAGCGGAACCACCAACCTCAGTTCGAAAAAAGCATAAAGCATCTTCTCCTTCCACTGAGTCAGCCCCTCAAATGCCAGGCGGCACCAGAGGAGCAGACGACGGATCCTAAAAGGAATCTCCATGTAATTCTCCTCCAGAATTGATGTTATAACGATCAGACGCTGATTTTCAGGGCGCCTGGAACATATATCACAATATTAAGTTATCAAAGTTCAATGTTCCATCTTATGCTAAAAATAGCCCACCAGTCAATAGCTAAGCTTTTGACATCCGGCAATGTGTTGGTTTATACTTATCACATGAGATATCCGTCCTGGTCAAAGAAAAAAATCATTTCCCTGGCCTTTGTGCTGGTCATCAGTTTGTCGATACTGACGTTACTCGGCCATGCGGCTTTTGCCGTGGACAGCATCCAGTTTGACCCGCAAGGCACGATCAAGAATGAGCTGAAATTACCGGACAAGAGTCCGGTGGACATCACTATCCGAGTGATCCAATGGGTACTCGGACTGCTCGGGCTGGTTGCCGTCATCATGATTATGCTCGGCGGCTTCATGTGGATGACTTCCGCCGGCAACGAGGAACGCGTCAAGAAATCAAAGACGATACTAACCTCGGCCATTATCGGCATGATAATAATCATGACCTCTTGGGCACTCATCACTTTTGTAATCAATAAGACGAATGACGTAACCACGGATATTGACTGCGGCTCTGACATCCCCTGCGCTGTTGGGTTCCACAAAGAACCTCCGTCATGCCAGTGCGTGGCTGATTAAGGAATCCCTCTTAAAATACATTCTATTCTACCGCCACCCCGAGTGTGCGGTTTTTGATTACAGCGGTGGGGCGGGCCGTACCGTGATCTTGCCGCCTACTTCCAGTACCGCCACATCACGTCGGCTCAGTTTCCCCTCGAGCAAATAGTTAGCCAGGGCATTGTCCACCGTATCCTGGATGGCCCGCCGTAACGGACGAGCGCCGAAAATCGGATCAAACCCGCGCTGCGCCAACTCCGCTTTCGCCTCGTCAGTCGCTTCCAACCGGATGCCTTTTGCATTCAGCCTCTGGTTCACCTGTTTCAGCATCAGTCCGACGATCTGAATAATGTCTTCGTACGACAAAGGCTTGAAGACAATGATGTTGTCAAAACGGTTGAGGAACTCCGGCCGAAAATACGGCTTGAGCTCTTCGTTCATCAGTTCATCCTTGATGGCAGCCAGTGTAGCGTTCTCCTGCATGCGCTTTTGGATCAGTGCCGTTCCGGCATTTGACGTCGCGATGAGGATGACATTGGTAAAATCAATCGTTCGTCCTAGGGTATCAGTCAGCCGGCCGTCGTCCATGACCTGCAGGAAAATGTTCAGGATGTCCGGATGGGCTTTTTCAATTTCATCCAGCAGGAGCAACGAAAACGGCTGGCGCCGCACCGCCTCTGTCAGGAAACCTCCCTCTGAAGCCCCGGAGTACCCCGGCGGCGCGCCGATCATCCGTGCCAGAGAAGATTTTTCCTGGTATTCTGACATGTCCAGCCGAATCATGTTTTTTTCCGAGCCGAAATACACTTCCGCAACGGTTTTGGCTAGTTCCGTCTTACCGACACCGGTCGGCCCGAGGAACAGCAGGTTTACGATCGGCCGCCGGATATCGCGGAGCTCGGCCCTGGCCCGGCGCAGTGCCGTCGAAACAGCTCCGACTGCTTCTTCCTGGTCTACCATTCGTTCATGGATACGCTCCTCGAGATTTAATAATTTTTCTGTTTCTTTTTCAGTCAGCTTGGTGACCGGCACGTTCGTTTTTGTCGAAACGATTTCCGCCACATCCTCGCCCATCACCATAGTATCTTTTCCTTTTTTCCGACGGACATAGACCGCCACTTCATCCAGAATGGCGATAGACTTCTCCGGCTGGAACCGGTCATGGATGTAGCGGTCAGCCAGCTTGACGATGCGCTCGATGGCGGCGTACGAAAAGAAAATCTGGTTCTTCGCTTCCACGGAGCCTGACTTCCCTTCTAGGATGAGTATCGTCCCGTTGATGTCCGGTTCAGTCACTTCTACCTTCTGGAAAACCGAATTCAGTGAGCCGCTTGGCTCGATAAACCGGCGATAGTCGATCGGAGTGGTTGTCGCTATAGCGAAAAATAATTGCTTGGACAAGGCATTGGCCAGTATGTCGGCGATATCAAGGTTCTGCGCGCCCTCGGTGGACACGCCGACCATAGTCTGGATGTTATCGATGAATAAGACGATGTTGCCCGAACGCACGATTTCATTTATCAATTGCATGATGAGGCCCTCTAGCTCACCCTGACGTCCGGCCGCACCGACAAGCGAAGCGACTGACAGGCTGATCAGACGGTGGTCTTGCAGCATTTCAGGTACGTCTTCAGCGGCCATTAATGCGGCAATGCCGTCGATAATACTGGACTTGCCGACGCCGGGGAACCCGGACAGGACGACATTCTTGCCGCCCTCCATGATCCGCAGTACAGATTCGATTTCCCGATCTCGTCCGATGCATGGCGCCAGCCCCCCCTGACGGGCCTGGCTGGTCAGGTCATGACTGAACCGGTCAAGTAATGGAGTGGCCTGCGACGTCATGGCTCGGTTCATGACTCCTTTTGATTTGTATGCGGCCTTCCCGCGCCAATGCCGGTACCCTTCGGACAAACGGACCCGGATATTCAGCCACTCGACAGCATTAACGATCTGGTCCTGTTCGACCTCCATGTCATAAAAAATCTCACGGCATATTTCATCATTTTTTATGATTGCCACCAGCACATGCTGTACGTCAACATGTTCCTGACGGCTATTGTAAGCTTCGGCGTACGCTGCCAACAGTATCGACCGTAAAGACGATGACATGACCGCCGGAGCTTTTGGCACCCGGGGGAATTTTGCCACGTTCCTGGTAAGTTTCTCTACCAGTAGCTTGCCGTTCACTCCCAGCCTGGCCAGTACTTCCCCGGTTTGGGGATATGAAATAAGCGTGGCCAGCAGATGGATTGGTTCAGTGGTCCCGTGCCCCAGTCGTTTGGCGAGTTGCCACGCCTGACCGACTGACCGGTGAGCCGGGATGGAATAGGTGATGTCCACGTCCACCAGCTGTTTCTTAATAGTGGATGCCGCTTGGTCAAACAACACGGATGGCTCTTCTTCGGTTAATAGCGTATCAAACGGCTTGGATTTGACCGCGCGGTCAATAAACGACTCACGCTGGAGCCGATAATAAGTATAGAGGTCAGCCAATAGGGTGATGGAAAAAATCGCCATCAAGCGGTTCTGCTCGCGAAAAATATTCCAGATGTGGGCCGTATCTTTGAAATCAAGCAGGGATATGATTAGCGCGGCGATACCGATGATGCCAAAAAAAATCAAAAAGGCGTTCAGGATCCCCTTGACCGCACGTTCCATTTCCTCCTCAAAAAGATGCAGGCTGTCAACCGTCCTTCCCCAAATGAGTATCGTCCCTTCCAACCAGGCAAACGTACCACGTCCGCCGCAGCGCTTACAGATATTCCCCTCATCCTTCCCTGTGCCCTGGCAAATCGGACAAGTAAGTGCGACGAAATTTTTTGCTATCGGTTTATCCATGAAAAATTACTTGAAAAATACAAAAGAGATTCCGAACACTTGGTAGAGAATATAATAGATGACCAGGATGGGCAGGATCACCCAGAGTGCAAAAATAATCACCAGGACAATCATCCAGAGCACCAGGAAGACAAGCTTGTAGATCAGAACGACGATACGCATGAAAAAACTGATCATCCGTCCTTCCTTGGTGTAATCCCCATACATCGGCTTGAACATGCTGCGCAGCCATACACCGATGGCTAACCGCCGGTTAATATGGATTGAGGCACTGTTCAAGCAGTATTTGGTGACCCGCGCCAGACCCTTGGTATACCACCAGATCGGAAAATAAATAACATCCCATATCACCTCAATGGCGATATATTTGATTGGCGCGAAAATGATTCGTCCTTCTGCCATGTTTTTTTATTAGGATAATGTAATTGTAACACATTTTTTTGATTTTGTAAAGATCCAACTCATAGATAATTAAATAAAAACAGGTTATAATGAACTCAATAACCAAAACTTCGCGCCCATGACAATTGACTCTCGAAAAATTCGAGCCCTGGTGTTGGCGGCAGCATTTCTTTTTCTTTTCATCAAAGGAGTTCTTTTTGTTTTTTCTATCCCCCCTTGGCAGGGTCACGATGAACCGGCCCACTTTTCATACACTCAATACCTGGTTGAGGAAAAAAAATTGCCTAACAACGTCGGATCCATTCAGCCAAAAATTCTTTCCTACTCGGTGGAGTATGCAGTCTCGGAACAGGTAACCGGCGCAACCCGTATCATGAATGCGTATAACAAGCTTTTACGGGATGTCCATCAGCAATTCGATGAAGAATCATTTGATTATTCGACCATCGCCGCACAACTGCAGGGCCTGGACCGGCACCCGCTGTACCGGTCTTCCGCTCCAGTTAAATTCGCAGACATCTACTACCAGCTGCCTGAGCAGGACGTTTACAAAAACTCCGCCGCTGTATATCCGCCGGCGTATTACTTGTACGAAGCTATCCCCTACCTGATCTTTTTTAAGGCCGACATCATCACCCGAATGTATGCCATGCGCATTTTCTCTTCTTTACTCTATCTCTTCGGTTTCTGGTTCTGCTTCCTCATCTCCATGCGGTTAACGAAAAACTTTTTATTCAGTATCACGTTACTCCTGACGATTGGCTTACTCCCCGTTTTTAGCCATCTCGCGGCCGGGATAAATAATGACGCAATGCTTTTCCTGCTCACCACCCTGTCACTTTACCTGCTGGTTCAGATGATCGAACGCATCAGCTGGGGAAATACCGCCTTGCTCGGCCTGATGTTCGGGCTCGGCCTGCTGACCAAGCCGCAATTCGTCGTGGCGCCATTGCTACTGGCCATACCCTTGGGCTTCCACTATTTCAAAAAGAATGGTCTCCCACTGAAAAAAATACTTATTCACCTGATTGTTTGTGCGGGCATCACGCTGCTTATCTGCGGTTGGTGGTATCTGTGGGCTTACCAGAATCATAATGGCATTTTTAGTTCCAGCGTAGTCGCGACTGGTACTGTTACCAGCCAGCTACCCGCCGGCGCTCATTTGCTGCCACTATTTATCCAGCGCTGGTTATACGCTTTTGTCAGCTTCAACTTCGCTTTTGGCTTCGCGACCGAAATGAGCGTGCCTATGCCACTGTTTATCGCAGGTACGTTTTTGTGGCTGACAGCGGTTATTGGCCTCATCCTCAAGCAGACGGTGTTCCGTAGGACCCTGGAACCAGAGGGCCGGGCAACATCAGCGCTACTCATCGCATCAATCGTACTTTTGGAGCTCTTCTATATCTACCTGTTTACCCAACGCGTACTCAAATACGGATTAGGCAATTTCCCGATAGACGGCCGCTATTATGTGCCCATTCTCCTGCCGATACTGTATTTCTGGCTGCACGGACTGACATCCATCTGGCCTGACAGGATGAAAAAAATTATTTACGGTTTCGTGATTGTTTTCATGATGACGGCTAATGCCGTGACGCTTACCCTCGTCATCTGGCCAAAATTTTATTTATGAGCAAAAAAGCTTTCATAATCCCAATTATCATCGCAACTTTCTGGCTCATTTGTATGAGTTGGCTCATCCTGTATACCATCGGAAATAAACACTATATTGACCGTGAGGGCACAGCGGTTATCTGGAAAAAAGACGCCGAGCTGATCACGTTCGAGCCCGGCCAGCCACTAGACATCAGGCAATATATCACGTCGACACAGGACCATCTAAGTCAACTGATCCTTTATGTCAAGACGACTCAGGAAATCAGTCTGGTCTGTGAAATTCTAGACGCTGCCAGCGGAGCCGTTGTCCGAGACGGGAAGACGGTGACCGTGCCTATTGGAAGCGTCGTGCCGGCCACCTGGACGTTTGATCCGGTCAACGGCTCGAAAAACGGCCGCTATATCGCCCACATCACCGGCCAAGCCGGCTCCGAGCGGTTTTCCGTTTTTACGGCCGAACCAAATCGTTTCGACGGTGGCGCCCTGCTCATCGACAATACGCCACAAGAAACCATCCGCCTGGTTTTGGATTGGCGACATTATGTTCAGCGGCCGTGGCACGCACTGGTCCAGCGCCTCACCTACGCAAAACCAGGGCCCGGCAATCATCAGGCTATGATGCTGCTACTGACCAGCCTACTCCTGTTGGCCAGCAGTACTACGCTCGGTGTCGTGCTCAGCTATCCAGGCGATCCGCCGGCGGATCAGGCGGGCGCTGGTCCCCAAAAACACGCCGGGACAAAAAATAATTAAAAACCAGACCAAGCCCAAACACCCACACCATGAGCACTGCCCGGTCAAGCAGCGAAGCGACGACAATATCGCCCACGTTCAGACTGTACCAAAAAGCGAAAAGTCCAATGAGTGCTTCGCGGACGACTAGTCCGCCGGGGGTTATGGTGAAAAAAATCGACAATAAGGCGATAGGAGTCACCAGGATGATAAAATAAAAATCTACGTGTAATCCGGTGGCCGAAAAACACAAAGCTAACCTGGCGACATACACCGCGAGCATTCCCACATCCAACAATACCAGGCTGGTAACCGTTTTTTTGTCCTTAAAAATGATCCGGGCTCCTGAAAAAAACCGTGCCAGCCTCGGAAAACGCTTACACCAGGATTCACCCCGAGAAATGATTATTACCGCAATCAGTGGTACCACGGCTAAGACGGTATATATCAGCACAGGCATAAACACCAGCGCATGATTCATGAAATACGCCAGTGCCAGTCCGGCGCAACCCACTAGTCCAAAAGTAAAAAACGTGATGAGATAACTGGCACTGACTGTCGATGCATATTCCGTATAAGCGAACTGATGTTGGCGTTTTAGGTACATCCCTTTAGCAACCAAACCGCCCTGGAACGGCAGATAATTCCAAAAACTATTAACGACTGAGAGGCCAAACCATTCAGTGAACCGCAACCGCACTTTGAACGGCCTGAGTAATAAAACATTTTTAATGCCGTTGGCGACAAATGTGGCTAGGGCGAGTATACTGAGCACTACAAAATTTGGGATTGAAATTTCTAGCAATACCTTTAGTTTGCCCAGATTGTCACTGAACAAATATCCGATAAAAACGACGGTGATAACCAGGAATACATATCGAATTATAACTTTCAATCGCATAAGTTTTTCACGTCATTGCCCATTTTTTCAGATAATGGGTTTTTGTTGAACAATCCGATTATTGATTTTTCAGGCCGGTCAATTTGCATAATTTTTTTCTTGGCAATTTTTACCTTTTCGGTAATTTGATTTCTGTTATTATATAACTCAATTGTTCTATTGAAAAAATTTCCATTCCGGCACTCGTCTAATGCTACCCCCAAATCGCCCAAATCATTATTATCCAGCAATTCGCTGGATTTTTTCATATAATTGATGCTGATAAAGGGTTTTTCAGAGATTATTGAAAAAACGATGGAGTGAAACCTCATGCACATTGAAAATGACATTCTTGAGTATAAGCTAAGCAATGAATATGGATCATACTTTTTCTGAATTAAAAAATTACTGCTTCTATTTTTTACTTTTTTGTAAACGTGACTGAGCACTGGGACATCTTGTTCAATCTCAAACGGCATCATCACAACACTTACCCCCCGTGCATTAAAGTAATCAACTGTTTTAATAATTTCACTGATAAGGGCTTGGTATTTATCAAACCACCGATCATCTAGTGAAGAGCTTTTCTGTGGCATGATGGTCCCTAATGCAAACATCCAGGGCCTCAGGCTGAGTCCCACTAAATTATTATTTGGGCCAATGCTGATATCCCGCATAATCCCTTCACGGTTTTCCGATATGATCGGCTTCAAAAAGAATACTGGGTCAGGACAAATTTTTATTTTTTTTGGCTGAACACCGCAATCTGCCAACACTTTTGCAGAGTATGCATCACGGACAGTGATCACGTCACATTTTGCAATAACCATTTTAATCAGCAACATGCTACTTTTCCGGCTGATGGGGCCGACTCCGACTGAATACAAAACCGTTTTAACTCTGAATAATTTTGCCAGCAAGATATGTAATACATAATACAGCAAATTGAAAAAGCTGGTCTGATCTTGAATAATTCCGCCTCCACCAACAATCAACATGTCTGCTTTAATAACCGACCAAACAGCTTCAAAATAAAAGAGCAAGGTCTTTTTCGTACAAGTGTTGGCCGTAGTATATTTTTTTATTGCCTCTGGGCATCGCGAAATTACCTTAATCATTGCCGGCGGCAAAAAATCATTAATTGATTTTAACATTGCCATCAGGATCGCCTCATCTCCGATATTCCCAGTTCCATGCGATCCTAAAATAATTACTCTACTTTTTTTCGGCATTTGATACTCGGCTATTTTTCTAAAATAAATACAAATTGGTACGTATATCTCAAAGGTAAATAGACCCCCCGCAACTTCCATTTGTCCGGCAATACTTGATTAATTGTTAAACCGGCCCGCAAAAACTGCCGTGACCATCCATCCAAATCGAAAAGCTGTTCATTGATGTCCTGTTGGTGAGTACCTTTGTTCTGGCGAAATTTCCAAAGAATAAAGTTTTTATTTGGCACCACGATGCAAAATTTTCCCCGTGGTCTGGCCACCCTCCTCATTTCATCAATTCCTTTGTGAATGTCTAAAAAATGCTCCAAAACGCCGATACAGGTAATATAGTCAAAATAATTATCTGGATATGGTACCTGTTCGCCATTACTGATGTTTATTTCGGAATAAGGAGAATTCTTTTTAGCCAGTTTCGTGCCGTCGATAGAAATATCAATACCATAGGTAAGCAACCCTCGTTCTTGAGCGTGCCTTAGTAAATAACCGGTACCGCATCCAATGTCTAAAAGCTTACCGCCGGGCTGTGCCTGTAAATAATCCAAAAAGACTCGATAAGCCCTAAAAGGCCGCCAAGACTTATCGCCCATCGTCTGATGCCTTTTGTTGTACCAATTTTCAATTTCGTAATTTGTCGGCATGTATACTGATAAAATTAAATGAGTTGTATCTCTTTTCTATATATTTCGATTATACGATCCCAATTAAAATTCTCGATAGTATACTGACGGAAAGATTCAAAAACAGAAGCGTCGCTTTTGCGGATATTAATTGATTCGATAATTTTATTCTTAAATGCCGCGGAGTCGCGACTTGGAACTGTGTATCCATTTTTTCCGTCCACGATTCCATCTATAACACCATCAATGTCGGCTGCAACAACAGGCAGTCCCCAAGCGGCCGCCTCTATCCCCACAAATCCAAAACCCTCAACATCATTTTTCACTTGAATATTTGGCATGACAAATACATGTGACGCCTGATACACTTGATCTAACAATTGCTGCTCCAATGACCCCAAAATAAAAATACGTCCAGGAATTTTTTTTGCCAATTCGCCAATTCTTGCCTTTTCTGGCCCCTCTCCAGCGATAAGGTACTTATACTCGTGCGGTAATTCGGGCAATACATTTTCACAAAACCAAACCACGCCCTTACGTTGTATTAGCCTGCCCACGGTCAATATTAGCTTATCTTTAGTCGGATCGATGCCTTTGCTTACCAGTACAGACAGGGCCTTGTCAGTTTTTGCCGGAATAAACTTTTTCACATCAATCCCGGGCGTAATAACCACCGTTGACCGAAGCCCCATATTGTTAGCGATGCGTTCTGTGTTGTGGCTGTTGCAAATAATTTTATTTGGTTTGAAAAAAATTTTCAGATACCATTGGTATATTTTGTTTGAGTAGATCAGGTCCAGTCCATGAACGTTGCATACTACCGGTTTATGATAAATTCGCTGTACCATCCAGCCAATAACCGCTAGTACCGCATCACTTAAATGAACAACGTCTATTCGCGGACTGACCGCCAATGCTTTGATAATCGCATAAAGCAAAAAAAATGGTAACCACCATTTTCCGTGACGATTAACTATAGTTATGTTTGGCGCGTGCTGGCCAAGGCCGGTAATAATATCGTAACTCAATCGCTCCATCCCGCCGACCTGGGGTGGATACGTCCGACTAATGAATAAAACACGCCTAGAGTCCCAGCGAACGTTTTTTTTCATAATACAATATTCTCTCTTGTGTCAGCCGCACCCGGTTGATCATGTCTGCTAGTAAACCAACAATTAACAACAATAAACCGAAAATATTCAATGCCAATCCACCAAATCCAAAACTTTTAAAAGGAGTAATTTCCCCCATGATTATCCAGTGGATGAGAACAAAAATATCCAATGCGGCACCTAATAAGAAAACGCCGCTTCCGCCCCAGCCGAAAAATTTCAACGGTTTATAATCAAGCATTGTCCGGAAGATCGTATTTATCATGTGATATCCGTACCGCCAGAGGTTATGCGCCACCTTTGACTGCCCAAATTCCCTTTCCCCGCGTACCACCACCGGTACTTCCCAGATCCGTAAACCTTTAAAAGCGATATTCAGGAATGTTTCGTGGGTATAGGTATATTTACTGAATAAATTCAGATGGAGCAATGCGTCCTGGGAATATGCCCTGAAGCCGCATGAAACATCAAAAAGCTTCTGGCCAGTCAAAAAACTGATCAGTCTGGCCACAATGGCGTTGCCCCAGCGCTTCAACACGGGCATAACCGGTATTAATCGCTGGTCAATGAAGCGGGAGGCGGTCACGACGTCGGAGCGCCGTTCTATGATCGGCTGGACAATTTTTGGAATATCATTCGGGTTGAACTGCCCATCCGCATCAATGTTCACCAAAATGTCCACTTGGCGTTTCAGCGATTCCTGGACAATCTCCTGGAACGTGTAACTCAAACCGCGATTATCAGTACGGCTGATCACTTCGGCGCCGGCGGCACGTGCCAGTTCGGCAGTCCGGTCAGTCGAACCGTCGTTAAAAACGACAACGCATATCCCGTCCACGCCCTCAATTCTACTCGGTACCGCCCGAATCACGTTTTGGACAGTTCTCTCTTCATTAAACGCGGGTATTGAAACTAATAACTTCATATGCTTTATATAACCATAAAAAAACAAAAAATGGAAGCGGTGATCGTTAGCGAGTCCCGATAATTTTATAAACGATAATTCCCTCCTTGGCCTGCCATAATTCCAGCAAATGCTCCGGATATAACGCCGTTAATGAATCCAGTCCGACGCCCGCATAATCGTTTATCTTATGATTGATGGCCAGATAACCGATGCCATTATTTCGCGCGAACACCACCACATCGCTAATAGGAGCGTAGGGCACTGGATACGACAGTCCGCCGGCATAATATACGAACACTCTATTTGTCGAGAGGATTTTCTGACCATCACCAAACGCCTTCCGAAATTCAGTTCCGACAGCTTCCGGTCCGTACCGATAAAATACCTTGCCAAAATTCAAAATGTAGTCGTGGATAACCAAGACGTTTATAATAAAGCCATATAGTATCACGAAAACAAGCGCCATTCCAATAAAATAATTTCTGACCAGCCGAATGTTAATTCGTCGGAAAACGTACATTACCGAAGTTATTGTCACCAACCATAATAGAGGCACGACAGGAAAGTAATACCGATAAACCGAACGGCCAGACAATGGAACCAGCATCACCACAGCTATCCAAGCGAGTAAGAATACATACTGTTTCCATGGCACTCGGCCCCTCACCATCGCAGATATGATAATCAGAATGGCCAAAGTTTCAGTCGCGAAAATGAATGTAAAAAATTTTATGTTGTATGGAATATTAGAAATAAAATTCTGGAGTCGTTTTCCGATCACGGTGGTTATTGACGACGATGAATAATTGGCGTCACCGGTACTGTGACCGTAAAATTCGTAATCAGTACGATTGTTATTTAATCGGTACAAAGCCGCCTTTTTATTTGCCTGGACGGTTTCCTGAACATCAGAATCAAACATGTCATATTTCATGTCCGTCATGACCGTACTGACGCTTTCATAGTAATCTTGCATACCAGTAAACACCAGATGGCCATATTGCCGACTAATAAAATAAATATATGGTCCAGCGACAATGGCAAATCCGACAAACAGCAAGGTTAGCGTGGCACAAAGCCGTCTCCACGACATTGAACGCCTATAAAAATCGATGACAGAGAGCCCAATCGGAACGGCGAGACAGAGTAATCCGACCATCCTGATCAAATATAAAGCGCCGATACTGACTCCAAATAATAGATACCACCAACTCCGTTCGGCCCTATAGTATTCCCACGTCAGATACACTATAACCAGAAATAACAATGTAAAAATCGACTCTGTTAAAATTTTCGCGGAATAACTAATGAATAATGGACTGATGGCTATCATGATTGAGAACAGTGCCCCGATCTGATGGCCGAACATTTTTTTACCTAATTGATAACACACCAGGACGGAAGCTACGCCGCATAGGATGGAAATAAAGATCCCAGTATTGCGAACATCACCGATTATAAATGAACCCAGTGCGATCACTGCAGAATAACCAGGCTGAAGAAACTTCACCGCCTCACCGAACCGTTCGATATCCAGATGGCCCATTTTCATCCTATCCGCCAACTCAAGGTACAAGGCGGAGTCAGGGGTTTGGACAGCGACCGGCATCACTAGACGTAAAATCAGTGCCAGAGTCAATATCCCCATCAGGCACCAGGTTTCTTTTTTTATTTTTCCAGCATTAAACATGCAGTAAGTGTATCAATATCCCACCGCTAAGTCTACCATCAACAGGCCCCACAATTACGTCAAAAACAGAGAAAAAACGAGCTCGTCCATCCCGGGATAAAAATGATTCTTCAGCACCGCTTCCTGCCGCATGCCTTTGTCCTGGAAAAACTCACGGATATGCCGGTTATCGGCATGGATCATGGAAAAAACTTTGCGCAAACGAATCCCATGTTCGCGGTAAAAGCTGTCCGCTTCAGCCACCATAATATCGAACAGTGCTTCCTTCACCTCTCGCGGCTCAGGAACGGACGACGAAACCGCAAGCCTGACCAGTTCAGCAACACCATGATGGACGCCCCCTTGCGTACGCCAGCTGATCAGCCCCACCGCCTCAGCATCTAGCCAAGCGATACGAAAATGATGGTGCTGGCCCATCTCCTTGCGGAAGGTCTCCTCCGCTTCCCCGAGCTTCCTGAAACTGTACTTCTGTTTCATAAGTTTGGCCACCATCCGACTGTCCTTTAGCATGGCCTTGTGTACTGTAATCATGTTCCCTCCAGTTAATTATTTTTTGCCAATTCTGCGTCTATGACTTTCTTGAATTCGTCCAAAGTCTGTACACCGACCACTTTTTGGTCATTGATAATGAAAGTAGGGGTGGAATTCACTCCCTTATTCCTACCGAGCTTCATGTCGTCTTGGATAGCCGAAGCCGTCTGACCGGAATCGAGGCAGGCATTAAACTGGTCCGTGTTGAGGCTGAGATCTTTGGCATAAGATTTGAACAGGTCAACCGCATTGCCGGCGGTCTCCCAGGCGCTTTGGGCGGCAAATGCCTTATCCGCATATTCCCAAAATTTCCCCTGTGCCAGGGCGCACCGGCTCGCTTCCAGGGATTTTTCCGACCATTGGTGCCCGATATTGAAACTTCTGAATTCAATTTTAATCTTATCCTGGTAAAAGTCCCCTAATTGCCGGACAATAGGCGCAGCCGTGGCGCACGCCGGACATGAAATGTCCGAAAACTCCATCACTACAACTTTGGCGGTGGCACTGCCGAGTACGGGCACATCACTGGCTCCGGTTACTTGAGTACCGGGGCCGCTGGCGCCCATGACCGCCCAAACGATCAAGCCACCTACCACAATCACAATGCCGATACTAACGATCCAGGTCATGGCCCGTGACTTTTTGCCCTGGCCTTGGCGCCGGTTTAAGATTTCCTGGCGCCTAAGTTCGCGCCGCTGGGTTTTTGTCATCGGTTGGTTGGTTTGGTCATCCATAAAAATATTTTTAGTTGTGGATATATACTACATGAAAAAAATAAAACAATCAAGCCTCCCGGTTCACTGCCGCTCACGCACTTTTTTCGGTTTAAAATTTCCAACTACATAGATCCTATGCTTGAAATATTTTTCCTGGAAATGCACCTGGGATTCGATTTCATCCTTTGTCATCTCGCGGCCATCGGTGACAACTAATTTTATTTCGTCATCCTCTCGGTAAATGACCGCAATCACTTTCCCGGTAAATGAAGCAAGCGACCGCGTTTGACCAAGTATGTACGCATCAACCTCTTCCTGGTCGATGTCGGATACTATCCCCGGAATATGTCCGTAATGCGCCGGGTATACCTGATCCTTGTATTCCGGGTGCGTAGTGCCGATCGGTCGGTCGATCACTACTGTGACTGTCCGACCTAGCCAATCCCTATAATTTTCCTTTTTTGATATTTTCACGTATCACTCGCATTAATTCAATATAAAACGACACATTATGTATCGTAGCAAGCCGTTGGGACAATGGATCGCCGGACATAAAAAGGTGGCGCAGGTACGCCCGGGAGAAATGCCGGCATGTATAGCACCCGCAGTGAGGATCGACAGGCTTCATGTCCATGGAAAAACCTGACTGCTTGATCAATAATTCATTATAGAAACTTTTGCCGGTAATACTCGGCTGATTCTCCGTAAAGACAAATAATGACCCGTGCCTGGCATTACGTGTCGGCAATACGCAGTCGAACATGTCAATGCCGCGCCTGACCGCCTCGACAATCTGTTCTGGATATCCTACGCCCATCAGGTAGCGGGGTTTATTCCGTGGCAATAATGGCTCAACCCAATCAATCGCTTTATACATTTTTTCCGTCGGCTCGCCGACCGCTACGCCGCCGACCGCGTACCCGTCAAAATCCAACCCAACTAGCTGTTCGGCGCTTTGCTGGCGTAATTCATGAAAGGACGATCCCTGGACAATCCCGAAAAGCAATTGCTTTTTCGATTTCAAAGTGTGCAGGCGTTTCAGGCCGCGCTCTGCCCACCGAGTTGTCATTTCCAGCGAACGTTTGGCATACTGGCGGGTGCTGGGATATGATGGACATTCATCCAGGCTCATCATGATGTCCGAACCAAGCGCGTGTTGAATATCGATCGCTTTCTCCGGAGTCAGAAGGTATTTTTGTCCGTCGATATCCGAGGTGAACTGCACGCCCCGCTCGGTAATCTTTCTCGACCGAGCTAATGAAAAAACCTGGTACCCTCCGGAATCGGTCAGTATCGGACCGGGCCAGCCCATAAACGTATGTAAACCTCCGGCTTTTTTGATTATCTTCATGCCGGGTCGCTGCCACAAATGATAGGTATTTGATAATATGATCTGCGCCCCAGTCGTATGTATTTCATCCGGCGTTAAGGTTTTTACGGCCCCGCGCGTCGCGATAGGCATGAAAAAAGGCGACTCGACTGGACCATGCGCCGTACGCAACGACCCAAGACGCGCCTTGCTTTTTTTTGAAGGCGCGACGACACGGAATGACTTCGTCTGAGGTATAGACATTACTGGTTGCCGGTTGAATTTACGTTCGCATTAGTATTTGTCAGCGGCGAATCAACCACGATCCCCTTGCCTGTTGCCAGTGAATCATGGATTAAATCAGAGGTGATCATGTCCTGGGATGGCGCCAGAGTCTGATTGGTGAATGTATCGACTCCAGTTCCGATGCTTTTCCCGGTCAGGATCAACAGCTTCCCGACATCCGAACTAGTTGGTATGACAGATATGGAGAAATTAGCTGCCAATTCAGGGATCAGCTGACCGACCTGGGCGGGCAGCTTATTGATTGACCAGGTTACGGTTCGCGTCGTACTGTCGAAACTCAAAGAGCCGGCCGTCACTTTTGACACATTTTCCCAAGCCACCCATTCTGGGAGGACGGTCGTAATGGCAATATTCTGAACCTCATTTCCCGTATTTTCCAGATACCAATATATTACGTAAGTAGTTTTCTGACCGACCTGTGGTGGTAAGGGACCTGCCCCGACGGCGGCATATTCGTCAGAATAATACCTTCCTTCAGCGCGCAATGTGACTTTGCTGTTGATTTTTGTCGTCAGACTGTTGCTTTCCACGGAAAGCGACCCGCCTTCCAGATCGACGACGTTGGTCGAAACAGCCTTAGCCTTGCTGACGATGGAATAATTCTTGTCACTGACGATTTTCGGCAGCGGCGCGTCCTTGACGCTGACGCGGATCGTGACCTCTCCCTCGTCCCCGGGTTTGACGGATTTCAGGGCCGGGACAGCCGCGCCGTCCCATGTAACGGTCCCACCGACAATCTTGCCGTCATTGGTATTGATAATCTTATTCCAATCAATCAGGCTGCTGTCGACAGTAAGCTGGAGCCCCATATCTTTTATTTCCGACTGGCTGTCATTCCGGTATTTCAGCGTATAGTCCTGAATACTGCCAAAATCGGCAGCTGAATTATTTGCGCTGTCATTTATCGTCAGGTTTAGCAGCAGCTGAGGATTGGCGATAATGACGATCGACGACCCTTCGGCCTGCTTATGGTATTGGCCGGCCTCATCAGTATACCCGACCTCCGCTTTATATTCTCGCATTGCGCCCTCAGCACCCGACACGGTTCCCTTGAACGACACCTCGTAATTGGCGCCAGCACCGATCTGGTCGATTTCCCAGGTGCGTTTTACGGCATCAGTTGGAGCCGGATTGAGACTGCCGACCACCACATCTTCTGGCCAGGTGATGGCCAGACGTACGTGATTAAACGCGTCTTTTGATGAATTTGTAAACTTTATCCGATAATCAGCCGAATGACCGCTGACTACCTTCAACGGCACTTCCATATTCAGGGTAATGGCGGATTTATTCAGTGTGACAGCAAAAGAACTGCTTTTCTGAAATTCAGAATTAAAATTGGCCGGTGTATACGTGACCAATACGGTAAAGGTTTGCATGGTACCTATGTCACCAAAAGGCTGGCCAACGATTTCAACTGTCCGGCTTTTACCGTTACTGATAGTACCCAGAGCCCAGGCGTTGTGCGCGTCATTTTCAGCCGTCGGGGAAGACGACTTAAAAATAAACCCATCAGGAAATTGGGCGGTTAATTCAACTTTCGTCAAATCGACTGCCTCGTCATTTCGTACTGTGACGGTAAACGTATTGTCGGCCCCCGCCGCCACGGTCGGCGGAGCAGCGGTGACGATGGAGATATTCTCCCCCTGGAACTGTTTTTGGCGGTTCACGAAAAAATAAAAACCCGCCAAAGTCACCGCCACGATGACCAGCAGGCTGCACACGATCCAGGCGATCATCTTTTTCCGCTTGTTAGGATCGCGACGATCGATAGTGAACATGGCCGAGCGCGCCACGCCTTTAGCCTGGTAGAGGGCGGCGAAATCCTTGGACTGGCCGTCCCCAACCGGTTCGGCAGGACTCTCTTCCGAATCGTCAGAGACGAGAATCTTCCGGATCGCATCACGATCCGCTTGAGGGACAGACGGCCTGGTATCAGCTATTATATTGTTCTTGTCCGGTTTTGTTTTTTTCGCCATAGTGAGTACCTACAGTATACCAAATCAGGCCATCTTCAGGAATGGCCGAAAATCCAGGTCGTGTTCATGAGTATAATTCAGGTATGCATTGGTCAACGAGCCGGCTGACTGGATCAGCGTAACCGGAATCCTCAGTCTTGCCGGCGTAGACGGAGTTGCGACCAACCACCGAATTATCTTTACCATGTCCGGCGAAACAGCAATCCGGTCCGGCGAAGGCTGTCCGCAACGCTTACAGACCACCCCTCCTTTTTGATAATCAAACCAGTTTTTTTCCTGCCTGATTTTCTCATGACACTCGACGCAGTTGTACAGTTCAGGATGATACCCGACAGCGGCTAAGAATTGCCAGACAAAACGCCAGGCAATTACCACTAGGTCGGCCCGCTTCTGAGTGGACGCGGATTCCAGTTCGCGCATGGACCTATCAAGCAAAGCGAATACTCCGGCGTCATGCTGGCTGGTGAATGTTGAACGGTCGATCACTTCTCCGATAAGCATGGCCATGGCCATGGCGGGCACGCTCCGTCTCAGTGCTGGAAAAGAATACAGGACTTCCGCGCCGGTCAGCGTGTCATTTCTCTTCCCTCGTACGGCAGACATCTGCACCAACGTTACCGGCTCGACACTCCCGGCCAGTTTGCTGAGAATTTTCCTGGCACTGCGGGCGACCACGCTTATCTTCCCGCGGTCACGGGTATATACGACAATAGTCCGGTCAGCTTCGCGCCACGGACTGTGTTTGAGCACGATCCCCTCTGTCGCATACGCGCCCATACGGATTAATTCCCCTTGATGCCGAACGTCACGCGGACGCCCGCAATCTCAAATACCGTCTTCAGGTCAACATTATCAGGCAAGCCTTTCAGGCACGAGCTGGCGATGACGTCATGGATTATGATAGATTTGTAGTGGAGAAATATTTTTTCCAATTCTGCATCGGGAATTTCATAATAGAGGCTTATGGTATCCCCAATTGTAAGATGCGCGTCCTTGCGCATCGCATTGATCTGCCTGACCATTTCCCTGACCATGCCTTCGTATTTCAGTTCGTCGGTAATAGTCAGGTCCAGCGCGACTGCCAGGCTGCCGGACTCTTTCACTGCGAATTCCGGACCTTGGGGCATTTTTTCCACGCAGACTACCTCTTTTACGTTGACTTCGTCTTTGACTAATTCTTTCAAAGCCGGCTCCAAAGCCTGCCCACGGATGACAAACTGGGACAAGGGCTGCCTGACCTTCATCTGCTTTTCCTTGCGTAAACTATGCCCAAGCTCGACCGCCTGACGGACCAGTAACATGTGCTTGAGGATAGCGGCGCCATCGGCCGTTGATTCACTTGATGGCCAGCCGGTTACATGGACGCTCAGTGGTTCATTTGGGCCCTTCACTTCACGGTACAGGGCTTCAGCCATAAATGGCGCCAGTGGGGCCAGCAAACGGGAAATGGTAACCAACACATACCGCAAGACTGCCAAGGCGTTGTTTTTGTCAGATCCTTCATGCTTGAACCGGTTGCGGGAACGACGCACGTACCACGTAGACAGTTCATTGATCAGTTCGGCGATCAAGCGGCCTGAGTCAGTGACAGTATATTTTTCCAGGTGACTAGTCACCTGGCTGATCACATCATTCAGTTTAGCCAGGATCCATTTGTCCAGGATGTGCCCGCTGCGCGGTTGCGTGAAAGTTTCATCAAGCGCAGAATCACGGGCCTGGCCGGCATGCATTTTCCAGAATGACAAGATGTTCCAGAGGATCAGCCATTGTTTTTTTACCACCTCATCCAGCTGCGCCTCGTCGAACAGCTTCGCATCGCCAGGCTGGTTGACCGTAAACAAAAACCAGCGTAGCGTATCTGCGCCGAATTTATCGATGATATAAAACGGATCAACGATATTGCCCTTTGACTTGGACATCTTCTGGCCTTTTGAATCAAAAACCAGGTTCAAGCAGATGACATTCTTATACGGCGCCCCATGCCCAAGCAACGTAGCTACAGTCAATAACGTATAAAACCAGCCTCGCGTCTGGTCAATGCCCTCGGCAATATACTCAGCCGGGTAACTGACGCCCGAATCAATACGATCCTTGTTCTCGAACGGGTAATGCCATTGGGCAAACGGCATGGCTCCGGAGTCGAACCATACATCCGCCACTTCCTTCACACGGTGCATCACTCCACCGCAGGAGCATGTTAAGGTGACGGAATCGATGTAGGGCCTGTGTAAATCAAGTTCGCTACCCGTGGCTAATGGCGACGCGCTACGTGCTACGAGCTCATCGATCGAGCCGATACATTCCCGCTTGTCACATTTCTCACACTCCCAGATCGGCAAAGGAGTTCCCCAGTAGCGTTCGCGTGAAAAGGCCCAGTCTTTCACTTCATTGAGCCATTCGCCAAACCGGCCGTTCTTGATATATCCCGGAACCCAATTGATAGTTTCATTATTTTTAATCAACTGCTCTTTAACTTTTGTAACGGCAATAAACCATGAATCCTTGGCATAGTATAAGAGCGGCGTACCGCAACGCCAACAGAAGGGATAATCATGGCGGTACATCTCCTCTTTCAAAAGAAGGCCGCGCTCTTTCAAATCGGCGACAATCCCCTTTTCCACCTCTTTATTTTTAACAAACTTGCCGGCCCACTTTGACACCTCGGCTGTGAAATTACCATTCAAATCAACAGTGTGGTGCATTGGCAGTCCAGCCTTCTCGCCTAACTGGTAATCGTCCTCGCCGTACATGACAGCCGTATGCACAACGCCAGTCCCGTCAGTTGTAGAAACGAAATCAGCAGGATATACGTGATATGACTTTTTGGTACGCAATGGCCTGATATCAAATAATGGCTCATATTCCAGACCGAGAAGCTTCTCGCCTCTCATCGATTCTTCGACTGTCGCATCTGGATAAAGTTTTTGGGCAGCAGATTCAGCCAGAATCAGATGTTCATCATTAACTATTATTTTTTTATAGCCAATATCCTTCCCTACTGCCAAGGCAACGTTACCCGGCAGGGTCCATGGCGTTGTGGTCCAGGATACTATAAAAGTATTTTCCTGCCCGACCACTTTGAATTTTATATAAACGGAATTCTCTTCGACGGACTTATACCCCTGCGCCACTTCATGTGACGATAATGCCGTGCCGCAACGAGGGCAGTGCGGGACAACCTTATGGCCTTTGTACAGCAATCCTTTATCCCAAATTTGCTTGATCACCCACCATAATGACTCAATATACGAATTATCATACGTGACATACGGATGCTCCATGTCCAGCCAGAAGCCGATTTTACGGGTCATTTCCTCCAATTCTGCCTTATATTTCCACACACTTTCACGGCATTTTTTGTTGAATGCTTCGATGCCGAATTTTTCTATCTCCGGCTTGCCGGAAATGCCCAGCTCTTTCTCCACCTGAATTTCAACGGGCAACCCGTGTGTATCCCAGCCGGCTTTCCGTTCAACATAAAAACCGCGCATGGTCTTGTACCGGACAATGACGTCTTTGTACGCTCGTGCCAAGACATGGTGGATGCCAGGCTTGCCGTTAGCCGTTGGCGGCCCTTCGAAAAAAACGAACGGCTTCCCTCCCTTGGTCTGGTCCAGCGTTTTCTGGAAAATATTTTCCTTATCCCAAAACGCCAACACTTCCTTTTCGAGCCCCGGAAAGATAGATTTAGGTGCTGACGGCTTTTGTTTCTCTGCTGCCATAATGTAGTACTGATTGTACTAAAAAAAGGGACATTTGTCCAGAATGCCGCTTGCCTACGGATATACTTTAAACTAAAACGAACCTGACGGTCTCCTGAGCACCTTTGCCCGGCTGTTAGTGGTCGTCAAAAATATCTACTCCAAAAGCCTTGAATATTAGCCAGATCGGCATCAGTATTATTTTTAACAGGATATCCATCTGTAAAAATCCTTATAGTATAAGTATATACATATAATAATAAACGTCAATAAAAAAGACCGCCGGCATATAAACACAGCGGCCAACCGCATGTTCAGCAAGGTCGGAAGCCTCTCCGAACATCAGCTTTCCCGTCTGTTCCCCGTCGACGCGCCGCGCAGATGGACTGGTAACGTCACCATGCCTCGCGACCGTCGCTTCAGGAACAAACTTCGTGCAGACAGACTACCACATGCAATAAATAATGCAAGAAAAACCCAATTACTAAGGCGACGGGTCACTATTCATCAGCGGCTTTTTTATTGTATAAGCGTTTGGATGTCATCCGGTGCTACAGGAACAAATACAAGCTTTAAGGGCTGCGTATGCCCACGGACAATATATATCTCAGAGCGGGCAATGTCCAACCGTTTTGCCAAATAATCAGTCAGTGCGTCATTAGCTTTCCCCTTTTCCGCTCGGGCGGTGATCTTGATTTTAAGGAAATCCCCCAGTACACCAATTACACCCGGTTGCCGAGCACCCGGGATAACTTTAACTTGGAGTATGACTCCGCCGTCTTTTTCGTAATACCACATGCCTATTTTGACCCCAAACTTTCGTATACCTTGGCCGTCTCACGTGCGCAACGCTCCCAGGAAAATTTGTTTGCCCGTTCAATACCTGCCTGGCTCAATTTCTCGTGCAGTTTTTTATCGCCTAAAATTTTCCTCAATGCATGGGTGATAGTCTGTTCTTTCTCCGGGTCAAACAGTAGCGCGGCTTTGCCGGCAATTTCCGGTAATGAGGAAATATTGCTCGTCGCCACTGGCGTGCCGAGTGCCATCGCCTCCAGTATCGGCAAGCCGAATCCTTCATAGCTTGACGGAAAAACGAAACAGGCCGCCCGCTTGATCAGTTCAACCTTTTGGTTGTGCGTGACATAGCCGACGTATTTTACGTTCTTGGACAAGCCTAATGATTTTATTTCAGCAAAAATATCTTCATGCTTGTACCCTTTGGCGCCAGCTATCACTAACTCATATCCGGCGAATCCGCTGCCTGGCTGGATCAGTTTTTTATACGCCCGGACTAAGGTCACGAGATTTTTCCTCGGCTCCATCGTGCCGACAAACAAGATGTATTTCTTGCCGATTTTAAATGAAGAAACGCTGTCAATTTTCTTGCTCTTCAGCAGGATTTTTTTCACGTCAACTCCCTCATAAATCACTTTTATCTTCCGGCTGGGAACGTTGAATATCTCCTGCAAATCGTGCTTGGTGCTTTCAGACACGGCAATAACGCGGTCAGCTGTTTTCAGGCTGCGGGGCACCAGTAATTTCGTGGAAAAAATCTGCGACGGGAACCAGTCAGGATTTTTATAAATCGCCAGGTCATGGACTGTCACAACTGTTTTCTTGGGATATGTCAGGGGGACGGAAGTGATCGGCGAATGGAAAATATCCAAACCTTCCTTCATCAGGAACGCGGTAATCAACATATGCGAATATGCAAATGGGAGAAATCGGTTGTACTGGGAAAATGGGAAATACTTCACCTCGACATTCGGGCGAGTGAATGTGGAAATGTCCGGCAACCGCCTGTCAAAAAACAACACATATGAATTCTTTGGGTCATGCTGCGACAGGCTCTGTACCAGATAATAGGTATAATGCCCCACGCCGGCGCCCTCTCCGCCTTTTGGGTTTAAAATTGTCCTACAGTCAATTCCAATTTTCATAAGTATTCAGGAATAAATTACATTTTTTCGGGAGCGCTTACTCCCATGGCGGCAAATACGTTTTGGAGGACTTGGCGTGTCGCGCGTACCAGCATCACCCGGTCGTAATTCACTTCCTTCCCATTGATGACCCGGCACTGGGTATAAAATGTATGGAATTCCGTGGCAACCGTCGTGGCGTATGATGTCAGCTTGTGCACCTGATACGAACGGGCGATATCAGCTACCAATTCCGGCCACTTTATCAGCTGTTTGATCAGTCCGATTTCAGCTGGTTCGAGCACTTTCGCGGCATTCCTATGCGGTTTTTTCCCTTTATTCGCTGCGGTAAATTGACTGAGCTTCCTCATTATACTACAGATCCTGGCGTGGGCGTATTGGACGTAATACACAGGGTTATCTTTTGACTTTTTTTTGGCCAAATCGAGATTGAAATCCATGTGAGTATTGAAATCGTACATCAGGAAAAAGTACCTGGCCGCGTCTACGCCCACCTCGTCTACCAGCTCCTCCAATGTCACGAAGGTACCGGACCGTTTGGACATCCGCACTTCCTGGCCATGTTTCAATAACCGCACCAGCTGGATCAAAAGAATATCAAGTTTGCCGGCCTGGCCGAGGATGGACATAGCCGCCTGCATACGGCCCTGGTACCCATGGTGGTCGGCACCGAGGATGAATATTTCTTTGCTGAATTTCCTTTTGAAAAATCGATGATACCGTAAAGCGATGTCGGACAGGAAATACACGGGATCGCCGTCCGCCTTGATGAGGACCCGGTCCTTATCATCGCCGTATTGAGTCGTCTTCAGCCAGATCGCCCCTTCAGACTTGTATAATAATTTCTTTTCTTTCAGGAGCGCCAGCATCTTGTCAACCAGGCCGGACGCGTACAATGACTTTTCAGAAAACCATTTGTCATAACGGACGCCTACTTTTTTCACCAATACTTTCTTGATCCCGCTGATCATCTTGGCCAGGATACGTCCCTTGATCTTGTCCCGCACCACTTCCAGTTTTTGTGCGCTGGCCAGCTTGTAATTCGGCAAGTACAGATTTTTCGCCAGCTCCTCGACATACGCGCCCTGATAACAATAGTCCGGAAACTCCATATTGATCCCCTGGTGCTGCCAATACCGCCGCAGCACCGACTCAGCCAGAATATTCACCTGATTACCTATGTCATTGATATAGTACTCGCGGTATGGCCGGTAACCGGCTAATTGGAGAATATTACATAGGGCGTCACCGCCGAATGCAGCGCGGCCGTTTCCGAGGGTCAGCGGACCAGTCGGATTCGCGGAAACGAATTCCACGACTATTCGTTTTTTTTCGCCCAAATCAGAGCGGCCAAACAACGTCTTTTTCGAGACGATTTCCTCAACCTGTGTGGACAGCCATTTTTCATCCAAAAAAATATTGATGAACCCAGGCGCCACCACGCTCGACTCACGTACGCCAATCGTTTTGCCCATCGCCACAGTAATGCTTTCGGCGATTGTCATCGGACTTTGGTGGACGATTCCGGCCAGTTTCATCGCCGCATTGGTCGTATAGTCGCCAAATTTGTGACCCGGCGGATAATCGACGCCGAATGAAAATGAAGATTCGCGCACTTGTGGCCAAAGAGCGTAAACTGTTTTTAAAATTTTTCTATGCAGTTGATCCTTGAAATTCATGGCTATAGTATACAAAGAATCCTCCCCATTGAAAAGGAAATATACCATATTTTAAAAACGGCATAAGCGTTATACTGATAGTGTAACCCTTAAGCGACTATACGTAATGGACGGACTCACACAAAACGACATGGATTTAGTCTTAGCTGCGCAAAAGGGCAATGAAGACGCTCTGTGCCAGCTGTACGGGCACTATTTACCCCCGTTGTACCGCTATTGTTATGCACTATGCGGGCACCAGGAAACTGCCGAAGACCTGACCAGCGAGATCTTTCTCAAAATGGTCAGGCAGCTCTCTGGATTCCGCGGCCAATCTTCAGTCAAAAACTGGCTGTATGCCATAGCTAAACGGACAGTCGCTGACTACTGGCGTCATCATTACCGGCATCCGCTCATCCCGCTGGAAGATTACCATCAGGATGCCCGGGCTGCGTACCACGCCATAGATTCTGACCCGGAAGTCGCCCGACTGGCCGACGCCAATGAATTGCATGCCAAAGAAATCCTGGACAGCCTGCCCGAAAATTACCGCCGAGTGCTGGAATGCCGTTTTCTCAACAACATGACCATCATCGAAACAGCACAGGCACTCAACGAGAGTGAAGCAAACATTAAAGTCCTCCAGCACCGTGCCTTGAAAAAAGCCGTCCAATTATTCAACATGCCATGAACGAATTCGACTCAAAAGAAAACGAAATGATCAGACGGCTGCGCGCGGCTTCGCCGGCTGCCAAACCGTCGCAAGAATTTTCCCAAACTTTAAAAAATAATCTAATTAAAGAATTCCGGGCGCCAGCGCCGCGTCCGGTCAGGAACATCTTTATGGACTATACGTACCGAAAAATCATCTTTGGTTTTAGCAGCGCCGCGTTATTGATTGTCGTAGTGGCGTTTGGCATCTCAGCCTTTATCAGCCCGACCGAAACGATCTTTACCGGTCGCGTCAATATTACCCCTCAGTCCGGACCGCTTCCGACCTTTTCCTCATGCTCAGACCTGACAAAAACCCTCAAAGACAACCAGAATAAAGGCTCGCGCATGCTGGAGGACTCGGTATTTGGGTTGGGTATCGGTACCGTACAAAAATCTACCACCGCGCTTCCTAATGCTGCCCCTAGTGCAGAAGGATCAAGTGATTATTCCGGGACAAATATCCAAGTGGCCGGAGTGGACGAAGCGGATACGGTAAAAACTGACGGGACATATATTTACGATATTTCTGGCAATACAGTTTTTATTGCCAAAGCCTTCCCAGTGTCTGACGCGAAAGTCGTGGGAAAAATCACTTTCAACACATCGAGTACTCCTCAGGAACTTTTTATTGACGGCAAAAATCTGATGGTCTTTGGCCAACGGTACGACAATATGATCATCCCCCAGACAGAATCAAGCGGCAGCGGGACATCAGGCAGCAGCGCTTCAGTCGGCATGCCCGCTCCTGACATTTACCCATATTATGGATCGACATCAGTCACGTTCGCAGAAATATATGATTTAACCGATCCGGCTAACCCAGTTCAAAAACGAAAATTGGAGTTTGAGGGCACCTACAGCACCTCGCGCATGATTGGAAAATACGTTTACTTCATCCTGAACACAAACCCCGACTATCGGCTGTTAGAGGAAAAAAATCCGATGCCAGTTCCGTTGTACCGCGATATCCCTGTCTCTGATTCAGGCTCCACCCCGACCGCCAAACCTCTGTCCGGATGCGCCGATGTATCATATATTGAACCGATCTCGTCCAGCCAGTATGTGTCAGTCATCGGCCTGCCGATCGACGATTATAAAAAAGACATATCAAAAGAGGTTATCTTGGGCTCATCACAGAATGTCTATGCCTCCACTACAAACCTTTATATTGCAAATACGACATGGGACGCCTACCAAGGCGGCTTTATCGAAAAAATATTTGACCGGACACCAACTGAAAAAACAGCCTTGTTTAAATTCAGCCTAGATAAGGAGAAAATATCCTACCAGGGAACTACTGAAGTGCCGGGGACGATACTGAACCAGTTCTCCATGGACGAATTCAAGGAACATTTCAGAATTGCCACTACCACAGGGTACATTAGCCAACAGGGCGGCAATGCGACAAATAACGTTTTCGTCCTGGATAAAAACTTGGAGCAGGTCGGCGCCCTGACCGACCTGGCGCCCGGTGAAAAATTCTATTCCACCAGGTTCATGGGCGACCGGGCATATCTGGTGACGTTTAAAAAAGTTGATCCCCTTTTCACCATTGACCTGTCTGACCCGACCAAACCAACGGTGCTCGGCCAATTAAAGATACCTGGCTACTCCGATTACCTCCATCCGTATGACGATTCACACATCATCGGTGTTGGCAAAGACACAGTTGAGTCAGAAACGGGAAATTTCGCGTGGTACCAGGGGCTGAAGATGGCTATCTTCGACGTGTCAGACGTGACCAACCCGAAAGAGATGTTCAAAACGATCATCGGTGACCGCGGCACTGATTCCCCGGCATTGACGGACCATAAGGCATTCCTGTTCAGCAAGGAAAAAAATCTTCTCGTCCTGCCTGTTACCCTCTCAATATTGACTGACGAACAAAAGGCCGCCGTAAACCGGACTGGAAATGAATATGGACAGTTCACATTCCAGGGATCATACGTATATGACATCTCCCTTGATAAGGGATTTATACTGAAAGGACGTGTTACGCATAATGAAAATAATGATACGCTCTTGAAAAGCGGCTACTATTACAGCGGTGGAAATACTACCATTTCCCGTAATCTCTTCATCGACGGGAGCCTCTATTCCCTGTCCCAGAAAAAAATCGGCATCAACAGCCTGAATGACCTCGCTGACCAGGGAAGCATTGAATTAAAATAGCTGTACAAAAAAAATCCGCCATATTCATGGTGGGTTTTTTATTTCCCGATTATTGCCTATAATACAGACACTATGCCCTCACTCGCCCACAACAAACGCGGTTTGCACGGATATGAGATCCTCGACAAATACGAGGCCGGACTTGTGCTGTTCGGCCCGGAGGTAAAATCCATCAAAACCGGGCACTGCAACCTGAACGGCAGCTACATTTCCGTCCGCGGCAATGAAATCTGGCTGATCCACTGCCATATTTCGCCATACCCGTCGGCAGCCGGCCGGGAAAACTATCCGCCGGACCGTGAACGCAAACTCCTGTTGAAACGCAAGGAAACTGCCGAACTGATCGGAAAACTGAAAGCTAAGGGGTTGACAGTACTGCCCATTTCTGTCTATACTAAGGGGAGCCTGATTAAGTTAAGCCTCGGTGTTTGTCGTGGCTATAAGGCGTATGACAAACGCGAGCTCATTAAAAAACGTGACACTGACCGGGACATCCAGCGTCTCATGCGTCAGAAAGGATAATGTAATGTATTCGTGAGCCTTTGGGTTATAAGGTCCCAAAGGCGAACTCAATATTTTGCGGAAAGTGATGAAAACCACTTTACTAAAGGGGTTTTCATATCTCTTCATGGGAGCGTTTATAATCGACAGTGAGACTCCCTCAAAGGTTGCGAACCGTCCTGTGCTCGTACTACGACGTTAAACTGGTTACCTGCACATACAAATGCAAATACATTTGTTTCAAAAGTGAAGAGCGCGTTTGCTTCGGCATTCGCAATGCCTTCACTCGCAGTTGCCTAAAACCGACTGCCATCGTGCGCCTGACTCCCGGTAAGGACGCCACGGTGACATTAACCGGGATCGGACGTGCTGTTAGCCTTCACGCGCGCCTTAAACAATAAAAGGATAGGGTTAGGCGGTTTTGCCCGTTCCATACGTTTGGCCCGAAACACCAGAGCAGGCTATGTTCGTAGACACTTTTGAGATGTATTACTGGACAGGGGCGCAATACCCCTCGCTTCCACCACTCGACTCCTCGCTATCGCTCGTCGCTCATGGTCTTCGACCATTCCCATTAACCGACAGGGTTTAGGTAGTTATGAGTCGAGTGGTGCCTCGAGCGTAGTCGAGAGGCAATCTCTCGCTATCGCTCGTCGC
>Ga0172379_10002323_pt1 | contig 34003 bp, 25 predicted proteins | sample GrowelOW334metaG_FD_119756 | JGI IMG/M metagenome (GOLD analysis project Ga0172379, IMG submission 119756) | Groundwater microbial communities from an aquifer near a municipal landfill in Southern Ontario, Canada - Groundwater well OW334 metaG | ecosystem: Environmental > Aquatic > Deep... | reverse complement strand
AGCATTTTGTTTTTTTCATCTCCGCGCCAGTAGGCTCCGGCTACTCGGTCGAGCTTGAAAGCCCCGGAATCTATTTCTTTGCTCGGATTTTCCAAATGTCCGCCACGACAGAGGTCGGTAAATTTGCCGGAAGTATAAAGAGTAATTTTCTCTTCTTTTTTTGCAATTTCGTTTATGATTTCTAGTTTGTAAGGATTGTCTGCAAAGTATTTTTTTGCTTCTTCTGCGCTTTTTTCTTCGTGTGTAAATTCTTTCCAGGTTTTGAGCAGTTCTCGCATTTTCTGTTCTATTTTAGGCAAGTCCTTGTCGGAGATAGGGGAGCTGAAGTCAAAATCGTAATAAAATCCATCTTCAATCGGCGGACCCAAGGTTACCTTGGTGTCAGGGTAATACTCTAAAACAGCGGCGGCTAAAAGGTGGGCCAACGTGTGTCTTAAATTGTGTAATTTATCTGTGTTTTCCATCCCAGTACTAAAATTTTAACTAATAATGTTTATCGTTATGCCCCGTAATCAAAAATTTAGTACGGGACAGGTATATCTCCATAGTATCATGTTTTATTTTGCATTTCATCTTTAATATGTTAGGATAGGGACATTATGGTAGTACGAATGAGACATACAAAATCGCATACGAAAAACCGCCGCTCTCACCATGCCTTGGAGAGCACTAGTTTTACTAAATGCGAGAATTGCCAAGCCTTAAAAAGACGTCACACTGTCTGTTCTTCTTGCGGTTATTACCGAGGGAAAAAGGTTTTGGATTTAATAAAAAAGACCGAAAAGAAGCAAAAGAAAGCAAAGGCGAAAGCAGCAGAAGCAAAATAATCATGGCACCCTTCATGTGCTTACGCACATTCAGGATGCTCATAAATTATATTCACTTCGTTCATTAATTTATGGCAAATAGGCACCTTTCAAGATCAATAGTGCTCCAGACGCTTTTTGAGTGGGATTTTTTACCTCTGGATAAAAAAAATGAATCTACCGACAAAGAAATCGAGGAAGTTTTAAGAAGAAATTTAAAGGAATTTGCTCCAGGATTTGAGGATGATGTTTTTGTTTTTTCACTTCTAGGTAAAATATTGAAAAAACACGTAATGATCGATGAGATTATCGGAAAAGCGGCACCAGATTGGCCCATTGATAAAATCTCTGTGGTAGATAGGAATATATTGAGAATCGGTTTAACCGAGCTTCTTTTTGGAGACCGAAACGAAGTTCCTCCGAAAGTAGCCATCAATGAAGCGATAGAGCTGGCTAAAACTTTTGGCGGGGAAAATTCTGGTAAATTTGTTAACGGAGTATTGGGTGCGGTCTACAAAGAAATGGGAGAGCCCGGCAAGGAGCAGGTTAGTAAAAAGAAGAAGCAAGAAGAGGTTGTCGACATCACGAAACTGCCCGTTGAGACATTGGGTGGCGCCCTTGTTTATACTAAAAAAGACAAGGAAGTTTTATTTGCTTTTGTGCACGATGTTTTTGGTTATTGGACTTTATCAAAAGGGAAAGTCGAAGAAAGCGAAAATATCGAAGACGGCACAAAAAGAGCGATAAAAAAAGAAATTGGATTAGATATAGAGATTGAAGAAAGGCTTGGAGAAAATGAATATGTCGCTTCCCACCCGGAAAAGGGGAAGAGTTTGAAAAAGGTAGTATACTTTTTAGCTAAAAGCGAAAACAAAGAACTTGTTTTGGAAAAGACGGGGGGGCTAGACGGAGCAAGGTGGTTTTCGCTTTCGTCCATTCCGGAACTTCGAATATATAATGACATTATTCCACTAATCAGTAAGGCAATTGAAATTATTAGTTCCGACAAAGGTCGGGGTAAAAATTAAATATATGATACAATTTTCAGATTTTGAGAAAAAAATAAAAGTAACTTTTAAGGATAAGGATTTGCTGAAACAATCTTTCACGCACCGCTCTTATATAAACGAGAACCCTGCCTTCTCATTGTCGCATAACGAGCGCCTGGAATTTTTGGGTGATGCGGTCTTGGAACTTATTGTCACAGATTTTCTTTATAAAAAATATCCGCAATATGCGGAAGGGGAATTGACCGCACTTCGTTCTGCTTTGGTGAACGCAATTATCATTTCGGAAATTGCCGGGGATGTCGGGATGAATGATTTTCTGCTTTTGTCGAAAGGTGAAGCAAAGGATAAAGGCAAAGCGAGACAATATATCCTCGCCAATACTTATGAAGCGCTTGTCGGGGCGATGTATTTAGATCAGGGTTACTCTGTGGTGGAAAAATTTATTACTAAAACCCTTTTGCCAAAAACGGAAGAGATAGTAAATAAAAAATTATGGCGCGACGCTAAATCATTGGTACAAGAAAAAGCACAAGAATTCGTATCGGTTACCCCTTCATACAAAGTGCTGCACGAGTCTGGCCCTGATCACGACAAGCACTTTACTGTCGGCATTTGTTTTGGGGCTGATTTGATCGCCGAGGGAAAAGGTAAAAGTAAACAAGAAGCAGAACAAGCCGCTGCTCTGGCTGCATTAAAAACAAGAAATTGGTTAGATTAAACAAACGAATAGTATGCGACTCAAAACACTTCAAATAAATGGTTTTAAATCCTTTGCCCAAAAAACTGTTTTGGAGTTTGAGAGTCCCATAGTTTCTATCGTGGGCCCGAACGGTTCCGGTAAATCGAACGTGGTAGAGTCAATTCGTTTTGTTTTGGGAGAGCAATCAATGAAGTCAATGCGTGGAAGGGGCGGTTCGGACCTTGTTTTTAAGGGGTCAAAAAATCTACCGAAAGGAACAAAAGCATCAGTTAGTATTTATTTTGATAATTCGGACAAAGTTTTTAAACTTATAAGTGACGGAGGAGAGGATATTAATTTGAACTATGATGTTATCTCAATTTCTCGAGAAGTTTTTTCTGATGGGTTGAACAAATATATTTTGAATGGTTCTGAGGTCAGGCTAAAGGATATTCACAATTTATTGGCTTCGGTCAACATAGGTTCTTCGGGGCATCATATTATTTCTCAAGGGGAGGCGGATCGTATTTTAAATGCCAATGCGAAGGAAAAGAGAGAGATGGTGGAAGACGCACTTGGACTTAAAATTTATCAATACAAAATTAAAGAAAGCGAGAGGAAGCTAGAACGAACGAACGAAAACATGAAAGAGGTGGTAATGCTCCGAAGGGAAAATGCCCCCCATCTCAATTTTTTGAAGAAGCAGGTGGAAAAATTTGAAAAAACTAAGGAAATGCAAGCTGAATTGTTGGTTCTTTACAGAGAGTACTTAAAAAGAGAAAGTATTTATTTGGAGAAAGAAAAAAATAATTTATCTTCTGAAAGGACAAAGCTTTCTGATGAATTAAAGACAATTGCAGACAAAATCCACGTTACTGAGGATAGTAGTTCTCCCGTCGGTAATCAGAAGATAGAAGAATTAAGAATTGTTGAACAAAAAATTAATTCTATCCGTGGAGTGAGGGGAGAGATGGAGCGCAAACTTGGACGCATCGAAGGAATGATAGAAATGGAAGAGCGCAGGGCCGAACAAAAATCTTTTTTTGTGGAAATTTCGCAAGAAGAAATCAAAAATATAATTAACGAAATTAATAATTCGATAGATTTGGCCTTTGCCAAAGAAAGCATTGAAGATATCAAACCCGTACTCGAAAGCATCAAAAACATTTTGAAGAAATTCGGAGAGGGGGATAAGGATAAAGAAAAAAGCAACCTCGAAATAGATAGTTTGAAGAAAAGTCAAAAGGAGATTTCAGACGAGATGCGAGAAATAGAGAATAAAGAAAAAGAAATTTCTCAAAATGCCGAAAAATTAAAAGAAGATTTAAACAAGGAGATGGAAGCTCTGCGTGATTTGGAAAGAGAAAAATTCGCCCACAAGGTAAGGCACCAGGAGCTTTCTTCCGCACTGGAGCTAGTGATGATAAAAGAAGGGAATTTGAGAAGCAGAAAAGAAGCGTTTGAAAATGAAATAAAGGAAGGAGCAGCACTTTTGGGTCACGAGATTTTGTCTTATAAAAATTTCGAAATTGTAGAAAACAATAGCGGTGCAACGACAGAAGAACAAAAGAAAAAAATTGAACGCATCAAGATAAAGCTAGAAGATGCCGGACTCGGTAATGGGGCGGAATTGATGAAGGAATATAAAGAAGTATTCGAAAGGGATCAGTTCTTGGAGAAAGAGATGGAGGATTTGGAAAAAAGTATTGAATCTTTACAAGGTCTTATCGTGGACTTAAAAGAAAAGATAGAGATAGAGTTCAAAGAGGGCGTAAAAAAAATCAATCTGGAGTTTCAGGAATTATTTTCACTGATGTTTGATGGTGGGCACGGTTCGCTTTCTATTATTGAAATTAAAAAAAGGAAATCAAGTGAGGTGGATGAAGAAAGTGAGGAGGCTGAAGAGGGGGAGGTGGAAGAAGATGGGGAGGTTGTGGTGGAAAAGGGGATAGAAATAAATGTTTCCTTGCCCCACAAAAAAGTGAAAGAACTTGCCGCATTTTCTGGGGGAGAAAGATCTCTTACCTCTATTGCTTTACTTTTTGCGATGTCCCAGGTTAACCCACCACCTTTTTTGGTCTTGGATGAAACAGACGCTGCGCTGGATGAAGCCAATTCTCGTAAATATGGAGACATGCTGGAAAAATTATCCAAGCATTCACAACTTATCGTTGTTACCCACAATCGCGAGACGATGTCCCGTGCCGGCGTGCTTTATGGCGTCACCATTGGTGCGAACGAGGCCTCCAAACTTCTCTCCGTGCGATTTGAAGAAGCTACTCAAATTGCAAAGTAGTTATTTATTTGAATTTGATTTCTTCTTCTTTCTCTTGAGTTATTTTTTCTATTTGAAATACGGAATTTTGCTCCGTCGGGTTTTTAGTAACAGTCATTGAGCCGTTTTTATATAATTTTAATTCGAGGAGCATGCCTTGCATTGTCGGTTTACTCCACGACTGGTCAAAAATAAAGTTTCCGAGCGAGTAGGCGATATAACCATTTTTATAAACTTCCATGTCTTCTACTACGTGCGGGTGTGTACCGATAACGATTTTCGCTCCATCATCAATGGCTTTGTGCGCCAACTCTGCCTGTCTTGCATTGTGTAGAGTTTTATATTCTGTGCCAAAATGGAATGTGACAACTAAGTAATCGACTTGTTTGGCCGCATTTTTTACTATGTCATCAAAGTTTGGGTCACTCGCCAGGAGTACCCCTGCCTTTGCGTCGCCGGCCGTCATATAATTTGGTCCGACATCAGAGAATCCCAAGTAGCCAATTTTCATACCATATTTTTCAATAATTACAGGAGTGGTAGCCTCCGTTTTATTGTTTCCTCCACCAATATAAAGTATTTCATTTTCTTTCAAACGAGAAAGAGTATCGGTGAAGGCGTTTAGTCCCCAGTCAGCCATGTGATTGTTGGCTAAAGACACGACACTTACTCCTGCGCCCTTTAGGGCGGGGATAACAGAAGGATCCATTCTAAAGGAATATAAATTTTTCTGATCTATCCCTTGATCAGAAACAGGGCCTTCTAAGTTCGCAAAGAAAATATCGGAATTTCTTAATGTTTCCAGCAAATTGCCGGATTTTTCAAAAAGGGAAGAGTAATCGTTGTTGAAGTTCTTTATAACAGAGTTTTTTACTCCGCGGTCAAGCATAATGTCGCCACCGAAAGCGAGGGCCACATAATTCTGGTTTCGAATATCCGGCATACCGATTTTTTCTTCTACCCAATTCGTATTTGCATCAGACTCCCCTCCGTAGTACACATTTTTTTTGAGATAATTGAGGATTGTTTCTACATCCTTACGACGGTCCGGACTTTGGAGCAAGGTAATGGCTATCGGACGAAATCCAGATTCTCCAAGGGGCAAGTTAAAAATAGAAACGACCGTTTGCCTGGCCTCGTCTGTGTAGCCACTTTTTCCGCCTAAATAGCCCGTTTTGCTTAAAAATTGACTGATGTTTGACCAGCTGTGATTTTTTATTGAATAACTTCTTTTTGTAGTGATGCCAAACAGGTCTGGTTGATCTTTAAAAATATAACCGGCAAGTTTAAACATGTCTGACACGGTTGATTGGTTGTGCGGAGTTAGTCCGCTTGGGTCCTCATAGGTGGTCGAGTCCATTTGCAAACCAATCGCTTCTTGATTCATCTTTGTGATAAAGCTACTTCTGTCAAAATGTAAGGCCAGAGCCTCGGCCGCGTCATTACTTGATTCGAGGAGGAGGGGATATAAAAGATCCGTAATTCTTATTTTTTCACCGAGCCTCAATTCTCCGTTTTGCCCCGGAGTAGCTAGGGCTGTTTTCGTTATTTGGGTTGTCTCATTCGGATTTACTATTTTTTTGGCGACAAGTGCAGTCATTAATTTAGAGGTGGAAGCAATAGGAAATTTTTGATTCTGATTTTTTGAAAGAATTATTTCTCCGGTGTTTAGGTCGCCAACCAAATATGCCTTGGCGGAAATTTTCGGCCCTCCATTTGTATCATTGTTGATAGAATAATATTGGAATTTTATTGCATCATTGTCGTTTGCCGAGGAGGTGAGTTGAGTTCCGGATATATTATTTTGCGATCCAACGATTTTTCCTCCAATAAAAGAAAAAGCAATGTTTGCTAAAGATATTCCAATAATTATTGAAAATATTCCCCAAAAAATTTTTGTGTTTAAAAATTTTTTCATACTAGAACATAATCTATTGTTTTTCTTTCCAAGTCGACAGAGGTAACTTTTATTTTAACCCGATTACCGAAACGATATTTCTTTTTCTTTTTTTGTCCGACCATTTCCAGCTTTTTTTCATTAAAAACGTAAAAATCGTCGTTCATGTCTCGCATTTTTACCAGGCCTTCGCATTTTGTTTCAATTTCTTCCACATACATACCCCATTCCGTCATTCCGCTAATAATACCGTCAAAACTTTTACCAATGCGGGTGGACATATATTCCACCTGTTTATATTTTATTGAGGCCCTCTCCGCATCGGAGGCTCGTTTTTCTTGTTCGGAAGAAATTAAAGCAATTTTTTCATATTCAATTAGTCTATCCTTCCCGATTTTCTTTTTTTCTAGATAATTGGAGAGCAGTCGATGTATCATTATGTCCGGATACCTTCGGATGGGAGAGGTGAAGTGAGTATAGTATTCAAAGGCAAGTCCGTAATGTCCAATATTTTTAGTAGAATAAATTGCCTTAGCCATAGAACGTACCACGGCGCGCTGCACGGTGTCTTCTTCGTTTTTTCCCTCTAGGCTCTCTAATAATTTATTTATTTCATGCGTAGGGATTATTCCGTCGCGCAAAGAGACCTTGTAACCCAAGCTTCGCAGAAAGAATGCTAGGTCAGCCATTTTTTCTTTATTGGGGAAATCGTGTACTCGGTAGATGGAAACGCTCTCTTCATTTATCCTTTTGTTTCTTTTTGGAGATAGCACTTCCGCGACCTTTTTATTGGCTAAAAGCATAAATTCTTCAATCAATCTGTTTGAATCACCGCGTTCCTTTTTTATTACTTTTATGGGCACACCGTTTTTATCCAGTACAAATTTTACCTCTTCCTGATCGAGCGAAATTGCGCCCTTCGTAAATCTTTCCTTGGTTAGTTTTTTTGCCAAATTGTTTAGAATGGAAAGTTCTTTGTGAAGCGGGGCAGTGGGCTTTTTGATAGATTCTTCTGCTTCTTCATAAGTAAATCTTTTTTGAGAGTGAATTATCGTTCGGCCGAACCACTCACTTCTTACTTTTGCGTTTTTGTCGAGAATGAAAACAGCGCTCATTGTGAGCCTGTCTTTGTTCGGCACGAGAGAACACAAGTCATTTGATAAAATCTCCGGCAACATCGGAATCGTTCTGTCTACTAAATAGACAGAAGTGCCCCGCTCGCGCGCTTCGGTATCAAGCTCGCTTCCGGCTTTTACATAATGGGAGACATCGGCAATATGGATGCCCACTTCATATTCGCTGTCATTCAATATTTTAAAGGAAATAGCGTCATCAAAATCTTTTGCATCGGATGGATCAATGGTAAAAGTTAAAATTTTTCTGAAATCTCTACGCCCCACATAATCACTTTCTTTTATTCCATTTTGTTTTATTTTTTTTGCTTCCTCTTCTACTTTATTGGGAAGCTCGGCGGCGAACCCCTTTTCCATGGCTATTGAATGCATTTCCGTGTCGTTGTCTCCGGGGCGACCCAAAACTTTTATTATTTTTCCTTCGGGTGCTTTGCGAGGATCATTCCACAAAACAATTTCTCCGAAAACTTTTTGACCAACTTTTGCGTTATTTAGAAATTTCTCCGGAATTAAAATGTCGGTGTACATTTTTGTGTCATCCGGTTTCAAAAAATACATTTTATTTTCTACTTCCAAAATTCCAGCAAAACGAACTTTCGCTCTAGTTAATATTTTCGATACTTCACCTGTTTGTCGCCCGTGTTTTTTCGGATGAAGGATTATTTCTACCGTATCTCCGTGTAGTGCTGTTTTTAGATCTCTGAAATCTACTTCTATGTCTTCCTTTTGGTCCAAAACCCGAACATATCCCGTGCCCTTGGCAGATACGGAGATGGTCCCTTGTTGGGTCCTTGAATTTATTTGCGTATGTATGCTCTTGTGCTTCTTTTGGTGTTTCATTAAGTTAAATATAGCATAAAAACCGAAATCCATTGCTTTTTAAGTTTTTTATGTTAAGCTCAGAATATGTTAAAAATAAGACTTCAAAGAATTGGTAGAAAAAACGACCCATCTTTCCGGGCTGTTTTGACTGATTCGAAAAATAGCACGAAAAGCGGAAAGTTTTTAGAAATCCTCGGTACCTACAATCCAAAAGCGGGGGAGAAGAGCCTCAAGACCGATAGAATAAAATATTGGATGGGAAAAGGCGCAAAGTGTTCGGATACTATGCACAATTTTTTAATCCACGACAAAGTTATTGAAGGGAAGAAAATAAACGTATTACCAAAGAAAAAGCCGACAGTAAAACGGAAAGAGTTGAAAGCGAAAAAGTAATTTTGTATAATTTTCGCAAGCAGTCTCCGGTCGTAACACTGCAAAGAAAGTTTTAGATTAAAAGTATAAATTTCAGAAAATACCATGGAAGAACATGACAAGATATTTCTAGAATACGTAGTAAAGGCCCTCGTAGACAATCCGAACGATGTAAAAATCGAGCGAACTGTAGATGAAATGGGTGTGCTTATTACCCTTACTGTAAATCCTGCCGATATGGGCAAGATTATCGGAAGAATGGGAAATACCGCTAAAGCTATCCGCACCTTATTGCGTATTATCGGCATGAAGAACAATGCTCGAGTCAATCTGAAAATCAATGAGCCAGAGGGAAGTGTGAGGCCAGAAAGACCAGCCGGAAGCATGAGTTCTGCGCCAACAATGAAGACAGTAGATGAGGCGATGGAAGACTTGAAAGGAATTTAGTTTTAAAATCCCCCGAAAGGGGGATTTTTGTTATAATACAACAATGCATTTTCATATAATTACAATTTTTCCGGAAATTTTTGATTCATATTTGAATGAGTCTATTTTGGGACGAGCGATAAAAAACAAAATTGTTTCTGTAAAATTTTATAATCCTCGCGATGCGGTAAAAGGAAGTAAAAGTAATTATAAACCCGTAGATGGCAAACCTTATGGCGGCGGTCCCGGGATGGTAATGCGAGCCGAACCAATGTTAAAAGCGATAGGAAAAGCACTTTCAAAAATAAAAGGAAAAAAATATAAAATAATATTATTTTCTCCTTCAGGTAAAAAGTTTGTAACTGCCTACGCCAAACAAGCGGTAAAAAAATACACCGATATTATATTAATTTCCGGCAGATACGAAGGCATAGATGCCCGGGTGCAGAAAATTTTTAAAGCGGAAGAGATTTCGATAGGGGATTATGTTCTAACGGGCGGTGAGCTTCCAGCAATGGTTTTGATAGATTCTATATCTCGTCAAATCCCCGGGGTTTTGGGAAAATACGAATCACTTGAAGAGGAGAGGGTTTCAACGAGCGAGGTTTATACCCGGCCGGAAGTTTTAGAATATAAAGGAAAAAAATATAAAGTACCGAAGGTTTTACTCTCCGGAAATCATAAAAAAATAGAAGAGTGGAAAAGAGGAAAATAAGTTAATTAAAAGTTCATCTTTAGATTTGACAAAAAACTAAAAAAAGAGTAGACTGCCCTTGATTCATTGATTGAGTATCGGATGCAATCTCTTTTATTATAAGGCTTATTAAATAAGCGTAATTTTAATGTTATCCGAAGTTAGTAAATAAGAAGTTGGAGAAAAGCAATTTTTCGTCTGTTTTTCTTGTGCTTTTTGTTGTTAACCTGGGATTCAATCAATATGCAAAATGTAATTGCTCGTCCGAAGAAGTATTTTGAGAGATATAAGAAACCACTAGTCCCGTTCCCTAATTTAATCGAAGCACAAACCAAAAGTTATAAATGGCTTGTCGAACAGGGAATCGGAGAAGTTTTTAAAGAATTTTCCCCGATTATTGATTATTCCGGGAAAAAATTTCAGCTGGAGTTCACTTCATTTTCTTTAAGTGAATCTAAAATTGACGAAACAAATTCTAAAATAAACAAACTTTCCTATCAGGGCTTATTGAAGGCGCGAGTAAAATTGACGAATAAAATTTTAGGCACTGTGAAGGAGCAGGAGATTTTTATGTCAGAATTTCCTTTGATGACTCCACATGGGACCTTCATTATTAATGGAGTAGAGCGAGTAATCGTGCCACAGCTTGCCAGAAGTTTCGGAGTTTTCTTTACTGAATCGGAAAATAAAGGACAGAGATATTTCGGGGCAAAAATTATTCCAGCTCGAGGAGTGTGGATAGAGATTGAATCAGAATCGGATGGCGGAATTTATATAAGAATAGATAAAAAAAGAAAATTCCCAGCGACGGCACTCCTCCGCGCGATGGGCTATGAGACGGACGAGATGGTCTTGAAAGCATTTTCAAAAGATAAAATTCTAGAGGAAACGATTAAGGCCTCTCTCGCCAAAGATGGAATCAAATCTTTAAGTGAGGCGTATATTGAGATTTATAAACGTCTTCGAGATGGTGACATGGCCACGGCAGACAATGCGAAAGAATTTATCGGTTCTCTGTTTACCCCAGAGCGATACGACCTTTCTCCCGTTGGTAGATTTAGATTCAACCAACGTTTCGAAAAATCCATGGGTGAGGAAGAAATGGCGCGCAGGGTAATTTCCAAAGAGGATTTGGTAACCGTAATTTCTCATATCATAACGCTTAACAATACACCTCTGGCAAAAGCAGATGATATTGACCACTTGGGCCAAAGGCGGGTTCGTTTTGTCGGAGAAATTCTTCAACAAAAAGTACGAACAGGGATGATGCAAATTAAAAGAAACATTCAAGATCGAATGTCCATTATTGATGTAGATACGGCAATGCCGATTCAGATTATCAATCAACGACCCCTGCAGGCTCGCATAAAAGAATTTTTTACCACGAACCAACTTTCTCAATTTATGAGTCAGGAAAACGTCTTAGCGGAGATTGAGCATATTCGTTTGCTCTCAGCGCTTGGCCCCGGAGGACTTACTCGTGAACGCGCTGGCCTCGAAGTACGTGACGTGCACCCTTCCCACTACGGAAGAGTTTGTCCTATTCACACGCCGGAAGGCCCGAACATCGGATTGATTGTGCACCTTGCGACTTACGCTCGGGTGAATGATTTCGGAATAATTGAAACTCCTTATATAAAAGTAAAAAACGGCAAAATTACGGACGAGATAGTTTATCTAAACGCCCTGGAAGAAGAGCAATATAATATCGCACACGCGGGAATTCTTTACGACGAAAACGGAAAAATTTTGAAAGAAGAAGTTGAGGCTAGGGTAAAAACAGAACCAGGGATGGTCTCGAGAGAAAAAGTTGATTTTATAGATGTTGCGACCAATCAGGCGTTCTCTATTGCGACTTCCATGATTCCGTTTTTGGAACACAACAATGCAAACCGTGCCCTCATGGGAAGTAATATGCAGAAGCAGGCGGTGCCATGTGTCGCTCCGGAAATGCCACTCGTAGCTACCGGAATAGAGGAATTGGCTGCACGAGATGGGGGGAGGCTTGTAATCGCCGCTGAAGATGGGATCGTTTCATATTTGGACGCAAAGAAAATAATTGTTAAGGGAAAAAAGGAAACAACTTACACTTTAGTAAACTTTTTGAGAAATAATAATTTTGCGGTCTTTCATCAACGTCCGTTGGTAAACATGGGAGACAAAGTAAAGAAGGGAGATGTCTTGGCGGATACTGCAAGCACCGTCGGCGGACAAATGGCAATCGGACAAAATGCTCTCGTTGCCTTTTTGTCTTGGTCTGGTTCTACATATGAGGACGCAATTATTATTTCTGAAAGATTAGTAAAAAACAGCAAATTTACAAGTGTGTATCTCGAAGAATTCACCTGTGTGGTGCGAGACACAAAACTTGGACCAGAGATTACGACTCGTGATATTCCAAACGTCGGAGAACTTAAATTAAAGGACCTTGACGAAGATGGCATCGTCCGTATCGGAGCGGAAGTAAGAGAGAACGATATTCTAGTAGGGAAGATTACTCCAAAAGGGGAAACCGAGCTTACCCCGGAGGAAAGATTGCTCCGTTCAATTTTTGCCGAAAAAGCGCGAGATGTGAAAGATACTTCCCTTCGCGTAGAACACGGCAAGCGCGGGAGAATAATCAATGTAAAGATTTTTTCTCGTGATTTGGGCCATACGCTTGAGGCGGGAATTATTAAGAAGATTGTTATTGAGGTTGCTCAAATCAGAAATATTTCAGTTGGAGATAAACTTTCCGGAAGACATGGAAATAAGGGAGTTATTTCGACTGTTCTACCGGAAGAAGATATGCCATACATGGCCGACGGTACTCCAATCGATGTGATCTTAAACCCCCTCGGTGTTCCTTCTCGTATGAATTTGGGACAAATTTTGGAAATTCACTTAGGCATGGCTGCGAATACTCTGGGTTATCAAGCCATCGTTCCACCATTTTTGGGCGCCAAACATGAGGAGATAAAAGAAGAATTACAAAAAGCCGGACTTCCGGAGAATGGGAGAATAAAACTCTTCGATGGACGTACCGGAGAGCCTTTCCAAAAAGAGGTGGCTGTCGGCTATATGTATATGCTCAAACTGCACCACATGGTGGAGGACAAAATACATATGCGTTCTATCGGACCTTACTCACTTATTACTCAACAGCCTCTCGGGGGCAAAGCGCAGGGCGGGGGACAAAGATTCGGAGAAATGGAAGTCTGGGCCCTCGAAGGTTATGGTGCTGCGTACACCCTTCGTGAAATGTTAACTATTAAATCTGATGACATCCTTGGTCGATCTCAAACTTTCGACTCAATCATCAAGAATGAAACGATTAGACCACCAAATTCTCCGGCCTCTTTCAATGTGTTGCTTAATTATTTGCGCGGTCTTGCCCTAGATGTCGATTTAAAAAAATCTGGAGACAGAGAATAAGTTAAAATAAATCAAAAATATGAAAACACTAAATACAACTGAATTTGATCGAATTGGACTTAGGCTCGCTTCTCCGGAACAAATCAAAGAATGGTCCTTTGGAGAGGTCACTAAGCCAGAAACAATAAATTATCGCACCGGCAGATCGGAGCGCGGAGGTCTTTTTGATGAAAAGATATTCGGTCCTGAAAAAGATTATGAATGTTACTGTGGAAAATATCGTCGAATTCGTTATAAAGATATTATTTGCGAAAAATGTGGTGTAGAAGTTACTCGATCTATCGTTCGTCGTGAACGTATGGGACATATTGAGCTTTCTACCCCGGTTTCCCATATTTGGTTTTTGCGTGGAGTGCCTTCCCGGATGAGTATTCTTCTTAATATATCCGTTTCTGATCTTGAAAAAGTCATATACTTTGCAGGATACATCATTACCAAGGTCCATGAAGAAGAAAAAGAAACAATTCTAGCCAATTTAGACAAAGAATACAAAAGTAAATTAAAAAATTCTGTCGATGAAGAAACTCGCGAGAAGTTGAAAAATTTGCTTTCCATTACTAAGAAAGAGATTGGAGAAATTTATGAAGGAAAGGTTTTAAATGAAATTTCTTTTCATCATTATTCTCTAAAATATGGAACTTGTTTTGAGGCAAACATAGGAGCAGAAGCAATTTATTCTATTTTTAAGAATTTAGATTTAAATAAGCTGAAGAACATTACCGAGAAAATGCTTGAGAAAGTCAGTGCTGCTGAAAAAGAAAAATTGCAAAAAAGACTTTCATTAATTCGTGCGATGACCTATGCCGGCATTCGTCCAGAATGGATGTTCTTGACCGTTATTCCGGTTATTCCTCCAGTGCTCCGTCCGATGGTGGCGCTCGATGGGGGAAGGCATGCCACTTCTGACTTAAACGACTTGTACCGCCGAGTAATCAATCGAAATAACCGCCTAAAAAAGCTTAAGGAGATTAACGCCCCTGACGTAATTTTGCGAAACGAAAAAAGAATTATTCAGGAAGCTGTGGATGCCTTGATTGATAATTCTATTGCTAAACAAAATGATTCCGCTGCAATGAGCCAATCTCAAAAACGTCCGCTCAAATCACTTTCTGATAATTTGAAATCCAAGCAAGGCCTTTTTCGTCAAAATCTTTTGGGAAAACGAGTGGATTATTCCGGACGTAGTGTTATTGTGGTGGGGCCAACCTTGAGACTTAATCAATGCGGATTACCAAAGCATATGGCCCTAGAACTTTTTAGACCATTTGTTATCTCAAAGGTTTTGCAAGCTGAACTCGCTTTTAACATTCGTGGAGCAAATAAACTTATTGAAGAAAGATCGCCGGAGGTTTGGGCGATTCTTGAAGAAGTCATCAAGGGGAAATATGTGCTTCTAAACCGTGCACCTACTCTGCACAGACTGGGCATACAAGCATTTAATCCAATCTTGATTGAAGGAAATGCTATTCAAGTGCACCCTCTTGTTTGTCAGGCCTTTAATGCCGACTTTGATGGAGACCAAATGGCAGTGTATGTTCCTTTGCTTGAGGAGGCGCAGTGGGAAGCGAAAGAATTAATGGCAGCTAATAAAAATCTATTAAAACCGCAAAATGGCGAACCGATAGTGAATCCTCGCATGGATATGGTGCTCGGTAGTTATTGGATGACCAAAGCAGTCGACGGGGAAAAGGGAGAGGGCAAATATTTTTCTAGTCCAAACACTGCGATTACAGCTTATCAGTTTAGAATTATTTCTTTCCGTGCAAAAATAAAAGTGCTTGCGACCGATTCATCCAAATATAAAAAATTCGCCGGGGAAATATTTGAAACCTCTGTCGGGAAACTTTTGTTTAATAGTATTTTGCCCAACGACTTTGCTTATGTTCATGATGAAATGACGCATGACAGATTGTCTGCTCTACTAGACGAGCTCATCGTTCATTACGGCATAGATGCGACTCCAGCTATCTTGGACAAGATTAAATCATTCGGGTTCAAGTATGCGACAGTTTCCGGAACGACCTGGGGGCTCGACAACATTTCCGTGTCTCCCGAGAAGCCGAGAATTATTGCGGAAGGAAAAAAACAAGAAGAACAAATAATTTCGCAGTGGAGCGACGGTCTTTTGTCTAATGAGGAAAAATATCAGAAAATTATTGAGGTCTGGACCCGTACGAAGAAAGATTTGGAAAAAGTTTTGCCAGCCACCCTGGACAAAAATGGGTCTGCCTATGATTTATTTACTTCTAAGGCTAGAGGAAATATGGGTTCCTTGACTCAGTTGGTGGGAATGATAGGCCTTATTCAAAACAACCAGGGAAAGATTTTGGAGTTTCCAATTATTCCTTCTTATTATGAAGGTCTTTCTCCGATTGAATATTTCGTTATTACTCACGGTGCTCGTAAGGGTGCATCGGATACCGCTCTTAATACCGCGAAGGCCGGATATCTGACGAGAAGGTTGGTGGATGTGGCGCAGGACGTGGTAATCACCGAGGAAGATTGCGGTACCAAAGAAGGGAAAATGGTTACTAGGGAAAATATCTCTGGTATTGAAATTCCACTTTCAAAAAATATTCGTGGTAGGGTGCTTGTTGCTGATTTGAAGGATAAGGACGGTAAGGTGGTTTATAAAAAAGGATTTTTAATCACTAAAGAAGAAGCGCGCAACATAGAAGGGGCAGGATTTACGGAAGTGTTTGTCCGCTCTCCATTAACTTGTAAAACAGCGCACGGTCTTTGTGTCCAGTGTTACGGTCTTGATTTGGGTAGAAATCATTTAGTAGAACAAGGTGAGGCTGTCGGGATTATTGCCGCTCAGGCTATCGGTGAACCGGGTACGCAGCTTACCCTTCGAACCTTCCACTCTGGGGGGGTGGCGGGAACGGACATCACGACTGGTCTTCCACGTGTCGAAGAAATATTTGAAAGAAGAGTGCCTAAAAATCCTGCAGTTGTTTCGGAAACTGATGGGGAAGTAATTGAAATAAAAGACAAGGATGGTAAAGAAAAAATTATTAAGGTTTTATCTGATTCTAAAGAAGACGGAAAGAAAAACGAAATGGAATATGTGGTTTTGTTTCGCAGAACTCCGCTTGTGAAGGTCGGGGAAAAAGTCACGAAAGGACAGTTGTTGACTGACGGATCAGCCGATATTGCGGAAATGTTTAGACTGGGGAATAAAGAGTTAGTAGAAGAATATATTATCGCTGAAATAAACAAAGTTTATGAACTCCAGAGTGCTTCTATCTCTAGGAAGCACACGGAAATTATTATTCGACAAATGTTTTCTCGTAGAAAAATTAAAGATGCGGGAGAAACCAATTTTTCTGCCGGCGACATCGTTGAGAACACGGCCTTGATTGAGGAAAACCAGAGAATCGTCGAATTGGGAGGGAAAGAAGCAAAAGCTGAGATAGTTGTTCTCGGCATTACTGAAGTTTCTCTGCGTACCAAGAGTTGGCTTTCTGCCGCATCTTTCCAAAACACGAACCGAGTTCTTATTGAAAACGCAATTAAGGGCGGAGTCGATAATCTAAGAGGATTAAAAGAGAATGTCATCATAGGACGACTAATTCCGGCTGGAACCGGATTCGGGAACAAGTTTGGCAGAACAGAAGAAAGAGAATAGCCTTGCTTGTTGGACCAGGGTCGAGGGTTTTTGGTTTATTAACAATTTAACTAAAAACAATATGAATTCTCCCGTAGCTGAAATTAAGGAAAGACTTGGGATTGAGGAAGTGGTTTCTTCTTACATAAAACTAGAGAAGGTGGGTTCTAATTTAAAGGCTAAGTGTCCTTTTCACAATGAGAAAACCCCGTCCTTTTTCATTTCGCCCGACAGGGGGACATATTATTGTTTCGGTTGCGGAGCGAAAGGAGACATTTTTACTTTTGTGGAGGAGTTCGAGGGGCTTGATTTCAGGGGCGCGCTTAAATTGTTGGCGGATAGGGCAGGGGTAACATTGGAAACCTTCAATCCAAAAGAAGAAAGCGAGAAAGAAAAATTATACAGAATCATGGAAGAATCTTCTCTTTTTTTTGAGAAAAACCTAAAAGGAAATACGGAAGTTTTATTATACTTAAAAAACAGAGGATTAAACGATGAAAGTATAAAAAATTTTCGTATTGGTTTTGTAAAAAATGATTGGAGAGAATTGTATTCGCACTTAACGAAAAAAGGTTTTCATGAAAACGAACTGGAAAAAGCCGGTTTGGTAAAAAAAACCGAAAAGGGATATTACGATAGATTTCGTGGGCGCATCATGTTTCCTATGAATGATTCCAGTGGAAGAATAGTTGCTTTTTCCGGACGGATTTTAGTAGACGATGAAAAATCCGCCAAATATCTAAATAGTCCGGAAACCCCAATATTTAATAAATCTTCCGTGCTTTTCGGCATAGATAAAGCGAAAGAGACAATCAGGAAAAACAATTTTTCTATTCTAGTGGAGGGTCAAATGGATTTAATTTTGGCTCATCAAGCGGGGTTCAAAAATACCGTGGCTTCGTCGGGTACGGCGATGACGGACTCCATATTGTCTAAAGAAAATATCATAAATAATTTAGGACTCATTACTAGATTATCAAAAAATATTGTGCTGGCTTACGATGCCGACAAGGCGGGGATAAAGGCGGCAGAGCGTTTTGCGAAAATTGCTTTATCCTTGGGGATGGATGTGAAAGTTGCAGCAATGCCGGAGGGAACAGATCCGGCGGATTTAATTTCGAAAGTTGGGGTAGATGCCTGGCGCGAATCAATAAGAAATTCAAAACACTTTATTGAATTTATGCTAGCGAGAATTTTGAAAGATACCAAGGGGGATACAAGAAAAGCGGGGAGAGAAATTAAGGAACGTTTACTTCCATTTGTGAATGACCTCGAAAGTTCTATTGAAAAATCCCACTTTGTTAATCTGATTAGTAATAAGTCTGGCATATCAGAGAGTGCCTTAATAGAAGATTTGAGGAAGGTTGAATCTGAGCAGAAAAATGAAAAGGAGGATACAAAAACGGCCATAGAAAATGTCGGGAAAAAGTTAAGAAAGGACCCGATAGAACGCCGACTCCTCGGTATCGCCTTTTGGCAGGAAGGGTTAAGAGATAAGAAGATAAATCCGGAATTAATTTTTAAAAAGCTAGCCTCTCTGACAGATCTCGGGATGAAAGAGAGCGCAGTAGAAAAATATAAGGATGTCAAAGAAGATTTAATTTATGAAGTTGAAGAATTTTATTCTAACGATGAAAATTTGGAAAAAGATGTAAATGAAATGTTGTGGAACATAGAGGAAGAATATTTGAATGAAAAATTAATAAGGATAATGATTGAGCACCAAAATTGCACAGATGAAAAGGAAAAGGTAGAAATTTTTAAAAAAATAAATGAAATAAGCAAAAGAAAAGAGGAGATTAAAAACGGTCGTTTTAAAAAATAGTTACGAACCTAACGTTATATAAAATTATATGAAAAAGAAAAACAAAAAAATTGAGAAAAAAAAGAAAGCTGCCAAGGCGAGAAAAAAAGTTGGGAAAAAAATAAGAAAAACAATCAAAAAGACCAAAAAGGCAAGGGGAAAGATTGTTAAGATTAAAGAAAAAAAATTATCAATTTCTCAAAAAAGGGCAAAGGGGCTGGAGCAGCTTTCTGTTGAATTGGTTGAAAAGGGGAGAAAGCGCGGCTTTATTACTTATGATGAAATATTAAAAACTTTTCCCGACATTGAAAACAATATTTTATTTTTAGACGAACTTTACGAAAAATTTAGCGTGGCAGGTATCGATGTATTGGAAGGAGGAAACTTGCTTAATTTGGATGTTGATTTAGACGACAAGGATTTAAATAAGGGTAGTATGCACGATTCAATTCAGATGTATTTGAAGGAAATAGGACAATATCCGCTTATTCACGCCAGCGATGAAAAGGTTCTTGCGAAACGAATAGAACAAGGTGACCTCGAGGCGAAGAATCTTCTTGCTCGGGCAAATCTGCGTTTAGTTGTTTCTATTGCAAAAAAGTACGTGGGGAGATCGGCAAATTTAACTCTGCTTGATTTGATTCAAGAGGGGAACTTGGGATTATTTAAAGCGGTAGAGAAATTCGATTGGACTAAGGGATATAAATTCTCCACCTACGCTACTTGGTGGATTCGTCAGTCTATTACTCGTGCCTTAGCAGATCAGTCGAGGACCATTCGTATTCCGGTACACATGGTAGAGACAATATCAAAATACAAACAAACCCACCGAAGACTTTCTCAGGATTTGGGGCGGGAGCCGTTGGCAGAGGAGATAGCGACAGAGATGGGTATTCCAGTTGAGAAAATTCACGTTATCGAAAATATTAGCCAAGAAACGGTTTCGCTTGAACAGCCAGTAGGGGACGATGACGACAAGTCAACATTAGAGAATTTTATTCCCGACGATAAAATTTTGCGTCCTGATCAAGAATCTTCTCGTCGAATTCTTTCTGATCAAATTCGTGAAGTTTTGGATGAATTGAATCCGAAGGAACGTAAAATTCTAGAAATGCGCTATGGACTTTTAGACGGTATCCAGCATACTTTAGAGAGAGTAGGAGAAGAGTTCGGGGTGACTCGGGAGCGTATTCGTCAAATTGAGGCGAAAGTGCATGAGAAACTTCGTCAGCATGAGAAAATTTCAAGATTGAAAAATTACTTTGATTAAATAAAAAAACCCGCTTAGGCGGGTTTTTTTATAGTTCTATTATTTTAGCGCACTATCAATTTTTGGTTTTACTGTTACGTATGACTCAGCTCCATCGATAATTCCGACGATTGCATTATTTTTTACGATAAAGCCCTTTGGGGTTCCGGTTACTCCAGCGGTAATTCCTTCATTTCTAGAGTTTGCTACTGCTTGCGCGTATTTACTGTCATCGAGGCACTTGTCAAAACTTACTACATTTAGGCCAATTTCCTTGGCAAAGGACTTAAGATTGTCATCAGAAAATGCTCCTTTGTTTTCTCCATTTTGGTGGATGAAAAGATAATCATGATAGTCCCAAAATTTTTCTTGATCTCCCGCGCATCTGGCTGCTTCAGCCGCTCGTTCTGACTCTGCTCCTAAAATCGCGAAGTCTCGATAGACAAATTGAACATCTCCATTTTTTACATAATCGTTCACGATTCCAGAAGTAGAAGGAGTCCAGCTCGGATCTTTCTGTTTTAAATATTTAACAGCCGGAGCGTCCTCTCCTTGTAGCCCGGTAATTGCTCCACAGAACGGACACTGGAAATCCGCATAAATAATAACGGATACTTTTGCATTCTGGCTCCCGAGCACCCTGTCTTCTTTCCCGACCGGGGCCAGGGTCGCGGTGGTAACCGGAATTCCTTTTTCTGTGGAGTTTTTTGTCGTTGAAGGGGTACTTCCTTTCAACAAGATTGTGCCGGCAATTATAATTCCCACAACGATAATAGCACTGACTATTTGTTTCTGATTGTTCATTTAGATTTTTTATTATTTATTAATACGTCTATTATAGCACATTTTTTTGGTTGCAATTTATCCCAAAAATGTTATATTATAGTGAGCGTATGGCTTCCATTTTCAACCTTATATTATATATATTAATCTTTTTGTCTGTCTACGTGCAGGTGTTCTTTTTTGTTACCTTTTTAGAAAATCGGGGTAAAATAGTTATAAGAAATGGAAAAATAAAATTAAAAAATTACCCGACTGTGACCATTACTGTGCCTTGCTGGAATGAGGAAAAAACGGTTGAAAAAACGATACTGTCTCTTCTCGGTCTGAATTATCCGAAGGATAAGTTAAAGATATTTCTCATTGATGATGGTTCTACTGACAATACATTCGAGGTAATAAATAAATTTAAGAATTATTCCAATATTAATGTTTTTCATAAAGAAAATGGTGGAAAATATACGGCCCTCAATCTTGCTCTGGAAAAGACCGAAACAGAATTTTTCGGAGGATTGGATGCAGATTCTTTTGCTGAACCGGAATCCCTTGTTCGGATTATGAGTTACTTTGAAAATGACCCAGAGGCGATGGCCGTCGCTCCGTCTGTGGTTGTTTCTGGCTCCAGAAATATTGTTAAAAGCGCCCAAAGAGCTGAATATCACATGGGTGTTTATTTTAAGAAAATGCTTTGTTTTTTGGGGGCGATTAATGTAACTCCAGGACCGATGACAATCTTTCGCAAGAAAGTATTTGATGACTTGGGTGGATATCGACATGGACACAATACTGAAGATATGGAGATTGCTTACCGGATGCAAAAGAACAATTATAAAATAGAACATTGCAATGACGCTTTTGTGTATACCAATACTCCGGGAACCATCAGGAAGCTTTATCGTCAGAGGTTGCGTTGGATTTACGGTTTCATCAATAACACGATTGATTATAGAAATGTTTTATTTAAGAAAAAATACGGAAATTTTTCTTTGTTTACCTTGCCCATGGGTGTTATTTCGGTGTTATCGGTTTGTTATCTTTTCGCGCATGTTGTGTATGATTTGGTCCACTTTGTATATTTAAAAATTATCCAATACAAGATTGTCGGGCTTAATCTTCATTTCAAGGGCCTAACCTTTGATCCATTTTTTATAAATACACAATTTTTTGTGTTTCTGATTGTCTCGATCTACTTTTTAATTATTTTTTCAATTGTTTTTGGCAGAAGGATGTCTCTTGGAAAGTGGACTCCATCGATGGATATGGTGTATTTTTTCCCGGTTTTTGGCCTTGTCGCACCGTTTTGGCTGATGAAAGCTGTTTATAATACTATTTTACATAGGAAACCCGATTGGAGATAATAAAAATTTATGAATAATAATATTGATTGGAAAAAATATTTGATTGTGTTTCTCATTACTGTCGCGCTTTTTTTGACAGCCATTTCCTTGAGTAATTATTTTGGTAATCAAAAGATAAACCAATTAAAAACAATTCAAGATAAAATCGCGATTGATGTTCTTTCGTCCGAAACTCAATATTCTTTGCTTTCGGAACTTTCTTGTAAGAATATTTCTGATTCAGTTTTCTCAGGTGAACTTGCTGATTTGGGAAATAAACTAGAGTGGAGTCAGGATAATTTGGGTTCAACGGACGAAGTATCCTATCTTAAAAAATATTATTCATTACTGGAGATAAAAGATTATCTTCTCGCAAAAAAGATTGCTGATCGTTGCGGAGTAAAATCTACTTTTGTTCTTTATTTCTATACTACTGCCGAGAACTGCAGTTTGTGTCAACAGGAAAGCATCGTTTTGGGGACCTTGCGTTCCGAATATCCGGAATTGCGAGTGTATTCATTTGATTACAGCATAGATCTTTCTGCGGTTAATTCTATGCTTCAAATTTATAAAATAAAAGATACTGCGCTTCCGGCGCTTGTAATTGATGATACTGTGTTAACCGGCTTTCACTCCCTCGAGGAATTGCAAAAGATGGTTCAAGATTCTTTTAAGTTACAGGAACCTACTCCAGCTGTTAATGTAAAAACGGGTTCTTAATTTCTTTGGTCTGCCTCTCATTTTGAATTATTTTAAATATATGCTAATATATAAGGGTATTTGGTAGACCTTTTAAAAGTAAGTAAGCCGGCATAGCTCAGTTGGTAGAGCACTTCTTTTGTAAAGAAGATGTCCGGGGTTCGATCCCTCGTGCCGGCTCAATATTGTTTTCTACGAATTTTCTTCTTTTTTTACTTGTTCCTTTATTCTTCTTATTTTATTTTTATACTCTGAAACCATTTTCAGAAAACTATTAACTTTTTTTTCTCCGTCATTTGTCGATTTTTTTCTTTTATTTTGTTTTTCCTTCATTTTGTCTTTTATTTCCAGATATTTATTCTTTAGAAGATTAGAGGACCTGAAATACAATCTAATGGTCATTACGAGAAGGGAATAACCGTGTTTTTTGGTGTGCTTAATCGTCACCTCTTTCCATTCTTCTACCGGGGGAGTTTTCAAAAAGAATTCTTCTTTGTGCGCCTCCAGAAGCTGTCCATTTTTTAGCATCACCAATTTTTTACCAATCAGAAAGAAGATCCCGGAGAGGGAACCAAAAAACAAAATTAAAAGAAAGTACATCATCATATTTCTGGTTTATTTTATATTGTGCAAATTTTTACTTCTTTGATTTTTGCATTATTTTTTTCCAAAAGTTTCCCGATTGTTTGCTCTCCATCTTTAATAAATACTTGATCGAGCAAGGTGCGTTCTTTAAAATACGTTGTCATTTTACCGTCCAGCATTTTCTTCTTTATTTCATCGGGCTTGTTGATGGTGGCGATTTCTTTTTCAAAAACCTCCAACATTGTTTTCTTTGTGTCCTCGTTTATTTCGTCTTCTGTAATATATTCTGGTCGCATGGCGGTGATATGCATAGCCACATCCTTCGCAAGGTCACTATTCCCACCGATCAGACTTACGACAACTCCGGTCTTGCTATTGTGTACGTAAGTTCCCAAGACATCTCCGAATACTTCATAGACGTCCACCAGCTGAATATTTTCACCGGTTTTTTGAATTATTTGATTTATTGTTTCTTTTGCACTGTTTTTCATTTCTTCGATTCCATTGGTGAGTGCCTTTGTGGTGAGAGTTTGGAGCAGGGTGGCGAAATCCTCATTTTTGGCCACAAAATCAGTTTCACAGCCCAGGGACACCAGCACCGCTTTTTTGTCGTTGGTTTTGATAGATACAGCACCTGCTTTGATTTCTCTTTCACTTTTTTTAAGGGCGATGTCAGAGCTAGTTTTCTTCAAAATGGCTAATGCTTTTTTCATGTCGCCCTCGGCTTCTACTAATGCATGTCTACATTGCATTACCGAAATACCTGTTGCATCACGAAGTTCCTTTACTTGTTCTGTTGTAATAGTGGCTGATGACATATTTTATTTAGATTCTTGCCCCGTACCGAGCTTGCTCTGGTGTGGGGTTTTTTCAGATACCGAGCTCTGGCCTTCTTTATAGGCTTTGCCTATAGCGGCGACAAAAAAACGAATAGATGGTATGCCGGCATCATTTCCGACGATAGGGTAGTCGATGTTTTTAATATTTGAATCAGAATTTACCAGGGCAACAACCGGAACGCCAGATTTTTTAGCCTCAGTGGCTGCGATGTGTTCGCTACGGGCATCCAAAATAAATAATGCGTCTGGGGCCTTCTTGAGACCAACTAGTCCGGAATAGTATCTCGTCAATTTTTCCATTTTTTTAGCCATTACCACGCGCTCTTTTTTCGTGTATTTTTCGAGTTTTCCTTCGGCTACGTCTTTTCGATAATTTTCAAGTTCGGCAATCCTTTTTTTAATTTCTACGAAGTTTGAGAGCGTTCCTCCGATCCATCGTTCGGTAACGTATGGCATGTTTAAAGTTTCTGCCATGTCTTTAATCGTGACTTTTGCTTCTGGTTTGGTGCCGACGAAAAGAACCACCTTCCCGGAAGTTCCTAATTTTTCTATAAATTCGCAAGCTTCACCAAGCATTACGTTCGTTTTTTCAAGGTTGATGATGTCACTTCTGTTTTTGGTGGTATATATAAAAGAAGAAACAGAAGGATGTCTTCTGGTCTTGCTGTAGCCATAATGCGCCCCAGCCTTAAACATTTCTTCTATTGTGTCCTCGCTCTTCTTTAAATCTACTTTTTGCATACGAATAAATATAGCAGAAAGCCCCACTTTTTGCAAATTTTTTCCATATTTTACAAAAGGATTTTTCTTTGACCAAAAGACTTTTTTCGGGTAAGATGCTCTTATGAGACAATCTAAACTTTTCACTAAAACACGAAAAGAAGCTCCTGCGGATGAAACGTCCAGAAACGCGGAGCTTCTTATCCGCGCGGGGTATATCCATAAAGAGATGGCCGGGGTGTATTCTTATTTGCCACTTGGTTTACGAGTGATAAAAAGGATTGAAAATATCATCAGGGACGAAATGAGCAAGGTGGATGGAATGGAAATGAAAACTTCCATTCTTCAAAACAAAGAAGTGTGGGAGAAAACCAACCGATGGGACGACAAGGAGGTGGATATTTGGTTTAAGACGAAATTAAAAAATGGCGGGGAGGTGGGTTTGTCTTGGAGCAATGAAGAAGATTTTGCCAATATTTTAAAACAATATGTGAGTTCGTATAAAGATTTGCCGCTCTACTTGTATGATTTCAAGGATATCCTGCGGAATGAAACCAGAAGCAAGTCGGGTATTTTGCGTGGACGGGAATTTTATTGGAAAGCACTTTATTCTTTTTCTAAAGATGAAACGGAGCACAATGATTTTTATGAAAAGATGAAAATTGCTTACCAAAATATTTTCAAGCGGACCGGTATTGGACATATGACTTATCTGACTTTTGCTTCAGGGGGTGCTTTCTCAAAATATTCTCATGAGTTTCAGACTATTACTTCTGCCGGCGAAGATACTATATATGTGAGTGAAGATAGAGCTATGGCAGTGAACAAAGAAGTAATGGAGGACGAAATACTGGCAAGTTTAAATTTGGAAAAAGATAAGTTGGTGGAACACAGAGCAATCGAAGTAGGTAATATTTTCACTTTAGGGACTAGCAAGCCGGAAGCACTGGATCTGTACTATACGGACAAAAATGGAGAAAAAAAGTCTGTTTTTATGGGTTCTTATGGTATTGGGCTTGGCAGGCTGATGGGGACGATTGTGGAAGTCCTTTCTGATGATCAGGGTATAGTTTGGCCCATCTCTGTTGCTCCATTTACCGTTCATTTGCTTGTTCTCGGAGAGGATGAAGAAGTTATAAAAGAGGCAGACAGGGTTTATGAAGGTTTAGAGAATGCCGGCATTGAAGTTTTGTTTGACGACAGGGCGGGATTGTCTGCCGGGGAGAAATTCTCCGATGCGGATTTGCTCGGCATGCCTTATCGGGCAGTTGTTTCAGCTAGGAGTCTAAAAGAGAACGGAGTGGAGTTGAAAAAACGTATTGAAGAAAAAGGAAAGGTTGTTTCACTTCCAGAATTATTAAAAATTCTTAACGAGAAGAATGTTTAAAAATGTTTGATAAATTTTACAAATTAATTTCAAACGATATTGGCATAGACCTGGGTACCTCTAACACCCTCGTGTATTTAAAAGGTCATGGTATCGTGATAAATGAACCTTCGGTGGTCGCCGTAAATGTAAAGACGAATCAAATTCTCGCCATCGGTGGAGCGGCCAAAGAGATGCTCGGGCGAACACCCGGACATATTAAGGCCGTGCGCCCGTTGGTGGATGGTGTGATTTCTGATTTTGAAGTGACGGAAGAGATGCTTTCATATTTGATAAATAAAGCGGATAAGATTTCTAAAAAATTGGCTCGCCCGAGAGTATTGATCGGCGTGCCTTCCGGGACGACGAATGTGGAGACGCGTGCCGTGTATGATGCAGCTAGGAGCGCGGGTGCGCGAGAAGTGTTTTTAGTGGAAGAACCGATGGCCGCCGCTATCGGTATTCGGCTTCCGATTAAAGAACCTGTCGGTTCTATGATTATAGATATCGGCGGAGGCACGACAGATATAGCAGTTATCTCTTTGGGCGGAATCGTAAAATCAAAGAATTTAAAAATAGCCGGAGACAGATTGAATAACGATATCATTACCTATATGCGTGATGAATTTAAGATTTTAATCGGTGAAAGAACGGCAGAAATGGTAAAAATCGCAGTCGGTTCCGTTATTCCGGGGGAATATATGGAGACGGAAGTTCATGGACGAGATCTTTTGACCGGTTTGCCGAGAGAAGTGGTGGTGACTGATTCGGACATTCGGGAAGCGCTTTCCGGTTCGATCAAGGGCCTTATCGAGGGAGTGAAAGATATGCTGGAAACTACTCCACCCGAAATTCTCTCTGACATAATGCATCAAGGGATTACTCTCTCCGGTGGCGGAGCATTGCTTCCGGGGTTGGATCAACTTTTACAGAAAGTTCTTAAAATTCCGGTTTATGTGATCGATGACCCTCTGTCGGCGGTAGCTCGAGGGACTGGAATAATTTTAGATGATATGCCTCTTTATCAAGAGGTGTTGATCGGGAATCAAGATGAGTTACCTCCTAGATAAAAAATTAAAGAGAAAAAAGTTTTTCAATATTATTTTAGGCGTTCTGGCTTTTTTTGTTCTTTTTTATTTTAGAGTTGGTCTTTGGAATGGTTTTTCTTTTGTCACACATTCAGTGTTTCGTCCTGTTTTGGTTTTAGGAAATGGTATTGGTGGAAAATTCACCAATCTTGGCACTTATTTCACTTCCAAGAATGCTCTGTATGCGGAGAACCAGAAGCTAATAGCCCAACTTAAAGAAGGGGAAGTGCGGATGGCCAATTACGATTCTATATTTATGGAAAATGAAAAGCTGAAAGAAATTTTAGGCAGAAAGAATGAGAACACCCAGATGATCGTTTCTGCTATTTTGTCCAAGTCGGATAAAAATATTTATGATTCGTTAATTATCGATGTTGGGGTAAATCAAAAGGTGAAGATAGGAGATACTGTCTTTGCTCTCGGGAATGTGCCTATTGGTCGCATTGCCGAAGTGTATTCAAATTCTGCCAACGTCGTTTTGTTTTCAAATTCGGGAGAAAAGACCCAGGGGGTTGTTTCCCTTGGTCATAACCCAATCAGCGAGACCAACAAAAATGCCACTTCGTCATCTCTCGGCGGAGATGTATATATGGAATTAGTTGGGCGAGGAGGGGGAAATTTTGAAATGGTTTTACCCAGAGATTTTGTTTTGCAAAAAGGGGATCAAGTGATTATGCCTGGCATGAATTCATATGTATTGGCAGTGGTGGAGACGATTATCTCCGATCCACGGGATCCTTTCACTAAAGCACTACTTCGAAGTCCGGTAAATGCGCAAGAATTAAAATACGTGGAAGTGGAACAATAAGCAGTAAGAAATGAACTTTAGAATAGAAAAAAAATTAGAAAATAGTCTAGGCAGAGTTGGGGTGCTCACAACTTCGCACGGAGAAATACGAACTCCAGCTTTTGTGGCGGTGGGCACGAAGGCGACGATTAAATCTTTAAACCCGGAACAGGTTCGCGATGTGGGCACCGAGGTGGTGCTCGGAAACACTTATCATCTGCATCTACAACCCGGGGATGAGGTGGTGCGTGACGCAGGAGGAATGGGGAGGTTTATGAATTGGAAAGGTCCGACGATGACGGACTCCGGCGGTTTTCAAGTTTTTTCTTTAGGTGTGGCTTATGGCAAAGATATCTCCAAGATTACGAAAATTACCGATCCTTCACTTTTAATTCCGGAGCGTTTTGATGACTCTGATGCTCCACGCCTAGCGAAAATCGGACAGGACGGAGTTTCCTTCAAATCGCATTTGGACGGTTCTATCCATTACATTACTCCGGAGAAATCGATTCAAATTCAACATAATCTAGGCGCGGATATAATTTTTGCTTTTGATGAATGCACAAGTCCCGCGGAGGATTTGAAATATCAGGAAGAAGCGCTCGAACGGACGCATCGTTGGGCGGAGAGGAGTTTGGCGGAACATCAGAAATTGCTCGGAGCAAAATTGTCTTTTGTGGGGTCGCTGTCTACGCCTGCTGGCGTAGCGCTGCCTCTCGGCCCGTCAGCCTGCGAGACACCCCAAAAAGACAATTTTGCTCCCGCCCTATTCGGCATAGTTCAAGGTGGTAGAGAAAAAAGATTACGTCAATTATCAGCCAAGATTATTTCTCAAATGAGTGTGGACCTTGCCCCGTACGGAGCACCCGGCTCTCGTTCGGGGTTTGATGGTTTTGGCATCGGCGGTTCTTTTGCGAAGGAAGACATGTCTTCTGCGGTAAGGTGGGTGAATGAGATTTTGCCGGAAGAAAAACCCAGACACCTCCTCGGGATAGGGGAGCCGGAAGATTTATTTATGGGGATAGAAAATGGTGTGGACCTTTTTGATTGTGTGTTACCGACACGCCTCGGAAGAAACGGAACAGTCTACACGAAAAGTGGGAAAATTATCATGACTAATGCGAAATTCAGAACAGATTATTCGCCGATTGAGAAGGATTGCGAATGCTACACCTGCAAAAATTACACGAGAGCATACATCGCGCATCTTTTCCACGGGAAAGAAATGCTGGCGGGGACTTTGGCGTCTTTGCATAATTTGTATTTTATTGTTAATCTGGTAAAAAAGATTCGTCAGTCGATTTTGGATGATAATTTTTTTGAATTGAAGAAGGAATTTTTAGAAGGATATTTAAAATAATCAATTATATGTTTCAAAATTTTTTATTAAAAAAAATGCTTCGTACTCAAGGAGTGCCGGAAGCTCAAATAGAGATGTTTGTCAAAATGATGGAAAAAAACCCGGAGCTTTTTAAAACCATCGCGGAGGAAATACAAACGAAGACCAAGGGCGGCATGGATCAAATGGTTGCTTCGATGGAGGTGATGAAGAAATACGAAAGCGAGCTCAAAAAATTAATTTAATTTTAAAAAGACCCCGAAAAACCTTGCGTTTCTAGGTCGGGTTGTTATAATTACCACACAACATAATGAAAAAGAAAAAAACCAAAAAGCTGGGAAAGAACTGGAAAAAATTTTGGAAACTCGGAGCAGATGAATTTAACACCCAGTATTTCGGGGTGAACAAGGACGGTGAATTGACGGCGACAGAGGGACACCACATCTATAATCTAAATGATCTCGCACATAAATATGGCACCCCGCTCCAGGTGATTTTTCCATTTATCATTGAGGACAGATTGAAAGACCTGATTGGCTATTTCCAGGCGTACATGAAGATTTATGGGTATAAAGGTAAATTTTATTATCATTACCCGATGAAGGTAAACCAAAATAAAGAATTTATTCTTCCGATTCTTTCCGAGGGAGGGAATTTGGAAGTGACCTCGGCGAATGAACTTTGGATAGTGAAGAAGCTTTGGGAGGGGGAAAAGTTTGACAGTAAAATCCGCGTGCTTTGCAACGGACCGAAGACCGATCAGTATCTGGACTTGGTGGAAGAGCTCCGCGGTAAAGGGATGAACATCATTCCCATTATTGAGAGCATGGAAGAGGTGGAAAGAATTTCTAAATACAAAGGCGATGTAGGTGTGCGAGTGGATTTAGACATCAAGGCGGATACGCATTGGGATAAAAAGTTTGACCGTTTTGGTCTTTCGGAAAAAGATGTTTTGGATTTGGGAAAAATAAAAAATTTAAAGATAATGCATTATCACGTGGGCTCCCAGATAAAAACTCAGAAAAGTATTTTGGATGGAGTAAAGCATGGTTTTAGTATTTATGTACAATTGCAGAAGACCCATCCGTCACTCGACACCCTCGATATCGGGGGAGGTTTCGGTATTCCTTACGAAAAGAAAAAGTTTTATACAGCGAAAGGCGTTTCCAGTAAAATAATTAAAGTTCTAAAAAATTTGTCGGACAAAGCAGGAATCAAGCATCCGAACCTAGCAGTAGAATGGGGGCAGTATATCGTCGCTCCGGCGGAAATAACTATGTATCGCGTTCTTTCTAAGAAAAGTATACCCAAAGCGAATGCCCGAGCCTGGTATATCATCGACGGAAGCTTTATGAATGACCTCAAGGATACTTGGGCTATCCATCAAAAATGGCACGTCATTCCGGCGAACAATATGCATGGTGTTTTAAAGACAGTCTGGCTAGCGGGAAGTACTTGTGACTCGGATGACAAATACACTGCTGGTGGTAACTATATTTTAATGCCAAAATTGCGCGGGGATGAGGACCAAATCGTGGCTATTTTTGATACCGGGGCGTATCAAGACGGCTTAGCTTCGCACCATTGCCTTCTCGCGGCACCGATGAAAATCATTGCCCACGATGGGATGATCAAAATTGCCCGGAAACGCGAGAGTGCAGATACTATCGGAAAGCTCTTCGGCTGGAATGGAGACCCTAAATAGCATTAGGGTCTTTTTTATAGATTATGTTAAAATATACAGAGCTGAGCAAGCTCTGGTTGTTTTTATTATTAAATAATTTTTTAAAAATATGCTTAAAAAAATAAAAATGGGGAGTGACAGGATTAAAAAAGAGTTGAACAGGCCGGTTAAAGATATTTTTTTAAGCATATTTATTTTACTTCTGATTGTTATAGCTCCGTATTTATTATTTGCTTCAACTTTGTCCTGGACCCAGACTGATTGGTCCGGAGGCGACGGTCAGACCGCTTGGTCTGATGCGACTAAATTTTCTTCTCAAACAAATATAGATACAGGAACAGCTGGCGAATTCAAGCTCGCTACTACTGGTGGTGGAGGCGGTGGTAGTACTTGGGCGAAGACATATGGGGGCATAGGTGACGAGGATGCTCGCACGATTCAACAAACACCAGACGGGGGATATATTGTTCTTGGCAATACTACTTCTTTTGGTGCTGGAGGTAATGATGTTTGGGTGACAAAAATAAATTCAGCGAATGTCATAACCTGGCAAAAAACTTATGGTGGGTTAGGTGATGACTACGGGAATTACATTCAGCAAACATCTGATGGTGGATATATTGTTTTGGGCACCACCAATTCTTTTGGGGCTGGTGACACGGATGTCTGGATTTTAAAAATTGATTCAAACGGTGCTATTGATTGTCCTACATGTTGGCAGAAAACATACGGAGGAGCAAGTCAGGACTATATTCACTCCATTAGACAAACAACGGATGGCGGATACATTCTTGCGGGAGAAACAGATTCATTTGGTGCTGGGCTTACTGATGCCTGGATTTTGAAACTGGATTCAACCGGCGCCGTTACCTGGCAAAATACATATGGCGAAGCGGATAGTGATTATTTTTATTCAATAGAACAAACGCCGGATGGGGGATATATCGTGGGCGGGTATAGTTACTCTTATGGCGATGGAAGTTACGCAAATACTTGGATTTTGAAACTTGATTCATCTGGTGTTATTTCTTGGCAAAAAATTTACGGGGGAGACAACTATAATGATATTAATTTTATTAAAACAACATCAGAGGGGGGATATATCATGGCAGGCCAAACTGCCCTTTCTCCCGGTGGAGATATCTATCCTTGGGTTGTTAATCTTGATTCTTCCGGAAATGTTCTTTGGCAAAAAACATATAGTGATGGTGGAATTATTGGAATGGTTTCTATTCAGCAAACACCTGACGGGGGGTATGTCGCCTTGGGAAGTAATGGTTCGGTTGATCCAAATTATGATGTCTGGGTCTTAAAGTTAGATTCAGGCGGCGCCATTACTTGGCAAAAAACGTACGGTGGAACAGGACGCGAAGAAGGTTTTTCAATTCAAGAAACATCTGATGGTGGATATGTTGTTGCGGGGACGACAAATTCTTTTGGGTCTGGTGATTATGATGCGTTGATTTTGAAAGTAAGTTCAATGGGGCTTATTGATTCTCCCTGTGTAATAATTAATGATTCAACTGCCACAGCGGACGATCTTGTTTCTGTTCCGGCTACAGTAACCACCATGGTTGCCAGCTCCGCCATTACCCCCATCGATACCGTAGTTGTTCCCGCTGATTCCGCTCTTCTTTCTAGCACGATTTGCCCAGCATTTGCGCAAAACAATTGGATTGGCGGCGGTGGGCAACTAAATTGGTCTGACATCACAAAGTTTTTTACCAGTACTGATGTGGATTATGGAACGACTAATAATTTAAAATTAAATATTGATTTGACTCCCACAAGTAACTGGATAAAAACATATGGAGAATTGAGTGGTGGTAGTTTTGTTATCAAGCAAACTTCTGATGGTGGGTATGTGGCGGTGGGGTCAATGACTCCCATTTCAGGTTCAGGTAATTATGATGCATGGGTTCTAAAACTTGATTCTGCTGGTGCTGTCACTTGGCAGAAAACTTATGGCGGAGCAGATCTTGATTGGGGTAATTTTATTCAGCAAACATCTGATGGAGGGTATATTCTTGCAGTAGACACCAGTTCATTTGGTGCTGGCAATCGTGATGCTTTGATTTTAAAACTTGATTCATCAGGTAGTGTTATTTGGCAAAAGACATATGGGGGGATAGGTGAAGATTTTATTCACTCGATTCTTCAAATTTCAGGTGGAGGATATATCGTAGCGGGAAGCACTGATTCTTCTGGTGCAGGTGGTCCTGATGCATGGGTTTTGAAACTTGATTCTGATGGTGCTGTAACTTGGCAAAAAACATATGGCGGAGGATCTTTTGATTATGCTAATTATGTTCAGCAAACATCAGATGGCGGGTATGTCGTTGCAGGGCACACACTTTCTTTTGGTGCGGGTGATTATGATGCTTGGGTTTTGAAACTTGATTCTGCTGGTGCTGTCACTTGGCAGAAAACTTATGGTGGTGTTGGAGCTGATTTCGTTTTTTCTGTTCAGCAAACTTCTGATGGTGGATATATTACTATGGGAAGCACTGATTCTTCTGGTGCGGGTGATTATGATGCTTGGGTTTTGAAATTAGCTTCAACCGGCGCTGTCACTTGGCAGAAAACTT
>Ga0172379_10002322_pt1 | contig 34024 bp, 32 predicted proteins | sample GrowelOW334metaG_FD_119756 | JGI IMG/M metagenome (GOLD analysis project Ga0172379, IMG submission 119756) | Groundwater microbial communities from an aquifer near a municipal landfill in Southern Ontario, Canada - Groundwater well OW334 metaG | ecosystem: Environmental > Aquatic > Deep... | reverse complement strand
TGGTCGGCGCCCGTCAGTTCGTATTGATAGTATTTTGGTGCCACTGAGTCAGGAGCCTATTTTAACTAAGGAAGATGCAGAGGGTTTCGTGCTTTCTATGCTCTCTGATGAGCAGAAGATGCGGTTTTCTCAACTTAAGCAGTTAGATTTTTCTTATAACTACGAAGATAAGGCAAGATTTAGAGTAAACGTATTTATGCAGCGCGGTTTTATGGCGGCGGCGATGCGTTTGATTCCAGCTCAGATTAAGACCATAGAGGAATTAAATTTGCCTCCGTTAATGCACGATTTTTCCAAACTAAGACAAGGCTTTGTTTTGGTAGTGGGTCCAGCCGGACATGGAAAATCTACCACTTTGGCAGCCATTTTAGATGAAATAAACCATAGTCGATCGGACCACATTATTACCGTAGAAGATCCAATTGAATATTTGTTTGCACAAGATAGGTGTATTGTTTCCCAACGTGAAGTAGGCCAAGATACCACTTCTTTTCACGATGCTTTACGGGCGGTTCTCCGTCAGGACCCAGATGCTCTTATGATTGGAGAAATGCGAGACTCAGAAACTATTGCGACTGCCATGACTGCAGCAGAAACTGGTCACGTAGTATTTTCTACACTTCACACTAATTCTGCGGCTCAAACTATTGATCGTATTATTGATAGTTTTCCCTCGGAACAGCAGGGGCAGGTAATTTCTCAGTTAGCCTCTACCTTGGTGGCCATCGTTTCTCAACGTTTAATTCCGCATGTAAATGGCGGGCGAGTGCCAGCGGTGGAAGTAATGCTTACTAACTCTGCTATTCGCAATTTAATTCGCGAGAAAAAGATTTATCAAATTGATTTAGTTATTGAAACCAGTATGCAAGAGGGCATGGTTTCTCTAAATCGTTCTCTAGTTTCCTTAGTTCGACAAAAACAGATTTCTTTAGAGCAGGCTGAGGCCCACTCCTTAAATCCTTCCGAATTAAGAATGCTTTTAGAAAGGGGTTAATTAGCAACTAGTAATTAGTAATCGGTGATTTATACTTAATGAGGATGAATTTTTTAGTTACTAATTACAATCTACCAATTACCATTTAATGAAATTCAATTATAAAGCTCGTACTAAAGAAGGGGAGCTACAAGTTGGTACGGTAGAAGCGGCTTCGCGAGAGGCGGCAGCTAATATTCTTTTAAGTCACGCACTTTTCGTTTTAAGTGTAGAGCAAATAAAAGAAAATGCTTGGTACGATCGGTTAGCAGATTTTTTTGAACGCGCTAAGGCGGCGGACGTCATGATCTTTACTCGGCAATTTGCCACTCTTTTGGCTTCTCAGGTGCCATTGGGAGATAGTTTGCGTAATCTTTATGCCCAAACTGAAAAACCAGTTTTAAAACAAGTAATTGGTGAAATTCGATCGGATGTAGAGTCTGGCTTCTCTCTATCGCAGGCCTTAGGACGTCATCCGGGAGTATTTTCAGAATTCTATATAAATATGGTGAAATCCGCTGAGGTTACGGGTCGTTTGGGAGAGGTATTAGATTTCTTAGCGGATTACCTAGAAAAACAATCTATCTTAATTGGTAAGGTTAGAAACGCTCTAGTTTATCCAGCTTTCGTAATCGGTTTATTCTTTTTAGTGGTTATTGTTATGGTAACCATGGTTTTACCTCAGATTGTGCCGATTTTTACCGAAGCTAAAGTAGAATTGCCAGTTTTAACCAAAATATTAATTGGAGCGGGGGATTTTATGGCGGATTGGTGGTTAGCTATTTTAATTGTAGTAATGGTGGGAGTGTTTATTTTAGTAGATTATATTCAAAGTGCAGAGGGAAAAATAATTTTTAACGAAATTTCTTTACGTCTACCAGTTTTTGGTACACTTTTCCAATATCTTTATTTATCCCGTTTTGCTGAATCCTCTAGAGTTTTAATTCAGGGGGGACTCACTATTCCACAGGCGGTGGAAATATCTTCTAGAACTATTGGTAATGCAGTATTTAAGGATATTTTGCATGAAGCCGCTCAGAATATCCGCAAGGGACAACTTTTATCCCAGTCTTTAAAGGGAGCGGATTATTTTCCACCTTTAGTATCCCAGCTTATTGCGGTAGGTGAGTCTACGGGGCGTTTGGAGAGCTTATTATCTAAAATAAGTAGCTATTATAGCCGGCAAGTAGAGGACAAGGTTTCTAACTTGGTGGAACTTATTCAACCAGCTCTCTTGGTGGTTGTTGGAGGATTAGTGGCAGTTCTTTTTGCCTCTATTTTATTACCACTGTATAGCCTGACTCAGACCTTCTAGTAATTGGTAAATAGTAGTTAGTAATTAGGAGAATTAGATTAGTTTTTTTAATTACTAGTTACCACTTACTAATTACCATTTGTGCTATAATACTTTTAACAGTCGCTAAAAAATAAACAAATAAAAATGAAAGTTTTCAAAGATAGAAAAGGTTTTACCTTGATTGAAATGTTGGTGGTGGTCGCAATTATCGGCATTTTAGCAGGTACGGTGTTAACTGCACTTGGTCCAGCCCGTAATAAGGGTCGAGATGCACGTATTATTAGTGGTATTAATAATATTGCTGCTCTTTTAGAAACCGAGTTTAATGGAAGCGCGTATCCTACTGATTTGGCTGCTACAAAATTTGATACAGCTCAAGCGGATATAGAAGCTTACAACAATGGTATTGCAGTTACTTATATTACTGCAAATGCGGCTTATTCACTTAGTTCGCCTTTAGCTAGTGGTGGTGTTTATTGTATAGATAGCACTGGTAAGAAGGGTTCTATAGTTAATACCGCTGAAGTTTGCCCTAACGTTGCCCCTTAGTAATTAGTTTGTAGATTAATAATGAAGTTTTCTGAATACTCTAAATCTGGCTTTACTTTAATTGAGATGCTGGTGGTCGTTGGGATCATCGGCATCTTGTCGTCTGTGCTTTTAACCGCTTTAGGTCCAGCTCGAGACAAAGCTAAAGATTCTAGAATTATTCAACAGATGAACCAGATTCGGTCTTTAGCCGAAACTATCTATGATGGAGACTATGATGGAATTGAGGAATTACCATCGATTGGTACTGTTTCTAATGATAATTTGAGGGCTTTGGTGGACGATATTTTATTACAAGGCGGGGAAGTTTATTTATATAAGAGTTCTGCTAAGGGAGCATCTTCTTATATTCTTTTTAGTAAATTAAATCAGCAATTAGAAGAAGAGGGTACTTTTGTTACTCAATACTATTGTTTAGAGTCTGGTGGTAAATCCGCCATTCTTCAGATTGAACCTCCTGCTTTGAAATGTATTCAATAATTAATGATTTATTTTTGGTCTGCTCTCTGGTTTTTTCTTGGAGCCGGTTTGGGTAGTTTTTTAAACGTCTTAGCTCTCCGGTACCATCCGGAGAGTTCCGTTTTTTCTAAAAGGAACTCTGCGGGTCGTTCGCATTGTATGCATTGCAAAAAGAAGTTAGGAGTTTGGGAACTAATTCCTATTTTTAGTTTTATGTTTATTCAGGGTAAGTGCTCTACTTGTGGCAAAAAATTAACTTGGCAGTATCCGATAGTAGAATTTTTGGGTGGGGTTTTAGCGGTTGCTTCTTGGTACCACCTTTCTAATTGGTTTATGGTCTCTTTAGAAAGTGTAATTTTAGGTATAGCTCCTTGGTGGTTTTATGTTTTTGGAGTGGTTTTAATTTTAGAAATACTCACCCTATTACTCATTGCGGTGATAGATTTTCGTCACTATCTAATACCTAACGAATTAGTAGTTTTTTTAGGAGTTTTAGGTTTGGGTGGGTTGTCGGTTTTATATTTTGGTAATATCCCAAATTTCACTACTTCTTGGGCTGGAAACTACGAGATGGTATTTGCTCCTTTTAAAAATATATTTATAGATAGAGTTTTCGCGGTTTTGGCTCTTGGGACACCATTTTTCTTTTTAAGTCTATTTACTGGTGGTAGGGGTATGGGTTGGGGAGATTTTAAATTATCTCTTGGTTTGGGCTTGGTTTTGGGATTTGTAGCTGGAACTTTATCTATTATTTTAGCTTTTGCAATTGGGGGTGTTTTTGGTTTATTTATGTTGTCTTTTAAATTTAGAAAAATTGGTCAGATTTTGCCTTTTGCCCCATTTTTGGTTTTGGGTTGTTTGCTCGCTATATTTTTTGGAAGAGTCATTATTTCTTCTTATTTTAGTCTGTTTTTGGGCTAGTCTTTAGGCTATACTTAAGCAGTGAAAAATAGTGGCTTTACCCTTGTAGAAATATTGGTTGTTTTAGGTATTGTTACTGTTCTTGTGGGGGTAGCTTTAAGTGCTAATCGTACTTCTAAGTCTCAACTTTCTTTATTTAAGACCGAAGCCCTACTCGTTGGTTCTATAAATAGAGCCAAAGCTTTAAGTCAGCAACGTTTAGATATAGAAAATATTTGTGCATTTGGAGTCCATTTTAGCGCTTCGGGATTTTTGATTTTTGGAGACAAAATAGTAGATCCAGTTACAAATACTCGGTGTCGTAATTTAGGCGATATGTATACGGGTAATGCAATTTATGATGAGGGTTATGATTATATAGTAGATAATCCGACGGTTTTGGATTCTGGAATATCTTTTAATGTAGAGGTACAAGATAAGGATATTGTTTTCTTGCCACCCGATTTAACCGCTACCACTACCTTTGAAAATCAAGATGGGGATATTGGTTTACCAATCAATATTGTCATTACTGGTCAAAATGGCACCAAGACGGTGATTCTAGAAGAGGGTGGGCAAATTTCTAATCAGTGATGAATAAAAATTCTGGACAAGTCCCGTTAGAAATTACCAAAAGTTTTATTGGGCAGGTTAAGAGTCTGCTTAAAAAGTTTTCTTCGCGGCGATTTCTAACAGGACAAGTATTAATTGAGTCTTTAATTGCTATTAGTTTAGGTATGATTGGCTTACTCGGTATTTTATCTTTAGTTTCTCGTTCACTTTATTTACAAAATGATTTACAAATGCAGTTTTCGGCCAATTATTTAGCGGCCGAAGGAATAGAAATGGTGAGAAGTGTGATAGATGAAACTTACGAAAAAGGTGCAGATAAAAAATATTTACAACCAAATCCATGGGGAGAGGCAGTAAATATTTTTGCAAATGGAGGGAAATATGAAATTTCTTTCGATGGAACTCGTTCCGAAGTTTCCGGGGCTTCTCCAGACTCACTAACCACTTTATCTATTAAAAACGGGGTTTATGGTTATTTTGAGGCTGGCGCGGGAGTTTCAAGTACGTTGTTTAAAAGAGAGGTAGAAATTGATACATCTGATGAGGTGAAAATATCTGTTATTTCCAGAGTCTATTGGACCTCTCGTGGTGAAGAAAAAAATCTATTTTTGCAGGATATTTTTTATAACTGGCGATGAAAAATTTAAATAAAAAAGAAGGGGGATATACAATAGTAGAACTCTTGGTGGGGGTTGGTTTGTTTTTGACCGCCACCTCAGTTATTGTGGGCATTTTTATTCAAGGTATACGTTCTCAAAAACTTTTAAACTCTCTACTAGAGGTTCAAAGTAATTCTAGTCTTATTGTGGAACAGATTATGCGTGAAATCCGCCTAGGCTTCTACTTTAAAGCGGTGCCTTCGGCTGGAGATTTTTGTGGAGATTTAAATCCCTCTTTAAGTCAAAATTTAGAATTTATTCGTTTTGTGCGTAAAGAAAAAATTCAAACCAAATATATTTGGGACGATACAAATAAAAATATAATTCGTAAGATTCAAAAATTAGATGCTATTGGAAATCCAGTGGGGGACGAACAAATTACTCAACTTAATGCTTCTTCCGTTGCTATAAACAAACTCTGCTTTTTAGTAAATGATGTCACGGAAGATCCACGACAAAAACCATGGAGAGTAACTATGTCTTTTAATGTAGGGTCTACCAAGGCTGGATTAGATAATAAAACGATGGATTTTCAGACTACGGTAGCGGCCAGAATTATGCCGTTTGAGGTTCCAATTTCACCGACCCCATGAGAAATATAATTAAAGCTCAAGATGGTCAGGCAATGATTTTAAGCATCGTGCTTTTGGGGGCATTATTACTCAGTGCATCCGCTATAGCTGGTCTACTAACTATCTTTCAAATTCGTCAGGCTAATAATGTAGTTAATTCTACTAAGGCTATTTTTGCGGCGGATGCAGCTTTGGAGTGGGCAACTTATGCCTGTTATTCTCAAAATTTGTGCGACCCAAATTATCAGGGGGATCTAGTTTTAGAGGGTGAAGAAGCTATAAAACCCATTTTTGAGAATGGTTTGGAATTTAATGTCTATCAGTATTCGGTGGATGCCAATAATCGCTGGAAATTTAGTGCAGAGGGTAAATATAAAAATTCTATCCGTCTTTTAGAGGTTACTTTTGGAAAACAGTTATAACTTATGGATATTGTAGAGGTAAAAAAACGCTTAGCTAAGTTACGAGTGGAGATAAACATTCATAATCGCGCTTATCATGTTTTAAACGAACCTAAAATTACTGATTCGGAATACGATCGTTTATTTGAGGAATTATTAAAATTAGAAAAAGAATTTCCAGAGTTAGTTACTTTAGATTCTCCTAGTCAGCGAGTAGGAGGAGAACCCCTAAAAGATTTTAAAAAAATTAAGCATGAAAAACCCATGCTTTCTTTAAATGACACTTTTTCTGAATTAGAAACCACCGAATGGTTGGAGCGTTGTCATAATTTTTTAAACAAAGCAGAAGCTCAGGCAAATTTAGAGGACTTTTATTGTGAATTAAAAGTGGATGGTTTGGCTATGGAATTAATTTATGAAAATGGAAATTTTGTTTTGGGTTCTACTCGAGGAGATGGTTTAGTGGGGGAAGATGTAACTCAAAATTTAAAAACAGTTCAGGCAATCCCACTATCCTTAGCCCTACCTGAAATTGTTATGGCAGAATTAAAAAAAGAAAAATTAAATCCAGCCAACCTTGAATTGTCACCAAGTCGATTAATTGTACGAGGTGAAGTTTTTTTAAGTCGATCCGAATTTGAAAAGATAAATAAAAGTGCTAAGAAAAATAACGAAAAAGTATACGCCAATCCACGTAATGTGGCGGCTGGTTCAATTCGTCAGTTAGATCCGAAAGTTACCGCAGGACGTAAATTGGATTGTTTTATATATGAAATAGTTACGGATTTGGGTCAGAAAACTCACGCCGAAGAACACCTCTTGTTAAAAGCCCTAGGTTTTAAAACTGGTCCACACAACACCTTAGTTTCTGGATTATCAGAAGTTTTTAAATTTAGGAATGAGTGGGAAAAGAAACGGGAAAAGTTGGACTATGAAATAGATGGCACGGTTATAGTTTTAAATGATAATAAAACCCACGATGTTTTAGGGGTGGTTGGAAAGGCACCGCGTGGAGCAGTAGCTTTTAAATTTGCCCCAAGAGAAAGAACTACTAAATTAAAAAATATTGTTATTCAGGTCGGTCGGACTGGGGTATTAACACCGGTTGCCGAATTAGAACCGGTGGAGCTTGGGGGAGTTACTATTTCTCATGCTACTTTACACAATGCAGACGAAATTGAGAGATTAGATGTGAGATTAGGAGACACGGTAACTCTAAGTCGGGCAGGAGATGTAATTCCAAAAATTACCGGGGTTCTTAAAAATTTACGAGTTGGCACAGAGAAGAAATTTAAAATGCCCGCTCATTGTCCAGCGGATGGCTCTTTAGTTATAAAAGATGGAGTTTTTCATCGTTGTTCTAATCCAGAGTGCGGAGCCCGTCGACGGGAAAGGGTTTATCATTTTGCTTCACGACGTGCTTTTGATTTACGAGGTTTAGGTCCTAAAATTGTAGACCGGTTTTTTGACGAGGGTTTAATTACCGACGCTGCCGATCTTTTTGGATTAAATATAGAAGACTTAATTTCCCTATCTCGTTTTGGAGAAAAATCTGCTAATAAATTAATTAAAGAAATTGCGGAACGTAGAAAAATTTCTCAAGCCAGGTTTATTTTTGGTCTGGGAATTGAACAGGTAGGGGAAGAGACGGCACGGGCCATAGCTATACGTTTCCCAACTCCATCTGGTAAGCCAATAGATTTAGAAAATTCTTATTCTAAATTTTCTATAGAAGATTGGCAGGTGATTGGGGATGTTGGTCCAAAAGTTGCTGAGTCTTTAATTAGTTGGCTTAAACGAAAGAATAATTTAAATTTTCTTCATAAATTAGATAACTTTGGAGTTCGTTTTATTGCAGAAAATAAAAAAAATCGTGGACCACTTATGGGTAAAACCCTAGTTTTTACGGGTACTCTAGAGAAAAATAGTAGAGAAGTAGCTAAAGAATTAGCTCGCCAGGCAGGGGGAACAATATCTGAATCGGTGTCTAAAAAGACTGATTATTTAGTAGCGGGATCGGAGGCGGGTTCTAAATTAGCCAAGGCGGAATCCTTAGGGGTAAAAATACTCTCGGAGGAGGATTTTCTTGAGCTTTTGTAGTGGTTCCGCTTATACTGGATAGACTGATATCAATATGGTTTCTAAAGAAGAAGTAAAACGTTTAGCGGCTTTAGCTAGATTACAAATGCCAGCCGAACAAGAAGAAAAAATGGCTCAAGACTTGGGTGGTATTTTAGATCATTTTAAGGAGTTGGAGTCTTTAAATACGGAAAATGTTAATTCAATTTCTGGGGGTACGGACTTAACCAATGTTTTGCGGGAGGATGAAGTTTCTAATAAATTTAATCAATCGGCGGTAGTTAAGTCTTTTCCTAAAGAAAAGGATGGTTATAACTCGGTTCCACCAGTTTTTAATTAATTATGGATCTAGAAAAATTAACTATTTCTCAGGCTTCGGCAGATTTAAAAAATAAAAAATATTCCTCTAAGGAATTAGTGGAGGAGACTTTTAATAATATTTCCAAAGAAGATTCCAAAGTAGGAGCTTTTATTTCTTTGCGAAAAGAAAAGGCCTTGTTGGAGGCTAAGTTAGCAGATGAAAAAATAAATTCCGGCAGTTCCAATTCTTTGTGTGGAATTCCAATGGGATTAAAAGATAACCTTTGTTTGGAGGGGGAGGTAGCCACTGCGGGTTCTAAAATTTTGGCATCTTATGAGGCCCCCTATTCTTCTACGGTAGTTAAGAAACTTAAGGGTGTTGGTGCGGTGGTTGTGGGTAAAACCAATATGGATGAATTTGCGATGGGCTCTTCCACAGAAAATTCTGCCTTTCAAAAAACCAAAAATCCTAGAGATTTGGATTGTGTTCCAGGTGGTTCCTCGGGTGGTTCCGCAGCTTCCGTTTCTGCTTCCATGGTTTTAGGTTCTTTAGGTTCCGATACGGGCGGTTCTATTCGTCAGCCTGCAGCCTTTTGTGGGGTGGTGGGTTTTAAACCAACTTATGGAGCGGTGTCGCGCTTTGGCTTAATGGCTATGGCCTCTAGCTTGGATCAGATTGGTCCTTTTGCTAAAACCGCAGTAGATGCAGAAATTATTTTTGATTCTTTAATAGGTAAAGACGATTTAGATTCTACCAGTTCTAATTTTTCCAATTCAAAACCAACCGAATCAGAAGTTAAAAAAATAAAAATTGGAGTACCTAAAGAGTATTTTGCTGGGGGATTAGATTCTAAAGTAGAAAAAGAGATTGGGTTGGCTTTAGAAAAATTCAAAACTAACGGTTTTGAAATAAAAGAAATTTCTTTGCCACATAGTAAGTATGCCCTGTCCTGTTATTACATAATTATGCCGGCCGAAGTCAGTGCTAATTTAGCCCGTTTAGATGGGGTAAGATATCCGGGTATAAAAAATTTACGAGATAAAGCGGCCACTTTGGCGGAGGTTTATTCTCTAACTAAGGGAGAGGGTTTTGGTCCAGAGGTTAAGCGTCGTATTTTATTAGGAACCTTCGTTTTATCTTCCGGCTATTATGATGCGTATTATTCTAAAGCTCAGAAGGTTCGTAATTTAATAACTCAGGATTTTGAAAAAGCTTTTAATGAGGTAGATATGGTTTTTGCTCCTACTACTCCGACTCCCGCTTTTAAATTTGGAGAAAAAACCGAAGATCCACTTCAGATGTATTTATCCGATATTTTTACTATTCCAGCTAATTTAGCCGGCTTACCAGCTATATCTTTACCAACTAGAGAATTTGCAAAAGGGGATTTGCCAGTAGGTTTTCAACTTATTGGTCCGAAGTTCAAAGATTATGGAGTATTAGGTTTAAGCCGCTGGTACGAGGGAAACTAAGGGTTTAATTCGGATAGTGGTTTCTGAGTCGCAGGTTTCTAATATTTTTAATAGTTCGTCTTTTTCTAAAGCAATACAACCTTCGGTAGGTGAGTAGTTGGGTCTAGCCACATGCATAAAAATTGCACTACCTAGGCCTGGTACTACTGGCTCATCGTTATAACCAAGAACCACGGTTAAATCGTAAACCTCATCGTCTCTAAATAGTTTTTCGTGTTTTTCTTCAGTTGGTAGTTTTATTAACTTATTGTAATTTGGGCTTTTAATATCGTCTGACCAGCCATCATTTTCTTTTATTTCTCTAACTGGTAATTGAGTTTTTGGTCTGCTCATGCGGTCCGCGCGATATAAAACTTCTCGTAGTTTAAAAGTTCCGGCGGGGGTAGTACCATCACCTTCTTTTTTATTTTCTTTAAATCCACTACGACCTAAGGCACAACGATATATTTCTTGACCCCAATGAAGGAAGCCTTCTGAAAAAACCACTATCTCCGGTTTTTTATTTTCCATTGTTATTACAGTAACAAAAACACCCTAGCTATGCCAGGATGTTTTACCCCCATCCTCGTTCGCTTGTAGCCTACGCTTCGCTTCGGCCACTGCGCAAAAACCATTTTTATAAAAACAATATTGAGTTTTGCTTGTTGCGGGGGTGGGAATTGAACCCACTGCCTCAAGGTTATGCTTACCACTTCGGTTTTCACCGCCTCTTTATGAGTTTGTGGTCTGGACTATGCCATCACCCCGTGAAAATTTTCCGTTGGGTGCCTTCCGTCTAGTCTCTACACCTTCCCTTAATAAGGGCTTGGCTCGGTATTACCTCCACTTTTGTGGGGGCTTCGCCGAATTTGGAAAGTTCTCGTACAAACTTACGAATGTACGGGCCCAAAGTTGAGCCTTGCGAGCAACCGTTACTCTTCCCCGCAGGGAGAATATAGCACTATATATTTTATTTTGCAAAAATGTTTTCTATTCTAATTAAAAATACCTATGATATAATAGTATATATATGTCTAAACCAGAGCTTAAACTTAAAGCTAGAAAAATGAGAAATGAAGGTCTAAGCATAAAACAAATAACCAAATTTTTGGGAGTTTCTAAAAGTTCGGTCAGTTTGTGGTGTGAGGATATAATTCTTTCTTCTGCCCAAGTGGAGAAATTAAATCAAAATAGAATAAGAGGAGGTTATGAAGGTAGAATGAAGGGGGCAAGACTAAACAGAGAGAAAAAGGAAAGAAAGATAAAAGATTATGAAAAAAAAGGATTAGTAACAATTGGCAAATTGTCTAAAAGAGACATTTTATTATTAGGACTTGGTTTATACATGGGAGAAGGTGGAAAAACTAATAGTAAAGTGGTTTTTGTTAATTCTAATTTTTTAATAATTAAAGTTTTTATTAAATTTATAGAAAATGTGTTTTTTATCCCGAAGTCAGATATTGGTTGTCGGGTTATGATAAACGAAATTCATAAAAAACGAGATCAAATTGTTAAAATAAAATGGTCTAGGATATTAAAGATTCCCATAGATCAATTCTCAAGAACAACATTTATTAAATCCAAAACAAAAAAGATTTATGAAAATTATAATGATTATTTAGGTACTCTACATATAACAATTCGCAGGAGTTCAGACCTACAATATCGTATTCTTGGCTTAATTAAGGCTTTGATGTATAAAACATAAGTATTAGCCGAGGTAGCTCAGTGGTAGAGCGGTCGTTTCATAAGCGACAGGTCGTGGGATCATTCCCCACCCTCGGCACACAAAAATGAATATAAAAATCCTACAAATAGAGTCATATCTCGCAGTTATTAAAAATAGCTTAGGGTCAAAAATATTTAATAATCTTTGGGCAGAAGTAGATGGAGAAAAAAAAGATATATTAGATGATGGTCGGAAATCTTGTGGTTATTTTACCTCGGGTATTCTCCTTTGGTTTGGTTTAATAAAAGAACGCCACGCTACGGTTAGTGGAACCTTAAGAGATATGAAAAACTCTGGTTGGGAAGAAATTCCTGAACCAAAGATTGGTGCAGTTTTACACTGGGATAAAGAACTTGGAAATGGGGAGATTAATGAGCACGTTGGTTTTTATATGGGAGATAATTTAGCTATCAGTACCAGTGCTAAGAACCAAATGCCCACAGAACATCACTGGACCTATGGAGAAGAGAACGGGCAACCCAAGAGGAAGGTTATTGCAATTTATTGGCATCCACGATTAAATAGTTAGCGCGTACCGCATTTATGCGGTGGTAGCTTAGCTGGTTAAAGCGCCGCCCTGTCACGGCGGAGATCGCGGGTTCAAGTCCCGTCCACCGCGCATTAAAAAGAGCCGAAAGGCTCTTTTTTCTTGCGGTGAAAGCGAGCCGACTGCTCGGCTCGCGTCGGGACTTGAACGCCGGAGCCTGTGCGAGAAAGCGTTCGAGCGCGCGAGGCGGCGGCTAGACAAACTTTTTGCGACGGCAAAAAGTTTAGTCGGGGCCAAGTCCTGTGTTCGTCCACCGCGCATTAAAAAGAGCCGAAAGGCTCTTTTTTCTTGCGGTGAAAGCGAGCCGACTGCTCGGCTCGCGTCGGGACTTGAACGCCGAGCTTGTGTAAATCAGCACCCGATCTAAAAGTTGTATAATAGAAACATGTATAAACTAGTCATTTTAGGTCTAACCCTATTATTGGTTTCTCCGGGCAGTATGATTTTGGCTAAAGACGAAAAGGTTGAGATAGTTCCTTTGCCGCCAGAACACTCTTGTTACGATTTCAAAAAAAATTTAAGAATTGGTGATTCGGGTAGTGATGTTGTTAAGTTGAATGAAATTCTTGTTCAAGAGGGTTTTTTAAGTTTAATCAGTGGTGACGAAAAAATTAATACAAAAGTTTTTTCAGAATACACCGCCGCCGCTATCTCCAATTTTCAAGAGAAATACAGAGCTGAAATATTAGAATCATCTAATCTTACCAATGGAACTGGTTATTTTGGAGATTTAACTAGAAACAAAATTAATCAGTCCTACGCCTGCTCCAAGCCATCTATAAAAGTAATTTATCCGAATGGTGGAGAAACTTTAAAAAATTATGATAAGGCCAATATTGCCAAAATAACTTGGAAAACTAGCGGTCTTTTGCCAGCTAGACTACTTATAAATATTTATTTACAGGATAAGTCAGGAGCATTAAAGGAAATTGCTACCAATTTAAAAAACACGGGTAGTTACGAATGGAAATCTAATTCGGCGATAGTTTCCGGTTCTTACAAAATATTAATACACTCCAACGATAAGGGCCCATCTATGGAGGATAGTAGTGATAATTTCTTTTCCGTAGTTTCCGGAGACTTTAAACCGGGTGATGTATCTGCGGTTTTGGCTCCCATGGATTTAGAAACAGAGCCAGGAATAGTTTTAGCGGACACAGAATCGGTTCTAGGTAAAATCAGATTTACTGCCACAAACGAAGACATGACCATTAATAAAATGGATTTGTTTGTGTCCCACACCTCTTCTGAGGTGACTTCAACTTTAGTTGCAGACGAAGTGCCAGTTATTAAGCTATACGACGGTTCCACCCTTCTTGCTACTGGCTTTGTTCAAAACTCTGGAGAGAAAGCTGGCACGGTAAGGTTTGATAATTTTGGTTGGGTTATCGCTAAAGACACTAATAGAGTTTTAACCATTAAGGGCCTGCTAAATTCTATTCAGGGCGGAGCAGATTCTGGTTCTAAAATTTATGTTGGGTTAAGTTCCAAAAATTTTGAGGCTTCAGGGTCAAATACAAAAGACACAACTATTAATTCAGTAATTGGAAATAAAAAAGTTATCTACAAGACCAAGCCAACTCTCGCTGTCTCTTCTCCAGATAGCACCCTGACTAGTGGTGAAGTTAAAATTTTAAAATTTAGAATTACGGCAGATTCTAAGGGGCAAGTTTCTTGGAAGAAGATGCAGTTTAAGGTTTCGATGATTGGAGCAGCCATGATGGCTGCTAACGTTGATAATACAAAAATTAGAGATGTAAATTCCGGAATGGATTTAACCCTATCAAATGCTTTTTCTAATCATAAAGTTGGTTCCGGTACGAGTTCGGTCCCTATAATTGGTGGTTCTAATGGGTATTTAACAGTAATTTTAAATACTGCGCAGGAGATTGCTGCGGGTAGTTATAAAAATTACGAATTAATTTCAACTTTTGGAAATTTGAGCACTACCACACTTCCAAAATCTGTAGTTGTTTCCCCATATGTAGAAGAAAGGGAGTCTAATTTTGGTAGTGTTGCTTATTTAGAGGGTGTTTTAGATGGGATCCCATCTCTTATTTGGTCCGATAACTCTATAGTTGGTCACAATGAAAATTCCTCTAAGGATTGGGCCAATGGAGTTTATGTTAAGGGTTTTGGTGATTCGGTTTCGTCATCTAATGGCGCCTCCCCAGCACCAACTCCAAATGGTAAAAAAACCAATAAAAACATGGGTGCTAGCGTTTTAGATATTTTGACGGATTTTTGGAAAGAAATATTCTAAATTTAGTTTTATAAAAAGAGCCCATAGGGGCTCTTTTTATTTTTCTGCTCGGTTGCTATGATAATCCCACTATGGCGGAAATAATTGTGGGCGATTTAGAAGAGAAGCGTTTACGAGACGAACTTGCAACGCGGACGGATGCCGACGGTTTGCGCATGCTCCGCTTTCTTAATATGCCGGATTTATCGCGCGTTTCTGGTAGTCCAATTGCCGAAATTGTGGAGCGGATAATAAAAAGCCATTACTTTAAGGAGTTGGATATTATGAAAACTCCGGAAATAGTGCCGGCGGATATTAGTTTTGATCTTTTTGATTTCCCGCCAGATCACCCAGCCCGTAGTCGGTCCGATACTTATTATGTAGACAATAAAAATATTCTCCGCACTCACACTACGGTTGTTTGGTATTACTACTTAATTAATGAAGAGATTAAAAAACGGATTGCCCAAAATGAACCAGTTGGTTGTTTTAGTTTTGGTAAGGTTTATCGCCGGGATGAGATAGATAGGCGACACATGAATGTGTTCCATCAAATTGATGGTTGGTATTTAGCGCCTAAAGCAAATAAAACCATCGGTCAAAAAGAGTTAGAAGAAGCCTTAGGAGCTATTGCTGCCGCAGTTTTCGGACCAGAAGTTAAATATCGTTTAAATAAAGATACTTTTCCTTATACGGATCCATCCTTAGAAATGGAAGTAGAGATTGGTGGAAATTGGGTGGAGGTAGTTGGTTGTGGGGTGGTAAAGGGGAGTGTGCTAAAAAAACTTGGAGTAGACCCGGAAAATTACACTGGTTGGGCTTTCGGTTTCGGCTTGGAGCGCTTAGCAATAGTTAGTATGAATCTACCAGACATTCGCCTTCTGTGGTCCGAGGATGAACGGGTTAAGCGTCAACTAAAACTTGGCAGTACTTATAAAGAGGTTAGTAAATATCCACCTATTACTCGCGATATATCTTTTGTGGTCTTGAGTGATTTCGTACCGAATGATTATTTTGATCTTATTCGTGATGCCGGTGGTGATTTAGTAGAGGAAGTTACTCTTTTAGATAAATACGAAAATGCGGCCAAATTCGGCGCAGATAAAATTAGTTACACTTATCGCACCATTTATCGCAGTAACGAGCGAACCCTAACCACAGAGGAAGTAAATAAAATTCACGACAAAATTACCGAAGAAACTAAAAAGCAGTTTAACGCAGAAGTTCGTTAATTTATAAAATGCAACAAATATCACGACCGTGATATTTGTTGCATTTTTATATACCAAAGTACTTTACCAAAACCCTGGGTCTTCAAACCCAGGGATGGAGGTATCTGCCGCTATGACGCGTCATAGCGGCAGACAAGCGCAGCTTGCAATCTGAACGAATACCCCGGGTCGTAGACCCGGGGATGTTTATTCCCAGTGTACTTCGGCTTCTAAATTGCCAATTAGTTTTTTAATAGCCGAATGTTTCGTAAGTTTAGGGTCTTGTTCTAGGGTATTAACCGCGTGGCGCCGCGCCGCGGCCACTAGCTCCGGATTGCGGAGCGCATCCATGGCTAAGTCTGGCAAACCAGTTTGGTGTTCGCCTAAAAATTGTCCCGGTCCGCGCAGTTGTAAATCTAGTTCCGCTAGTTCAAAACCACTGGCAGTTTTAGATAAAGCATTCAAGCGTTTTAAGGTTTCCGGATTGCGACTTTCGGTAAATAAAAGACAGTAAGATTGGTGCTCGCCTCGGCCTACTCGTCCCCGGAATTGATGCAATTGAGCCAAACCAAAGCGATCGGCGCCCTCAATCATCATCACCGAAGCATTCGGCACATCTACACCAATTTCAATTACAGAAGTAGAAATTAGGATGTGAGTTTTCCCGGTGGAAAAATCTTTCATTATTTTATCTTTTTCCGCCGCCTTCAATCGGCCATGTAGTTGAGCTATTTTTAATTCTGGAAAAATATTTTTCCGCAGTTTTTCGTATTCTTCCTGAACCGTTTTTATTTCTAATTTTGCTAGTTCGTTAAAACTGGGAGCTTGGCCATCTTTTTCCGGCGGTGCAATACGCGGACAGACTACAAAAACTTGGCGACCCTTAGTGGTTTCTTGGCGAATGAATTCATAGGCGCCCTGTCGTTTTTCTGGTGGCACCGTTAAAGTTTTTATTGGTCTACGACCCTTGGGTAATTCTTTAATCAAAGATAAATCTAAATCTCCATACAAAGTTAAGCTCAAGGTGCGAGGGATGGGAGTGGCGGTCATAGACAAAAAATGCGGTAGCATTTTTGTTGGCTTATAGCTTATAGCTGATGGCTTTTGGTTTTTCTCATTTGCTATTTGCCCTTCGCCCTTAGCTAGCAACGCTTGGCGTTGCTTAACCCCAAACCGGTGTTGTTCATCCACAATTACCAGTCCCAAATTACCAAAGTTTACTGTTTTTTGAATTAAGGCGTGGGTGCCGATAGCAATTAGTCCCTTTCCTTCCCCCAACATTTCCGCCGCTTGGCGCTTACTAATTTCACTCTCTAAATTTTCTCCGTAGAAAACCGAGGCGCCGGAGCCAGTGATTAAAACTATTCCTTTTTCAAAATTCGGAAATAAACGGCAAAAAGTTCGGAAGTGTTGTTTGGCGAGAATTTCAGTGGGGGCGAGAAAGGCGGTTTGTAGTCCAACCCGTGCTGTGAGTAGTGCCGAAAGCCCAGCCACCGCCGTTTTGCCGGAGCCAACTTCACCTTGTAACAGACGATTCATCGGTCTGCCGCGTTCCAAATCTCTAGCAATGTCCCACAGTGCCAATTTTTGATCTTTGGTTAATTCAAAAGGTAGAAGGGTAGATAATTCTTTTAAAATCTCTGGATCGGATTTTATTTTTTCCGCTTTAAATTTTTGTAGTCGGTTTCTGGCGGCAATATTGCGTAGTTGGAAAAAATATAAATTTTCAAACGCAAAGCGCCGTTTAGCAATTTCTGCTTCTCTTATATTTTCTGGAATGTGTAGGGTGCGGAGTGATTGTTCTAATTCGGGTAACTTTTCTACGGTGAGAATTTCTTCCGGCATATATTCTTCCAGTTGTAATTCTTGGTTTAGAATTTTGCCAATAATAAAACGAATTCCTTTAGAGGTGAGTCCACGAGTTTCTGGATAAACGGGTACTAAGCGTCCCGTGTGCATGTGACGGTCCAAGTTTTCAAAAGACGGATTTAATAAGTAGGGCTCTCCAGTTTTTTTATTTTGGGCCACTTTTCCAGCAAAGTGAGCTACTTTTCCAACCGGTAAAAGATTTTTTAAATAAGGTTGATTGAACCACGTAGCGCGTACCACATTACTCTCGGGATCTTTTAATTTAGCTTCCATCAAAAAAAGTTTTCGGTGCCAACTACGTCGAGAATCTACAGAGATAACCTCAGCTTGAATGGTGGCTGATTCTCCAGGCACTAAATCAGAGATTAAACATATTTTAGATAGGTCTTCGTAACGTGTCGGTAGATGGCGCAATAAATCACCAACTCTTTTCAAACCTAGTTTTTCCAGTTTCGGCAAAAATCTACCGATTCCAGAAATTTCGGTGAGCGGTGTATCTAGGGTTAGCACGGATTAAGTTTAACTCAAAAACAATAAACCTTCTTTTAATAAAAGAACCCAATTTTTGGAATTGAGTTCTAGTTTGTGCCCCCACTAGGATTCGAACCTAGGACCGTCTCCTTAAAAGGGAGCTGCTCTACCAACTGAGCTATAGGGGCAAGCAGGCATATTCTAGCTAATTTTTCTGCTTCTTGTAAACTTTCCTAATACTCAAAATTGTAACATATGTTACAATTTTGAGTATTTTCTTTTCAAAGCCTATTTTCTGACTTACAATAAATTTAATTATTGCCCCCTTAGTGAAATGGATATCACATCAGGCTTCGAACCTGAGATTGAAGGTTCAAATCCTTCGGGGGGCACATAGCCCTTCTAGATTTAAATAGGATTTGAACGCCGGAGCGATGTGTGAGTAGTAACGAACACCGCGAGGCGGCGGCTAGACCGAGACGAGTGACGACGAGTCGAGAGTCGGAGCTAAATCCTTCGGGGGGCACATTAATAGTCTTAATACTCTAGAATAAAGATAAGTGCGAAATTCCATTCCAGCAGAGGTTCAGAAGATTGCTAATAAACTGCATGAGGCAGGTTTTCAATCATATCTAGTGGGTGGTTGTTTGCGAGATTTAGTAATGCATCGTCAGCCTAAAGATTGGGATGTGGCAACTGATGCGGTGCCGGAAGTAGTAAATAAATTATTTATAGATTTTGCCGGCGGGACTAAAGAGGACCCCGACACGGTTTACGAAAATGATTTTGGAACCGTAGGAATTAAAACTAGATCCGAGGATACAACTTTAAAAATAATAGAAGTTACTACTTTTAGAATTGAGGGAAAATATAGTGATGCGCGTCATCCAGACGAAGTTAAATTTGCTAAGTCGATTGAAGAAGATTTATCGCGCCGAGATTTTACGGTAAATGCGATGGCCTTAGATTTAGCGCCTAGTGGCCCAGCTGAATTAGTGGATCCATTTGGTGGGTTAACCGATATGGAAACTCGGTTGCTCCGCGCGGTTGGTAAGCCGATCGAACGTTTTCGAGAAGATGCTTTACGTATGCTCCGCGCGGTACGCTTTGCTGCGGATTTAGATTTTCAAATTGATCCAGAAACTTTTACTGCCTTACGAGATGAAGCCGGACTCTTAGAGATGATTTCTAAGGAACGTATTCGGGACGAGTTACAAAAAATGATTATGACTCCGCAGGCTGGGCGGGGAATCGTGATGTTGGAAGATACGGGGCTTTTAAAGTTCATTTTACCGGAACTACGAGAGGGAATTGGTTGCGGACAAAATAAGCACCACACTTACACGGTTTTTGATCATAATGTGCATGCTTTGAGTTATGCCGCAGAGAAAAATTATTCACTTGCTGTGCGTCTTTCGGCGTTGCTTCATGATGTTGGTAAGCCCCGTACTAAACAGGGGGATGGACCAGATTGTAGTTTTCATGGGCACGAAGTAGTGGGCGCGCGGATGGCAGTAAAAATATTAGATCGGTTACGTTTTCCTAAAGAAATTATTGAACGAGTTGGGCACTTAATTCGGTACCATATGTTTTATTACAACGTGGGCGAGGTGAGTGAGGCTGGGGTGCGTCGTTTTTTGCGTCGTATTGGTTTGGAATATTTAGATGATTTATTAAAAGTGCGAGAAGCGGATCGAATCGGTTCTAATGTGCCAAAAGCTTTCCCTTATAAACTCCGCCATCTTCTTTTCATGATTGATAAGGTTAAGCGTGATCCAATTCATCCTAAAATGTTGGCTTTGGACGGCAATGAGTTGATGGAGCTTTTAAGTCTTAAGCCAACTAGGAAGGTGGGGGATATTTTATTCATTCTTTTGGAGGAAGTATTAGATGAGCCAGTGCGAAATACTAAAGAGTGGCTTAGTGAAAAAGCTAAAGAACTCAATTTATTATCCGAAGCAGAGCTTAATAAGCTTTCGGAAAAAGCTAAGGAAACCAAAGATGAAGCAGAGGAGGAAGTTGAATCCGATATCAAAGCCAAGTACCATATTAAATAAGATGATTAAGTTTATAGCTAGATTTTTCGACAAGTTGGAAGACAGGGTTCGAGGTGCCTTAAGTCATAGGACAATAATCTACGCTTTTATTGGTGGAACTAGCACAGTTCTTTTTTGGCGCGGAGTTTGGCACTTAGCCGATGACTATGGAATTACTTCTTGGGAATCCTTCTTAATTGGTGGAGGATTACTTTTAATGACGGGTCTTTTTGTCGCATCTTTTATTGGAGAACAGGTGATTTTATCGGGACTTAAAGGGGAAAAGAAGGTAGCAGATAAAACGGAAGATGAAGTTCGTAGGGAAACAAATATACTTTTTGATTTACGTAAGGAGTTTGATGAAGTAGCAGATAGATTGGAAAGGATTGAAAATAAGTTAAATAAATAGTTGAAGTATTCGGGTATGTTTTGTAAGCTTCAATTCCAATTAGCCTATATCACCTTTTGGGCGATATAGACCCATCGCTCGCAAAAAATAATAATAAGCATTATTATTTTTCTGCTTGGATCTATATTGCATGAAGCAATATATGCCCGTCATTCGCAGAAAATGAAAACTTACGCTATCATTTTCCTGCTCTTTCCGGGCCTATAGTAAAGTGGCATTACGCGGCATTCGCATTGCTGAGGCGGGAGTTCGATTCTCCCTAGGTCCACACAAAAAACACACCATTTATGATGTGTTTTTGGGAGAATCGAATGCCGGAATATGTGTAAATCAGTAGATTTACACGATGAGGCGGTGCCCAGACCAAAATGAGCGACCGAATGTGAGTGAGGAAGTACCAAAGCCAGCAGGCGTGGTGCGACTGGCGAGCATTTTAGTCGCGGGCGATTCTCCCTAGGTCCCCAACAAAAATACTCTCGCAAGAGAATATTTTTCTGTGTCGGGCTGTACTTAAACCTATCTGGTTTAAGTACTTCCTCGCTCTCGCTCGGTCGCTGTTTCCCAGGCCCGCTAGAAAATAAATTATCCACCTAACGGCGGATAATTTATTTTAGTCGGGCTGCTGGAATCCTCTTCCCCCGTCGCTTTCGCTCCTCCGCCAGAACCCGGGACCCTCACTCTAACCAGTGGCGTTCGGGTTCCCTTCGATTCCCAGCCAAAATAAAAATATAACCTGCCCAAAAAAGCAGGTTATATTTTATGTCGGGCTGCTGGGAATCGAACCCAGTCTATACGCACCCGAAGCGTACGTACTACCGGTATACTACAGCCCGAAAACGAGGAGCTATAAAAAAGCTTACTTTTAGTATAGTCCGAAAAGACCACTGCATATTAACTTAGGTACGCCCCTTTTTCCAGTGTTTTAAGCTATATTTGACTTTTATAAATTAATGTTATATAATATAACAAGAATAATTTTAACAACTTATAGGAGATAGTTATGACTCTTTTCCATTTACTTGTGCAATATACTATGTTGTTCGGTATTTTGTGGGTTATGGTTTTTGGTTTTCTGTATATGATGAATCCCGCTTGGGCCAGGCAGTTTACCCAGTGGACTAAAAAACAATTAATTTCCCTACTTCGTTGGGGTGGAAGTTCGTTGGGACAATTTATTCAACGAAATCCAATTCCATTTGGGGTAGTGTTATTAATTCTCCTCATTGTTCTTTTTTCAGCCATCAAAATCAATTGATGGCTTTTTTATTTATATAAATTGACTATAAGTAGTTTTTTCCGTACTGTAGACAAGCTATGGAACTTAGAAATGTTGCAATTATCGCTCACGTCGACCACGGAAAAACTACCTTGGTAGATGCGCTTTTAAAACAATCCGAAAATTTTCGGCTTAAGGCGGACGATGTCCAAGAATTAATCATGGACTCCAATGAATTGGAGCGAGAGCGTGGCATTACTATTTTTTCTAAAAATGCTTCGGTCCGTTATCACGATTACAAAATAAATTTAGTAGACACTCCAGGACACGCCGACTTCGGAGGAGAGGTAGAGCGCATTATGCGTATGGTAGATGGAGTGCTTTTAGTGGTGGATGCTAAAGAGGGTCCGATGCCTCAAACTAAATTCGTTTTGCGCAAAGCTATTCAAGCTGGGCATAAAGCAATTGTAGTTATTAATAAAATTGATAAGCCCGACGCGCGTCCAACTTGGGCTTTAAATCACACCTTCGATTTATTCGTAGAGTTAGGTGCCACCGAAGAACAAGCTAATTTTCCAGTTATTTATGCCGCCGGCTCCAAGGGTTTAGCTGGTCCAGAACCAGAGTTGGAAAAAATGCAGAGTATTCAGCCACTTTTTGATTCTATTATTAGTCACATCCCAGTTTCTTTAGCGGACAAAAATGCTCCGTTACAGATGCTTACAGTAAATCTTGCTTATGACTCCTATAAAGGAAAGCTCGCCATTGGTCGGGTGTATGCCGGAGTAATTAAGCGAGGTATGAAAGTGGTTCACATTAACCGTGCAGGAGAATCTAAGAGATCGGAAGTTTCTTTTGTTATGGTGTTCGATGGTATGCGCCGAGTAGAGGTAGAAGAAGCATCGGCGGGTGACATTGTAGCAATTGGCGGAATCTCCGACATTTCTATTGGCGAAACTATTGCCGATCCAGAAAATCCAGTAGCTTTGCCAATTATTAAAATTGACGAGCCAACTATTAAAATGACTTTTGGAGTAAATACCTCGCCGTTTACTGGTCGGGAGGGCGAATATTCCACTTCTCGTAATTTGAAAGAGCGTTTAGAAAGAGAATTAGAAACCGATGTGGCCTTATCCATAGTTTCTGGTGGCTCCCCAGATAAATGGGAAGTTTCCGGTCGCGGTGAATTGCACTTATCCATTCTTATTGAAAAGATGCGTCGGGAAGGTTACGAATTAGAAGTTTCTAAACCCCAAGTTATTTTTAAGGGAGAAGGTAAGGATCGTTTGGAACCGATGGAATTATTATCAGTAGAAGTTCCAGAAATTTTTGGTGGAGCAATTATTGAAATGCTTGGTCGTAGATTAGGGGTAATGCGCGATATGCGGGTAGAGCGTGGTGCTTCTCATATGGATTTTGCTATTCCAACTCGCGGTTTGATTGGTTTAAGAAATGAATTTTTAACTACCACTAAGGGTCAGGGTATTATGAACTCCATCTTCTTGGGTTATGAACCGTATAAGGGTGAACTTACTTCCGACAATCATGGTTCTTTAGTTTCTAGCGAAACTGGTTTATCCAATAGTTATGGTTTGATTATGGCTCAGGAGCGAGGCCAATTATTTATTGCTCCCGCAGTAGAAGTTTACGAAGGTATGGTGGTTGGTACCAATCGCAAAGCGGGGGACATTATCGTAAATATTTGTCGCACCAAAGAACTAACCAACTTCCGTAGTAAAAACCAAGGTATTCAAGAAGGAATGGAAGTACCCAAAGAAATGTCTTTAGAAGATGCTTTGGAATATATTTCCGATGAAGAGTTGGTGGAAATAACTCCTAAAAGTATCCGTATTCGTAAGGCTGCTCTAAGCGAATCCGATCGAAAGAGACAAGCTCGCAGTACTGAATAAATTCTAAATTCTAAACACTAAATCCGAAACAAAATCTAAATTCCAAATCCGAATGTCCAAAATTCTGCCGTTTAGAATTTAGTATTTTGGTTCTTAGGATTTGTTTCGTATTTCGGATTTGATATTTCGTATTTATTTTTTAGAGATTAGAGCAGCTAATCCAGCTCCTAAACTATCTAAAACCATATCGCTTAAAGTGTCTTGAATAGAGGGTTGAAGTTTTACCGAAGCTCCTAGGCTTTCTGTATATCGCGCAAGAAACCATTCAAATATTTCCCAACCTAAACCAATTATTAAGGCTAGGCCTATCACTCCTATGGCTAAGCCAAATTTGTTAGAAGATTTTATTTCTAAAAAGACTCCAGTTTTTTCTAAAATTAAAAGGATTATTCCACCAATCCAAACCCCGCCCAAAAAATGTACTAAGTCGTCGTAAAAGGGGACATTTAAATAAAGGCCAGCATACATTCCAGCCCAGTGGGATAAGAGAATTAGTAAGGTAGAAACTAGTAATAAGCGTTTCGCTGGCATGATTTCAGTATGCTATAATTTTCTTGCCTTTAAAAGGTCGAATTCTAATTAATTCAATCAAAAAATGTACATTCAAGACTGGACTTCTTTAGTATTTGGTTCTTTGCAAAGTATGTGGCTCGGAGGTATGAGTGTCGCCGCTAATATTTTAGGCGCTTTAATCGTTTTGATTATCGGCTTAATCGTAGCCAGTGGTCTCTCAGCTTTAGTAGAGCGCGTGGTTTCTATGGTTCGTTTGGATAAGGCCTTAAATGGTTTGGGTCTTCAGGAATATTTTTCTCGAGCAGGTTTAAATCTAAACAGTGGCCGATTTTTTGGTCGCTTGGTTTATTGGTTCCTCTTGGTAGTTTTCCTTTTGGCTTCCACCGATATTTTAGGTTTTTATTCTCTCTCCAATTTCTTGCGAGAGGTTTTGCTTTATGTGCCAAACGTAATTGTTGCAGTATTAATCATGCTAGCAGCGGTAGTGATTGGTAACTTCTTGCGCCACTTGGTGCAGGCTTCTGTTAAGAGTTCCAAACTTCATGGTGCGAACTTTCTAGGTTCTTTAACCTGGTGGTCTATCGTGATCTTCGGTTTCTTAGCAGCTCTCACTCAAATCGGTATTGCGGTAGCCATTATTCAGGCTCTCGTTACTGGTTTTGTAGCGATGATTGCCTTGGCTGGTGGTATTGCCTTCGGTTTGGGCGGTAAGGAGCACGCTGCTTCTTTACTCAGCAAATTCCGTTCGCACGTCGAATAGTTTTTACCTTTAAAACCCCCTCCTGTAGGAGGGGGTTTTGTTTTTGACATTTATAGCTGGTTCGTGTTATTCTCCCACAGCTATGTTTGCTGTAATTAAAACTGGTGGAAAGCAATATAAAGTCTCCACGGGCTCCAAAATTAAGGTAGAAAAATTAGAAGGAGAGGTGGGCTCTAAAGTCTCCTTTTCTGAGGTCCTTTTGTCTGCAGACAAGAGCGAAGTTCAGATTGGTGCTCCTTTAGTTAAGGGAGTAGAAGTTACTGGGGTTATTTCTAAAATTGGACGTAATCGTAAGGTAATTGGTTTAAAGTACCATTCCAAGACTCGTTATCACCGTAAGAAGGGTCACCGACAGCACTTTACCGAAGTAGAAATAACCGGAGTAAAATAAGAAAAGATAATCAAAAATCCGCCAAGTTGGCGGATTTTGTTTTATGTTGAAATTAGCTTAAAATGCAGTTACTTATGTCACTCCGTTTTTGGAACACCTTGGGCCGGGAAAGCCAAATTTTTAAACCTCTTAAAGAAGAATTAGTAACTTTATATACCTGCGGACCTACGGTTTACAATTTTGCACATATCGGTAATTTGCGCGCCTTCCTTTTTGACGATCTTTTACGTCGGGTGTTGCAGTCTGCATATAAAGTTAAACACGTGATGAATATTACGGATGTTGGTCACTTGGCGAGTGATGCAGATGAAGGAGAGGATAAATTGGAAAAAGGTGCCCGCGCGGAGGGTCGCACAGTTTGGGAGGTAGCGGAAAGTTATACCAAAGCTTTCAAATCCGATATGCAGGAGTTAAATATTTTGCCTCCCAATGGTTATCAAAGCAAAAAATATAACGATACCTATGCGCGGGCCACAGAGTTTGTGTCGGACCAAATAAAATTTGTGGAAAAATTATTGGCGGGTGGCTTTGCCTACCAAACTAAACAGGCAATTTATTTTGATGTTTCCAAAATCTCGGATTACGGAAAGTTAACTGGTCAAAAAGTAGAAGACAAAAAACAACAAGTTAGAGAGGAGGTGGTCACCGATTTAGAAAAAAGAAATCCACAGGACTTCGCAGTTTGGTTTTTCACCGTTAACCATTTTGCTAATCACACTATGCATTGGGAGAGTCCGTGGGGGACTGGTTTTCCGGGTTGGCACTTGGAATGTTCCGCAATTATTCATGCCACTTTAGGGGATCCAATTGATGTGCATGCTGGCGGAGTAGATCACATTGGGACTCATCATCCAAACGAGATGGCTCAGACGGAAGGTGCCTTTGCTAATAACTTAGCTAATTTTTGGTTACACAACGAACACATTTTGGTGAATGGAGAAAAAATGAGTAAGTCTTCTCTAAATTTTTATACTTTAAAAGATTTAAAAGAAAAGAATTTTTCTCCGTTGGCTTATCGCTTTCTAGTTTTACAAGCTCACTATCGATCCCAACTTAATTTTACTTGGGAAAGTTTGGGTGCTGCTTCTCAGGCTTATTCTCGTCTTAAAGAAGCGATTACTCGTCGCTTAAATAGTGAATTTCCCGAAGATCGTCTAGAAGTTTTAGATTTAATTAATTCTTTCCCTACTAAATTTTTAGAAATAGTTTCCGATGACTTAGATTCTCCAAAAGCTATTGCGGAGCTTAATGTTTTTGTAAAAAATATACCGGATAATTTAACTACTTTAGAAAAAGAAGCTTTCTCCAAGGCTCTTCAGGGGGTGGACGAGGTTTTAGGTTTAAGTCTTTTGGAGACTGAAAAAACAGCGGAAATACCTCAGGAAATCGTAGATTTAGCCGAAAAGAGGGAGTTATCCCGTAAGCATCAACAGTTTGCGCAGTCCGACGCCTTGAGAAAGGAAATTGAACAGTTAGGATACTTAGTACAAGACGGTCCGCAAGGATACACACTTAAGAGAAAATAATGAGTTCCCCCAACAAAGTTCACGATCCATTTAAAATTCCACCTCAAGATTTAGAGGCGGAAATGTCGGTGCTCGGTTCTTTAATGCTCGACAAGCACGCAGTTATTAAAATTGTAGATCGAATTAATTCTTCGGATTTTTATCACCCCGCTCACCAGAAAATATATGAGACTATTGTTTCTTTATTTGAAAATAGTCAGCCAATAGATTTATTAACTATTTCTAACGAATTAAAAAATCGTAAATGGTTTTCGGAGGTGGGTGGTTCGGAATATTTAGCAGATGTAATTTCTAGGGTACCAACTTCGGCGCACGTAGAACACTACGCAGATATTGTTAAAGAAAAAAGAGTGCGTCGGGATTTATTGCGGGCGGCTTCGGAAATTAATGAAGAGGCCTTAGATACAGGAGATTTTGAAGAAATGTTGAACGAGGTAGAGCAACGCATCTTCGGTATTTCTCAACGTTCTCGTCCACAGAAATTTAGATTATTAAAAGATGATTTAGCTGGAGCCATTGAGCGTTTTGAAAAACTACATCAGGGAGATGCCGGTGCTTTCCGCGGTGTACCGACTGGCTTTACCTCTTTGGATAATTTGCTTTCAGGTTTTCAAAGATCGGATTTAATAATTTTGGGTGCGCGACCGTCGTATGGTAAAACTTCTTTGGCACTCGACATTGTGAGACAGGTTGCTTTTGCTGGTCTTTCGGTCGGTATTTTTTCTTTGGAAATGTCCCGGGACCAAATTACGGATCGTTTGGTTTCTTCGCAAGCTGGCGTGCCGTTGTGGCGTTTGCGTACTGGTAAGTTACACGACGATATGGAATTTTCTTTGGTCCAACAAGCTTGGGATGAGTTGTCTAAAATTAAACTCTTTGTGGACGACACTGCCTCGCCAAATATTTTACAAATGCGATCTATGGCGCGACGTTTACAGTTGGAGCACGGTCTAGATTTGGTAGTGGTGGACTACTTACAACTTATTCAACCCCGTCAGGGTGGCGACAATTTAGTGCAACAAATAACTGAAATTTCTCGTGGTCTAAAATATTTAGCGCGCGAATTAAATGTACCGGTGCTGGCCCTTTCTCAGTTATCGCGTGATGTGGAAAAACGAGATGTTAAGGTGCCACGCTTATCCGACCTCCGAGACTCCGGCAGTTTGGAGCAAGATGCAGACGTGGTTATGTTTATTCACCGTAAAGATCGTACTCACAATGATTTACCACCGGAGGAGGAAAATTTAGTGGAATTAATTATTGCTAAACATCGTAATGGTCCTTTAGGCACCGTTAAACTTCGTTTTGATGCGGAAAAAGTTACCTTCCATAATATAGATACTCAGCACTCGGATTCGATGAATTAACGGTATGTTCTCTTCTCTTCAAGATATTATCCGGGTAATTTCTAAGATTCCGACTTTTGGTCCGCGTCTCGCGACCCGCACAGTCTTCTATTTACTTAGTCAGCCTGCAAAATTATTAGCAGTAGTTTCTGCCCTAGAAAATCTAGGACGTTTTGAACGTTGCCCAGATTGTTTTTTCTTTAAACCAACCGGAGCTCCGTGTGAATTATGTAGTGGGATAGAGCGAGATTCTCAAAGAATAGTAATGGTAGAAAAAGAAACGGACGTTTTAACTTTTGAACAAAATAAAATTGGTAATAATCGCTATTTTGTTTTAGGAGAGTTATTAGAGGGGGCTAATTTTTCCGCGGAAGGAGAGTTGCGTTTAAGAAGTTTAGAGACGAGAGTTGGCAATTCTAAGTTAGAGGAAATAATTTTGGCCTTACCGCCCAATACTTTGGGAGATATTACGGCTAAGTTTTTATCAGTCCGTTTATTTTCTATATCTAAAAAAATAACTCGTTTGGCACGAGGGCTTCCAACCGGGGCAGAAGTAGAATTTGCAGACCAAGAAACTCTAAAGCAGGCGTTTGAAGATAGGAAATAAATTTAGAACTTAAATTTTAACTTCTTATCTGTTAAAATAAAGTTAATGGATAAATCCAAAATTTGGATGTTAGAAGGAGCGGCAATTGGAGTAGCGGTGGTTTTGGCTATAATTTTTATTTCACGTGGAGTAGAGCCCGATTTAAAAACTGAAACCCCAAAAAATACCAACAATGTTAATGGAGAATCTACTTCTGAAGAAATAAAATATTCAGCGGAGGTTCCTAAAAATGCCACCTCTTCTGTTCCAGTAGAGAGTGCTCCAGTTGGTCAGGGTGGTGATTCTCAACTTAATTTTTTTAGTTTAGTAGCTTCTAAAAAAGGTTTTAACCCAACCTCCATAACGGTTAAGAAGGGGAACTTAGCTCAATTAAGATTTACCGCCCAAGATGGAGATTATGATTTTTTCCTGCCAGCTACCGCACTTTATCATTCGGTAAAAATGGGAGAAACCAAGCAGATTTTAATACAACTTACCGATTCCGGAACTTTTGTTTTCGAGTGTCGTGATTTTTGTCCGGACTCCGGGAAGATTTCTGGCCAATTAATTGTTTTACCCGAATAAAAATAAAAATTCGAAGTTCTAAATAAGAAATTCGAAACAAATAAGAATGACCGAAATACTAAATTCTAAACAGTATGATTTAGAAGATAGAACCTTTAAATACGCTGAAGATGTAAGAAGTTTTGTAAAAAAGTTTCCTAGAACTATTGGTAACATTGAAGATGGCAAGCAGTTGATACGGTCGTCTGGTTCAGTGGGAGCAAACTATATTGAAGCTAACGAATCGTTAAGTAAAAAAGATTTTCAATTAAGGATTAAAATAAGTAGAAAAGAGGTTAAAGAATCCAGATATTGGTTAAAACTGGTAGACTTAGATAGTAATAAGAATTTAGAAAAAGAGCGATTGATACTTATTCAAGAGTCAACCGAACTTATGAATATATTTGGTGCTATTCTCAAAAATTCAAAATAACCCATGCCATTAAAATTTAAAGGTTTAGAATTTGTTTCGGATTTAGAAATTCGGATTTCGAATTTATTCTGATGTTACATCGCCACGATTTAGGAGGGGATTTGGTGTGGTACGAAGCAGAACGCCCAAACGCTGCCGATATCAGACAAATTTCGACCGCTATTAAAACTCACCCACTAATTCTGGAAGAAATTTCCGGGGCTTCCGATCGTAATAAAGTAGAAAGATTTGGAGATCATTTATATTTGGTTTATCACGTGCCACTTTATAACCCACTAGATAGAGCTTCTCGTAAGGCCGAAATAGATTTTTTGGTTTCTAAAAATGTTTTAGTTACAGTTACTTATGAGCCGGTAGAGCCAATTAAACAGGCAGCTAAGAAAATTTCTAAAGCTGGAAAAGTCCACTCTATTGCAGAGCTTTTATATCAAATATTACGCGAAGCCAATGAGTTTTCTTTACGCGAGCTTCGCCACATAGAAACTAAGGTTAATCGTATAGGTAGTCATCTATTTCAAAAACAAGACGAAAAACTCTTAGAAGAGGTTAGTTATGTAAAAAGAGATCTACTTAATTTTTCGGTAATTGCTGCTCCTCAACGCACCACTTTAGAATCCCTATTAAAAGAAGGTCCGGAACTTTTAGGTGGGGAGTGGAGGGTTTATTTTACTGATCTACTGGGAGACTTTATGAAGGTTCATTTTTTGTTAGAAAATCTACGAGCCACAGTAGAATCTTATGGGGAAACCATTTCTCAAATTTTTAATTTTCGAGCCACCCAGGTTGTGCGTAGAGTGAGTGTGCTTGGTTTTCTAACTTTTCCATTAATGCTCTATGCAACTATTGCTTTGGAGCCAACCGTAGCAGAAACCTTTCTCCATGAACCTAGTGATTTTTGGGTTATTTTTGGTGGGTTAGCAGCGTCTATATTTCTTTTGGCATATTTAATGCGAAGAAGGAATCTTCTGTAATTTATGTTTTTTTCTAAATTGTGGTTTTGGTTATTAATTATTTTGGTGGTTGTTTTTGGTACTATTTCAGTTTCTTTTGCAACTACTAATATTAACTCCGCCTCTAGTTCTCAAGTGGCTTGGAGTGATGTGGCGGGTTGGATTAATTTATATGAAACCAACACAGTTACTGTAACTGGAGAGCGGCTTCAGGGATATGCATCTTCTTCGGTTGGGGATATATCTTTTGATTGTGCTACCTCTCCCTCTGGTAATGTTTGTGGAAGTTCTAGTTATTATGTTTGTAACGGAGTTTACTCTAGCTCTACCGAAACTTGCACGGGTAATTATCAGGGGAGCTTATCTGGCTATGCTTGGAACGACACAATTGGTTGGATAAGTTTTAATTGTTATAACCACGGAAATTGTGTTTCCTCTAATTACTCAGTAACGGTAAATCCAAACACTGGAGATTTTACTGGTTATGCTTGGAACGACACAATTGGTTGGATAAGTTTTAATTGTGTAAATCACAGTGGCTGTGGAGTCAGTAATTATTTAGTAAATACGGATTGGCGACAACAACCAACCATTGGCTATTTAGAATCTGCCACCATTGATACACAGATTGTCGGGGGAGCAACTCTTAATGGTATTACTTGGCAAGGAGTAGAAAAAGTTTATAACGCCACCGGCACTACCTATGTAGGGTTTCAAATTGCTACCGCAACTTCCACTTCGGGTCCGTGGACCTACTATGGTCCGGGTGGTAGCACTACTAATTACTACGACACTCCTTGTTCTCAAAGTTTTGTTGGTGGAACCGGATATTCTAGTGCTGGCGCTCCACAAGACGAACCAATTTGTATTGATCCCTCACAAGTTGCTAACAAGCGCTACCTACGTTACAAATTCCAGTTACGTAGTAATTTATTACAAACCGACACTCCAAGGATAGATAAAATTATTTTGAATTGGTCAAAATAATATAATTTTGGGTTCATTTTTTTCTTGTTTTTATATTTAAAATTTGGTTATTTAGAAATTAACTTAAAATTTGAAATTTTTAACTTAAAATTTACTCCCAATTTGCTAAAATTAATCTAATGGTTTCATTGAAACGCCTATTTGTTTTAAGTGCGCTTTTGGCGGCGTTTCTTTTTGCTTTAAACACCTCCGCTTTTATCGGTCCCACAGTTAGTCCGGGTACTGGTGGTGGGTCTTTGCAATTAGATAGTAGTGGAAATATTGGTGTGGGAACTTCTAGTTCTACTCCAGTTAGTACTTTTAATACCACTTCTACAGAAAGTGGACTCAATACTTTTGGTAAAGTTTTTATGGTTGCTTCCACCACTAATCCGGGTATTGGTTTAAAAAATTTAACTTCTGGAAGTGGAAATACTTATATATGGTCTTCTCGTGGTTTTGGTAATCTTCAACTTTATCGCGAATCACCAACTCTTCCGGGTTTGGTAGTAATAGATATAAACAAATATGGTGATGTGGCTATCGGTACTAGTACTCAATCCACAGGTGTTAATTATCGATTAAATATTGGAGGCAATTTAAATGTTAGTAATAATATTTCGGCTAACGCAATTAATGCTACCCTAACCGGAGGAGTAGCGGCTGGCAACGTAGTTAGTGGTATTTTTCCTGCTGGTAACTTCGTTTTTCAAAATGCTGTAGGTGTTGGCACAACATCTTTGGTTGGTTTACCAACTAATGGACTTTTGGTAACTGGAACTACTACGCTCGCTACAATTGCTGGGAGCGTAGGAATTGGAACAACTAATCCTGCAACAAAGTTAGATGTTATAAATTCTGCTAGTGGACATATAGCGAGATTTCAAGGTGGAAGTGATGATACCAATTATGAATATGTTGGATATTATTCTGGCGCGGTTCGTCAGGGGATAATGCTTTGGAATGGGGCGTGGTCTGGTTGCTCCAATGTCGCGGATGAGTTCTGTCTTAAGGCGGAAGATGGAAACAGACTTTCTTTATACACCACCGGTGCCGCTGGTGATGATATTTTGTTTATGCCAGGAAGCGGCAGTGTAAGTATTGGTACAACCACACCAGCAAGTAAATTACATTTGTATGATGCTTCTAGTCCAGTGTTAACAATTGAAAGTGATTGGGCAGCTGGAGATTATGGAGCAATAAGATTTGCTTCGGTTGCGCAATCTGGTTATCAAGCCGAAATCGCGAGTTATGCTCCAGGTGATTCCACTCGTGACTTAAGATTTTATACTTCTAACGGTTCCAAAACCGAAAGGGTGCGCATATTAGGAAACGGCAACGTTGGTATAAAAACCACCAATCCATCTTCCCCTTTACACGTAGTGGGTTCTACTACCATTACTGATGACCTTTATTTAACTAATAATAAATCTATCCGTTTAGATGGAGCCGCCTCCACTACTCTTTTAATAGCCAACTACAACTCTGGTGGTTTCACCTACGGACTCCCAACTGGTTCTGTAGCTTCGCTTGCAGTAGAGGGAGATGTAAAAGGAAATCGTTTGTGTTTTGGTGATTCTGATTGTCAGACTTCTTGGTCGGGGATTGTTGGTGCTGGTGGTGGTAATTATTGGATTCAATCTGGTTCTAATCTTGTTGCTTCTTCTACTAGTTGGAGTGTGGGGATTGGGACGACAACGCCTTCTAGTCTACTAACAGTTGCTGAAAGCGGTGGTGCTGGAAATCCACAATTTAGTATTCAGCGCTATAACCACGCCTCACAAAATAATTCTTGGAATTTTACAATTTCAAATTTAATAAATAGTAGTAATGGTTCACTACTTTTAAGACCTAGTGTTGCAGCTGCTGGATTCGGTATTTCTACTATATTAAGCAATACGCCTAGTTTTGTAATAGATAGCTCCGGCAACGTCGGTATTGGTACCACCACTCCAGTAAAGAAACTCCATGTGGAATCCGGTGGTAGTAATTCCGCCATCTTCAGTGACCCCATCACCATTGGTTATCCATCTGTAGCTACCGATGCTGCTCGTAAAGATTATGTAGATGCTTCTTTTGCTCCAATTGGTGGTTCGGCTGGAATTTGGATTCAATCCGGTTCTAACCTCTATCCA
>Ga0172379_10002321_pt1 | contig 34030 bp, 51 predicted proteins | sample GrowelOW334metaG_FD_119756 | JGI IMG/M metagenome (GOLD analysis project Ga0172379, IMG submission 119756) | Groundwater microbial communities from an aquifer near a municipal landfill in Southern Ontario, Canada - Groundwater well OW334 metaG | ecosystem: Environmental > Aquatic > Deep... | reverse complement strand
TATAAAGGTGATTTATTGCCAGCTTTCTTATACCTGTCAGAGAACCTTTATGACCGCAAGGCACAATTTGAGAAAGATAAAGATGATATTACCCGCATATACGGTCAGCAGGCACTTACCGCCCAAGAAACAAAGCTAAATGAAGCGTACCAGCAAATCTACCAGAACCGTCTTAAACTTGACGATCCCGACCCTGAAAAACGCTTACACCTGAAGCCGTATGGTGACTTTACCAATAGCATACAGATACATAACTGGAACCTTAATAACAATACAGGTGAGCCGGATAGCTTTTATGTTGTAATCAGCGGAAGCGAAAAGTCAAGTGGTGAGATAAACTGGAAAAGCAAAAAGACCTCAACAAACCGTTGGAGAGATACAGGCAGGGAGACACTAAGCATCACTGATGCGTTCCGCTTCTATCTGAAATATGACCCAAACAGGCCGTCCTTGCCTCATAACTTCCAATGGGAGGACTTATTCAGGTATTATCTTGATAAGGGCAAAGCACCAAAGGATATGGACCCGACAGTCGTTGCACGTAATAGGGCATTGGCAAAAGAGGTCACTGATAAGATATTCTCTACATGGCTTGCAGAGATCATACTCGAAAATGACAGGGTACAGATTGAAACGATATGGAATGAGAAGTTTAACAGCAACCTCCCATTAAGGACTGAAAAAGTACCAGTCGCATTTGAAGTGGCACTAAGCTATTGGGGCAATGACCTGATGGTTATTGAACCGGAAAAACGTGAGGGTGTTGCGTTTGCAAGTATAACAGGGTCATCCTTAAATGCTTACCAGGTAGGTGTGGGCAAAACGAGCAGCGCAGTTTTTACGATGGCTTTATTCTTAGATGCGGAACTATGTAAACGTCCATTTCTTGTTGTGCCGAACCAGGTATATAAGCAGTTTTATGCAGAGATGCACGGGTTATTGCCACATAAAAAGATCAACGACTTTTATAATCTTGGAAAGGATTATTATAACAGTATGCTTGATGAGAATGGCAACGTGCAGATGGTCGAGGAAGGCAGTATATCAATGTTTACCTATGAGGGGTTTTTACGCATCGGCTTTAAAGAAGAAACGCAAAGTCAACTTTTATCACAACTGCATGATGCCTTGGAGCAAATTCAATCAGTAGAGGCATATAATGAATCCAAGGCAGCACAAAAAGAGGCAGCACGGAAAGAAGAAAAGCTGAAAGGGATGCTTGGTAAGGCACTGCAAAAGACAACTACCAACATTGAGGATCTTGGTTTTGACTTTGTATGTTTTGATGAGGCGCACACGCTGAAAAATATCTTTTCGCAAGTCAAAGCAAAGAGAAAAGAGGTAGGCGATGACGAAAGCAAGGCTGGTAAAAAGATGTATGAGATAACTGGCAGCACGTCAACGAAAGGTATCAAGGCTTATTGCCTATGCTCATACCTTCAGAACATAAACAGGGGAAGGAACGTGTTACAACTAACAGCGACACCGTTCTCCAACAGTCCTTTGGAGATTTACTCAATGTTAAGTCTTGTTGCTTACGACTATCTTAAAAAGATGGGTATATCGAATATCAATGATTTCTTCGACCAGTACTGCCTGATGAGCTATGAGCTTATCATCAATAGCAAGTTACAGCCTATCCGTAAACAGATATTCAAAGCCTTTGATAACCTGCAATCGCTACAAAAGCTAATTTATAAGTTCATGCTTCATAAAGAGGCAGGTGTGGCCGATAGCAGTGGTAATATTGTTGCGCTTGTACGTCCCGATAAATGGGTATTGCCATATAAAGGTCATTTTGACGCAAAAAATGTCTTTCATCCGGCAACAGAAGATCAGTTCATTGATACGGTCCTGCCATTGACCAGTCAGCAAAAAGACATGATGGATGAGATAATTGCTTACGTGGAGGGCAAAATATCGTATAAATCCTTGGAAGCAAAAGCACTTGTCAGGATGGTAGAGGATGAGGACGAAGAAGAAGGATCTGATGAAGATGAAAAGAAAGAGAAAGAGGAGGTCATGGTGCTTCACGAAGATTCTATGGATGAAAAGGAGAAGGCAGGGGTACGCACGCTAAGAGGTGTGAACTTTTCCAGGTCACTTGCACTCTCACCATATCTTTATGAGTTTTCAGGTCTTGGCAGCCCGGATTATAAGCAGTATATCGAGAGTTCCCCGAAGCTGACATACGTAATGGAGTGTATCAGGTCGGTAAAGAAATGGCACGAAGATAAAAAAGAGCCTGTCTCCAGCCAGATAATTTACATGGATCGTGGCAAAAAATATTTCGAACTGATAAAAGACTACCTTGTTAATGTTATCGGGTATAAAGCACATGAGATAGGTATTATACGCAGTGGTAAAGAGGGATCGGCAAAGCATAAAGACTTTGTTAAAAACAGCTTTAACGGTTTTGTCTTTAACGAGGCCAGCAAGTCATTTGATAACATACCCGATGCTGACCGTATAAAAATAATCATCGGTACATCGTCAATACGTGAAGGGCTTAACCTTAACAGGTTCACTACCTGCCTGTATAATTGCAGCATTGACTGGAGGCCAACGGATGAGATACAACTGGAGGGCCGTTGCTGGAGACAGGGTAACACCTTTGAGAACGTCCGTATAATCATTCCTTTAATGAGTGATTCAATGGATATATTCATGTTGCAGAAACTTGAAGAAAAAACCCAGCTTATAAACAGTATTTGGGACTGGAACGGTAAGAGCAACGTGCTAAAGGTTGATGAACTCGATCCAAAGGAGATGAAGTTGGCACTTATAACTAATCCAAAGGTTATCGCACAACTGAAGCTAGATGATAAGATTGTTGAGTTGGACGAGAAAATATCAGAGATAAACAATGATGTTCGGACGGCAGAAAACATCATTGAATTTTTTGATAAACGCATAGAGTTTGAAAAACAGCTAATGAAAGTGCTGTCAATACTTGAACCGAAGAAGCCCTATCCGAGCATTGATGCTATGGCAAAGGATTTTGAGAGGGTACTTGCAAAACAGAATAAAGAGCCGGAGTTCAAAAATCATGTGAAAGAGCTGATGCGTGAGAACATAAAGGGTGACAGATATGAGTATAAGTTCCTTGATTATGACTATGCCCTTACACGTCCTTACAGCTTCGGTAATATGAAGGCAGCCGTGGCATCGCTAAAAAAGGCACAGAGGACGTTCTTTGAGAAGTATAAGATCGCTGATGAGAAAGAGGCAGTGAAGGCATTTATTGATGACAGTGAAGCGGAGAAGGAAAGAATAGAAGAAGAAATAAAGAATGTCAAAAGCGAGACTCATATTGCGGAAATGATCGAGGAGATCGAGCTGGAGCGTAAAAAGAAAAAGATACGTTTCAAATCAGTGCCGGAACGAGTTGCAGAGTTTGAAAAACTTAACTACCTGTTAAGCATCAAGGCCAGCGATGCGGGACGTTCAGAAGATTTCCCTGCTATGGAGGTAGCCCCTGGTTGTCCCCCACTGAAAGCAGGGGATAAGCCGGATGTTTCACCTGCCGGGATTAAGAAACTAGAAGCCTGTCTGGAAAACATACCACAGACGAAAGACCTGAATACTGACGAGACAGGCGAATATACTGAAAAACGGCAAAGGCTACACAAGCTGATAAAAGGCAAGTTACGTGCAGGGATGAGATGTTCAACTTTGCACGATAAGCCTATTGCAATATTGATGGGCGGACCTCCAGGAAGCGGGAAAACTACATTTATTAAAAAATACACACCGAACCTTGTAAAAGAGAAGATATTTAAGATTGATGCTGATGAGATACGTGCAATGTTACCGGAATATGAGGGGTGGAACTCAAAAGCTACTCATAAAGAAACAAGGGATATTTACCAGGGGTTGTTAGCTGATATTTCTGAAGGCAAGCCATGTCGTTTTGATATTCTTTGGGATGGTACGATGAACAGGGCGGATAACTACAAACCATTGATAGGTAGCCTTCGTGATCTTAACTATGATATTTACATGATTTATGTTAAGGTTCCCTGGGATGTCAGTCGCAAAAGAACGCTTGAAAGATACGTCAACGCAAGCCATGACGGTAAGTATGGCAGGTATGTACCTATGGAGGTTGTTGATGAAGCGAACCAGACTGGAATAAAAGGTTTTGAGCAGTTGAAAACCCTTGCAGACGGTTTTATGGTTGTTGATGGTGTCTCATCAAAGATCGTTGAGAAAGGAGGCCGGGACTTACTTGCTGATCGTGGTTATTTTGATAAGGAGCCGACAGATAAAGATGTTAAGATGAAAAAAGCAAAGGCTTTTGCAATAGCACAGAAACAGAAAATTGAAATATTAAAACTTAAAGCAGCATGATATCATGGCACTAACGATGAAAGAACGGTATGCAAGGCTCAATATGAGCAAGCTGCCAGATGATTATTCAAAACAATTAAAGGTCATTGAGGAACAAACTGAACATTTTTCCGATGATGACCTTAATGAAGTCTTTTCAGAGAATTTCAATGATCTGTATGAGCTTGTTGAAAAGAAATATCCTGAAGCTATCACAAAGGGAGGCACTATAAAAAGGGAAAAGCCTGCAAAGGTGAAGGTTGTGAAGAAAAAAGAAGCTAAAAGGATCGAAGATGCTCGTGACTTTTTAGCTAATCTTACACCGGAACAAGAGAAAATATTAGAAAGCAGGGCGGTAAAGGCCATGCGTAAGAAACTGTCTGATAAAGAAATTGATGGCATTATTAAAGCGATAACAGACAACCCTAAAGTTTCGGATGCTGCACTTACAACACTCCTTCTTAATATATCTGATTTAACAGAAGCACAGGCAAAAAAATGGGTTGCAAACAGAGGAAAATTTGAAATGGGAGTTGGAGGTCGTGGTCATGTGCCAAGTTATTCTGAAGAAAAGGCATTAAAGAAAGCAGCCCGCAGAGAAAAAGGCGAAGTAAAAACAAGGGATGGCTTTACATTCAACCGGAAAGATCCTGATATGCGTGGTAAAAAGTTCTTTGATGAGAACGGTAAGGAGTGGACCTGCAAAAAGTACAGCGCAAAGCTCGATGAGTGTATTATGTACGATAAGGATGGTAAGGAAATATCAACCTGCCTGAAAGATATGTACGTCAATAACCCGGTTACAAAAAGAGGGAAGGGCGACATGGTTGATGAGTGCAAGGAAGAACTGAAAAGAGCCGGGTATATCGTTAAGGAGCATAAGGCAGGTACTAAGAAGATCAGGCGATCAGAGCCGAGGCCGGAAAAGGTAATCATCAAAGAACGTGTTGAGGATACCTTTACGCCTATTATGAAGGACCTGACAGGCAGTGAAGAAAAGAAAAAAGAGAATAAAGAGATTATCGCTGCACTTGAGAATATCCAAGTCCTGTTCACCAAGTTTATGAATAGGATCAGCAACCTAGCTGATGACGGCAAACTCGAAGCAATAAAGAAGATTGAAAAACTATTAAAGGAAATAGTGGATTAAAGATTTGTGGCACAAGGCGAAAATAATAATGTTATTGGTGCAATAGCTATTGGAGCCATTGCTTTTTTTCTTTGGAGGTTATTCTCCAGGAAAAGTAATGTTATTGTTAGTAGCGAGCCTGCAAAAGAGGATATAAACGAGCAATTAAAAGGTCAGGAATTAATCTGTGAGAATATAATCTATAAACCGCTTTCAGGTTATGGTCCATTCGCTGCAAACCTGTTAGGTAAGGGATGGTGTTATAAAGGTGATGGTAGTTTTTTTGATAACCAAGGATTAAATACTGTTTTTGGCGATAAGTTTGCTGATGAACAGGCACAGAGTTTTTCAGAGGCAAAACAGATAGAATCAGTGAGGGCAATTAATAAGAAGGTTATCCAGTTCCGGCTCATCAATAGCACGGCAGCACCCGTTACAACTGAAATACTTGATACGGCAAAAACAGCGACACCCGCATTTAGTCCTATCCCTGATGCTCCGGTAGCAAGTGCAGCGACAGGGGTAACATCGTCAGGCTTTACAGCTAATTGGGCTTTATCGGCAGGTGCAACGGGTTATTATCTCGATGTTGCTACTGATAATGCCTTTGCAAGTTTTGTTTCTGGTTATCAAAATTTGGATGTTAGTAATGTTTTGACTAAAGCAATAACAGGATTAAATGAGTTAACAAGTTATTATTATCGCATACGTGCTTATAATAGTACTGGCACAAGTAGTAGCTCTAATACAATAACGACAACTACATTACAAAAAACATTTAGTGATTATTTTCTACCTTCAAAAGATGAATTAAATCAGATGTATGTTAATCTTTATTTATTTGGAGTTGGGAATTTCGGAATCCATGAATTTTGGAGTTCAAGCGAACCAGGTTTTGGATTAGCAGTTAGTCAGGCATTCGCTGATGGTACTCAATATAATACAGTCAAAACTAACCATATAAATTATTATACTCGTGCGTGTCGTTCATTCACTTCAGCGACTGTTTATGCTTTAAGAGAGATAGGCCCAGCAGGAGGATTGATCTTTTATAAAAATGGTAATGATTATCTTGAGGCATCTCCCGCAAATCTAAGTATTGATTATGTTTGGAGTAATATAATGGCAGTAATAGGTACAACAGGAACAGCAATAGGTACGGGACAGGCAAATACAAACGCTATTATAGCACAAGCCGGGCATATAGATAGTGCAGCTAAACTTTGTGATGATTTAATAGTGACAAATTAATGGCAGACGGTGTAGTAATCATATTAGATAATGCGGGCGATGATGCGTATAAGCAGTCGGCAAGGGAGTTTTTGACAAACCCTATCAGTGCAGATATGCTTCGTGTATTACTTGATAATGAAACACAATTAGACAATATAATTCATGTACGCAACTCAAAATCATTCGGCTCAACATCAAACCGGGATATATCACTAAGAAACTTTATCAATTCAACCGACAAGACAAACCTTATCATTGACATACCGCTTAACCCTCCGATATTACTTGACGGCCAGACATATTTTGAAACGGAACTAGAGGCAAACAGCGAAATGGACTTGATGTTTTACTTCGATCAGGAAGAGATTGGAAGTTTACTGAAATAAATTTGTTTTTTAAATTTAAACATTTTATCTTTGGTGTTGTTCATTAATGCAAATTGCAATTAGTATTAACCAAAAAAGAAGTAATTATGAAAAATCCAAGGGGCTATTATTTGAGTGGATTGTTTCTGATGGCTTTTTTACTGTTCTGTATGGGATCAATTCAGGGTAATCCGATTATGGTCAAGTACCATAATCAGGAGATGACCAATTCACCGCCCGGACAAATAGTAATAGCTGTTATTGAAACACCAACGTATCAGGTCACAGTCGAGCCAAGCGTATGCACACAGATTGCCAGAGGGGTCAGTGTACCACTCAGGGGTCTGATTTGTGAAACATCTAATTTTATTAATGAAAAACAAATTTCCCGGTTTATGTGTCGTATTGATACCTATAGCCAGATAAATTGGCAAAAATCAATAAACACAAATAATCAACTTTCCGACAGAGGAGTAAATCAATATAATCAGGGGGTCTTTAGACTTGACATCGGAGAAATAAACTCACTGATAAATATTGTATAAGAGAACAAAAAACCAATATTTTCAAAGCCTTGACTAATTAAAGTTGAGGCTTTCTTTATATTAATATTTTGTTTATTTTTGACAATCTTAATTAAGAAAGGAGGCAGTTATGCGAACGTAATAACTAATACAATCGCAAAATGTCTAAGAAAAAAGACGGTAAAGGCAAAGGCACTAAAAAATATGGCCGTAATAAAAGACCTGTTAATAGTGCCATGAGTGCTTATGTTAGAGGTAAGATAACTTTTGAATCATACCAAAAACAAACTAAGAAATGAGTTTATCCTGCCATTTGGAGGAGTGAAATCGGAAAGCGGGCAACGAGATTTGACCCGCTTTTTGCTTGCCCATTAAAACATTTCCGAGAATTTCTTGTAATTTATATTAATTCTTAATAATATTGTGGTTGATCTTTTCTAAAACCTTAACACATTATTGCTATGAACTTACAATACCGGAAATTAATGGAGGACTGGAATGTGACATTAGAATCAGATGCCCTTGATCGTGCCTTTGTCACAAAAGCCAAAGAATTTGAAGAAAAACTAAAGATAAATGCCTTATCTGATGATGAGATAACAGCATGGGACAATGAGCTGGTCGGGCTGTTTAATGAACAAGACTTGGTAGAAGAAGATAGCCCGGAAGTAAAAGCGGCAAACCGAAAACGTGAGATCGCCGAAGCAAAAAATGAGATCGCCGAGGCGGAGACCATTGAGGCATTAACGGCACTGCAAAAGAAATTTGAACACCTGCCAGAACTGGATACCTTCATTGAGAAGCGTATCGAGAAAATAAGGAAAGCTACCGAAGATGCACAACAAAACAAGTTCCTCACTGAAGCAACCGAAGAAATAAAAGCTACCGACTACCCTAATCTGCCTGCCTTGCTTGAAAAATATAAAGATCATCCCGACCTTATTAAATTAATCCAGACACGCATTGAAAAAGAAAAGCCTCATGTAGAACCTACATTACGTGAGAAGCTGTCCGGTGCCAAAAAAAGAGAATGGAGCTATGATGATCTTCGAGCCATTGGCATTACCCCAACTGGTAACGACATGGAGATAGAAGGTGTATTACTCAAAAGGCAATATCTTGTATATGTTTACAAGATAGAGAAAGTTGATGGTAAAAGAGTTTAAGGAAATGCGCCACTCAGAAGTGCTGGCGACATTTGTTTAATCAGATGAATCAGAGACACCCTGATTGCCAGTTAGGCTTCGTGGCGCAAATCCTTTTCTATAAACCTTAAAGTATGGCAGAATTAAAATCATCGCTTGAAATTAAGATCCAGAGATTTGTCGTACAATACGGAGCAGAACAACTTATCGAATGGCTCGATGAGTTTGATTCCTTTGGTGGTCCGGTAAAATTTAAACAATTTAAGAAACTACAAAAAATCACTTGTCAGGCATTTGGAATAACAATAGCTGACATGAAACGGATGCCAATAAGTACGTGTACCGATGCAAAACGGGTTATCTCTTTTATTGCTGCCGGGAAAATTAACTTACCACATATTGTCATCGCCAGGGAGATGGGCGTGAGATCCATAAGAAGCATAAACTATTACATAAGAGATGCTGAAGAATGGATTAATGATCCTAAGAAAAACAGGACATTTGTGGATACATTCAATAAAATATGTCAAAAATTTAATTCTGAATGATAATGCAAAAGACAGATGTTTCAAATTCTCCATTGCTAAAGCCTGTAATGGAAAGAAGTTATACTCAGGGATTGGCCGCAGATACAGGACAAACTACACAACAGAGTGAGCCGATTAATGATACTTCACAACAGGAACAGCCAAAAGATGGTGCAGGAAAGCCAACACCACCACCGACACAACAGCAATTTAATATCCCAAAGGATGGGACAAAAGAATTTTCTTTTGACCAGACACCAGAAGGAGCAAGCGATGTTGGGGAAGGCGATACATCAGAAGGGTTAAGCATATCATCGGCAAGCGCAAAGACATTCGCTAATTTTGTAGGTGATGCTATACAGATGTACCTCCCGAAAGCAACGTATAGCTATTCAAAGATTGACATTGAGAACGTGATAGTCAATATACAGAAAGGGCTACTGACAAATAACTGGTTAGATGCGTTCACCGCAATAAACAAAGCAACCGAAGAAGCCCTTAAAATTTCTGATGATTCGATAAAGATGTGGAAAAAGGCGTTTAAGGATTATCTTGAATCAGAAAATATCACATTTGCCAATCCAAAAACTGCATTGATACTCGCAACATTACTCTTATTAGTTGACCAGGGTGTTAAAGCTCATCAAATCAAGAAGTCTAATGAAGAATATATGAAGCAGGCACTCGAACACAGCAACCCTAATGTATTCCAGAAAAAAGTAAAGGAAACTGAAAAAACAGAAACAAATGCAAAAGCAGCCTAATCATTTCATTATTTCCACCGCAGGAGTGAATATAGATACGACTATCGTTACCATTGAAGAAATGCAATTATATCTGAACCAATGGAACCGGAGGGCAATAGTAGCGACAGAGAAAAAAACGTATGATGAATTGGATAAGATGAACTACCAGCTTGTCTTTAATTACAAACTTCCCAAGGTGATGACGGTTAATACCAGGAATAAACCATATCTTGACGTATATACATTCCTGTTGGATAAGTACAAATCTGGTCTGCTTGTCGTTGAAGGAGACACGTTAAGCGATGAAATATCTGAGCTTATTTGTAAGTCGGATAAGCTAGAAAAAAATGATATTGACATAATCATCTGTCGGGATGGGCTTGAATCCATGACAGAATACGAGATGAAAAAAGCAAATTATCTTCGCATACACGCTGACCCGGATATGAACCTGATGGTGTTTCAAAAGATAGGGGAAATTTACCAGGAAAAGATACTTACGCTGATGGTAGCCCAGCTATTTGCTAATGAGCAATACGCTGAAGTGAACAGCTATATCGAAAAAGAGAACAAAAAATATAGCGATATGGGTTTTAAAGACTTTGTTGATTATTATGAGTTAAATAAGCAACTGTCTTATTTCGTGTATGTTGACGTTGTAAATAACAAGATATTGAATATTGATAAAGAAACTTTACAACCATTCCTTTTGAAGATGAAGGCAGACTTACATTTGCCAATGGCAGATAATGAGATACCAGGCATGGCAGAATCACTAACAATTAAATAGCAATGGCAGAAAAACGGGAACCAACACTAGAGGTAGCGATAGGATTCAGGGGTGTAGGAAAGACATACACACTGAATGAAATTGCAGGTAATTACATAAAGACTCTGCATAGGCCAGTACTTGTTTTTGATGTAAACAATGAATATTCGGACTACAAAGCTATTGATTTTGATGCAACGGAACAAAATGAGTTTAAGCGATCCGAACAGATACGTAACATTAAAGCACCCGGCAAATATCGGATAATACCATTCAAGAAAAATCGGCAACCGATGACAGCCAGCGAATTACTAATCACGGGTGCTACCATCGTGGCTTATTACCGGAACGGGATGGCTGTACTCGAAGATATAAACAAATATACATCTTCACATTTTAAGCAGGAATTTATTGGTACATTTGTTGGTTTGCGCCATTTAGGGGTTGATCTTGTTATTCATTTTCAGTCGCTTCATGCCATCCCTCCCAAAGTCTGGGATAACCTGGAATATTTACGTTGGCATAAATGCGGGGAAAAGATTTTCAAGTATAAAGGTCGTGTTAGTAATCTGGAGTTATTTACAATAGCTGAATGTATCGTTGATACTAACTACCAAACTGATCCTCACTACTACCTTTGGGTAAATAACCTTAAAGATAAATTGATCGGTGTCACACAAGAAGATTTCAAACAGGGGTGTATTACTTATCTCAATACACATCCACAGGAACTTAACCGGATAATGAACCATATATCAGATGATGGCAATAAAAAATATAAAGACAGGCAATCAGCGATGAATAGTTTTATCGAAACAAAATCCAAGCAATATATAAGCGAATAATTGCCCGCCAAATCTTTTCGGAAAAGATTGTATCCTAGCAGATTTACAAACAATTACAAATTTTCTGCAAACATTTGTTCTTTATAGGGTGCAAATATCTTATTTGGAAACAGTATAAATAGTGTATTATCTTTGATTCCGTTAGTCAGGGTGTAAACTGCATTTGTCACAATATCAAAAGAGATGAAAATTTCAACTGATTTGAAACAGGCTCTTATCACGATTGGTTGTGTCCTCGCAGCTATGATAGTTTACGAGAGATGGATCGGTCCGATGATTGCCAAAAAAGTGAGCTAAACCCGATTAATAAATCGAAAACATGAATTACAGAGATCGTATTGCAGACCTTCAGAGACAGGCTTCTGCAAAATTCCGCAATTTTGATGGTATCAATTACCCTCGTGCTTACCGTAATGCCGGAGGCGCAGCCCCCGCAACATCGGAAGTACTCGACCCGAATGACCGCACATGGACTATTACCGTTGTCAATGCACAGTCGGTAGCAACTACCGCTTATGTGTTTGGTGCCGTTAAAGACCTTACCGATACACTTAATACTGCCAACAGTGTTACAGTGACCGTATCGGAATCCACACACTTGCAGGTTAAGACTGAGATCCTCGGCCAGCCCGTAAGGATTTTTGGTATGAAGTATACCGTCACGACAGCCGCACAGCTTAATAATGTGTTCACGCTGAGCGACAAGAAGTCAACTGGCGCAACTGAAACCAGGATGTTTCAACCATTGAACTATAAGAGTTCTCAACAGTATATCGCGACTCAGATAGATGTACCGACCTTTGAACTGTTGGTAACACCAACCGTTTGGATTCAGTTCACTATCAATGGAAGCGAAACTGTCACCTTTACGTTCACCATCGTTGAAAAGGCACAGCTTCACAACGTATTGCGCAACAGCTCAGTTGTTGCACAGAGTAACAGGCCCGCACCGACTGGTCTGGTACAGGTTGATATGCCAAGGGGTGTATAACTGATGATACTGAAAGGGCAAGGGTTTTGACCTTTGCCCTTTTTTATAATTATTATATGATAATTAATGTATCGTCATGCCTCCAGTCTTTGGATATTATAATGAGCAACCTGAACAGGAAGTTGAGACACGATTAACGTGGCTCGATTATCTTATTATGTCTAATCCCCATTCTGTCATGCAGGTATTATATAACAATGGTTATGTAGGTTATCTGACACCACAGGATAATGAGGAATTAACAGAAGCCGCTTATGACTTCGTTGAGAAAAGAGGAGATAAGGCAGTCATTGAGCTTCTAAAGGTACATCCTTTGTATGATACCATTATCGGGATCTCAAAAGAAGAAAAACAAATTCCGGTAAGTTTCAAAAATGCTGATGGTAGTGAATCATCAATAATAACAACTATAAAAACGATAAACTACAAAAAGGTCATTGAGACATTGCTTGTGATTATCGGTGCAATTTACCTGGCTAATAAAATTTGGGGACTTATAAGCGATTAAAGATATGAGCCAGTATTATTACAATTTGATTGAGGACGAAAAGGAAGCACGAAAAGAAAGAGCGGGCATGAGACTAGCAATTTGTTTGATAATAATAGGCAGCCTTTTTATCTGGATGAACTGGAGAAAAAGAGAATAACAATTAATATATACGCACCTATCCACATTAAGACAGAGAAAAAATTGAATAAAAACAAAGATAAAAGTAAAATAGTGTAAATTAGTGGCTCATCCACAAAATTAAACACTATGGAAACAGAAACAACTTATAAAAAAGGGGCAAAACTTGAAGAAATGTTCGCAAAATATATGAAGGAAGAATTGAAATATGACAAAGTAAGAGTTCGGGCGCATTTGCCTGGAAAGGATAATGCGAAGGGGACAGAAGCTGATATATTAGCAAGAAAATCAGATATGACAAAAGAACTTGTCGAGGATCTAAAAATACCTTTAGCAATTGCGTCAGTATTAGCAGGTATTTTTGGTTATGCTAATTTAATAGATGATGTTTCTATAATAACAGTTTTGAAGGGTATATTTCCAATTGTTCTGATTGCTTGTATAGTTTCATTTATACTAGATCAATTAATAAGTTGGGAATGGGCTTGGGCTGAATGTAAAAATCTAAAGGGACAAACAAACATTAATCAAGTATCTAAGTTGATAAGGGAATATGAAGATTATAATAAAGTTGAAAACAAAGAATATAATATTGTAAAACTGATTTTTGTTTCAGCTAATGGTTTTATTGAAAATGCAATTAAGTACGCAAAGCAAAAAGACATTGACTGTTATCAACTTGATAATAATGAGAATTTTATTGAATCAAAATATTGGTCATAATAAATACTACTAATTATGGAAACAGATAGTCAATTAAGTAAAGAAGAAAAAAGAAAATTATTCTTCTATGGATCTCTCGCAGGCATAGGAATAGTGATACTTTTCGTTGTTCTTGATGTAATAAGGATAACTATGAGAAATAAAGCATGAATCTAACCACACTGCACCGGAAGTTTGGCACACAACAAAAGTGCATTGCCTACCTTGAAAAATTGAGGTTTGGCAAGCAAATTTATTGTGTCCTATGCGGTGCAGAGAACGTAACCAAGCGTGAAGGGTCAATCAAATGGCATTGTAACGATGAAAACAAAGACTTTAGCGTATTGGTCGGTACTATCTTTGAAAATACCCGATTACCACTGCCAAAGTTCTTTGAAATCATGTTTCTGATGAACAATGCAAAGATGGGGATCAGCGCATCCGAGATTTCCAGGGCTGTTGGTGTAAAGTATCAGACTGCATGGTATGTTTGTCACAGAACAAGGTGTGCAATGATAAATAACGAAATCAGACTTGAAGGAATGGTTGAGTTCGATGAAGCCTATCTTGGAGGTAAAAAGCGAAAGCAAGTTAAGCATCCTGATAACACAGAGGCTAATCTGGCACAGGTGACTAATAAGCGTGGTCGTGGCACTCATAAGGTTCCTGTAGTCGGTGCAGTTGAGAAGAAAGGTCAGGTTTATGTTAAGATCGTTGAAAAGTTAACTGGACGAAACCTTCTGGCAATGCTTAAACAATGTGTCAAGACAGAGGAAAGCATTGTTTTTACAGATGATTTCCGAAGCTATAAGCAATTTGATGATACAGTTGAGCATATCACCATAAAGCATGGTGAAGGATATGGAAGCGGGGTTAGAACGGTTAATACAATAGAAGGGTTCTGGAGCATACTGAAAAACGGAATCCGAGGCAGCTACAGGGCTATAAGCAAAAAGTATCTTCCTTTTTACTTGGCCGAGTTCTCATATAAGTACAATAAACGTCATTTACAGAAAGATTCATTTTTTGAGTTGCTCAAAAATACAGTGAATGAGAGTAATTGTATGGTAAATTATAAACCGAAGGGCGACACGAAGCAAATTGCCTATGGTCGCCACAAACAAAAAAAGACACTGTCCTTAGCTGGATAGGTGCGAATATATATGCTATGGCAGATTTTTTTGATAAGCATAACAATAACGGACTTTATTTTAATACTGTGAGGAGAGATAATCCGGCACCAGCACAGTTTAATAATGGTTGCGGTTTTAGTAATTGCTGTGGATTAGCAGCAACGGGTGATGAACCGGAACCTGATCCTGCACCTGTAAAGGCAAACGTGACGAATTTACAGGCATGGCAGTATATAAAGACCGGACTTGCAATAATAGGTGTGTATGTAGTTTTAAAATTCTTGTATGGTAAATTCATAAAATAATGAACAGCCAATTTGGTTTATACCCGCAGTTTTATGTCAGGAAGAAAAATCTGTTATTTCCCTTGATGGAGAGATATACAGGTATTTCCATGAAAGGCAAGACACATGGGGAAGCCATACAGCTATACATTAACTTACTGAATACCAATAAGGCTTTTCGTACAGATGTTGACGGTCTTATTGCGAAACAAAACTTTAGGGGAGCCATTGATCCTATCTCTGCCATTGCACAAGGGATAGGTAATATATTCAGTGGAATTGGTAACATTGGATCATCAAACGCTGCTCGTGATGTCGCCTTTGCACAGACTATCCTTGCTGAACAAAAAGCAAAGGCTACCCAGACAAAACTTATAATCGGTGGCATTATATTGGTTTCGTTATCTATAATCGGCCTTGGTATCTATTTGGTTGTAAAACAAAAAGGGGGCAAAGCATGAACGATGAAGGGTATAAAAATTCAATAGGTTCATTCCTTTCGGATGTTTTTGGGAAAACTGCCAGGAAGAAAGAGATTGATGCGATGACAGCTTTGGCTAATGAGCCTGCCGTTATAAACCCGGTTGTTTATTTAATACCTGTGGCAGCAGTTATAATATTTGCAGGGATTTATTTCATTATACTTAAAAAGAAAACAAGATGAAAACAGCGTATAAACCACGATGGCGTTGTGCCACTTATCCTCGTTGGAATAATGCTTTAGATGGAATGTCACTTCCAGTATATTCCGATGAACCTACTGGTGTATTATTAACTACAGATCCAGTTGAGACACCAGTACCTTTAGTATTTACGCCTCCTGATGCACCACGTGGAGACATTGCAAACATAATAGAGTTAATACCTTATGTGCCACCTTATGTGCCACCTTTAATTGAATACCCAATAGAACCATCTATACCTTCGAATATAACTGAAGATATACCATCATTGCCGGATTTAGATTTGATAGAACCCAACTATGAGGTAAAAGAAAAGGCAGAGGAAATAGCACAGGGTTATCGGGAAATTGCAAAGGAAATCTCTACTGATTTGCCGAGTGAATCGCAGGCAATAGCACAATTAAAAGCAAACCAAGCAGCACAGGCAATGTCTAACTATGCTGATCTGCTTACGAAACCATTTACAACAGAAGGAGAATTGAACGCAGCAAAATATGAAGCTGAAAAAGCAACCGCAGAAGCCGAAAAAGCAACTGCAAAATATTCAAATGAACAAGAAGTAAATAAGGTTGTGGCCACAATAGATAAAACTGCACAGAAAGTAGATAATATATTAATAGGCATAGGTAGAGAACTTGGCTTGGTATCATCGGATACGCCAACAAAAAAGGAAATGTCAACCATCTATATTGCCAGTGCAGTAGCGGGCATTATAATATTAGCATTAATCTTTAAAAAATAAAGATGAAAACAGCTTATCAACCACGATGGCGTTGTGCCGCTAAAGGGGTAAAATATAATTATGATGACAGGCTAGGAAATATAGTCATGTATGGCATGAACGCTAAAGGCAATGTATCAAAACCTGTTCTTTGGCATAACGCAAACTTAGGTAGTTTCATCCCTAATTTACCGCAGCCGGAAGTAATACCAGAACCGGAAGTATTGCCATATTCATATATAACTACCGATGTGCCATTGGAGGATACATATCTTGTTAAACCAGATGCAGAAAAACAGGCAGAGATAGAAGCAATAGCACAGGGTTATCGGGAAATTGCAAAGGAAATCTCTACTGATTTGCCGAGTGAATCGCAGGCAATAGCACAATTAAAAGCAAACCAGGCGGCACAGGCAATATCTAACTATGCTAATCTTTTGACACAAAAAGGCGCAACAATAGGAGAACTCAATGCGGCGAAATATGAAGCTGAAAAAGCAACCGCAGAAGCCGAAAAACTTGGATTGCTACCTGTCACAGCGACTAAAGAACAACAGAATATGACAATGATATATCTGGTTGGTGCAATAGCAGGGATTGGGATATTAGCATTGCTTTTTAATAAATAAATCATGGCAGAGATACTAGGAAAGACAAAACGTGATTATAATGCTTCTGGATATAAGAATTTCATATTCTTAGCTCCGTTATACGCTAGTATCTTCAAAAAAAGAACAACAAGTGAGACAGTTGCAGAGACAGAAGCGAGAAATCTGGCAGAGATTGAAAAAGAGAAAGAAGCCGGAACTGCAACAAAGAAATGGTTGCTTTACGCAGGAATCGGTGTAGGAATTATAGTATTAGGTATTGTTGGTTATGTATTAATCAAAAAATAAATGTCATGCCGTCAATAATTGGAGAAAAATGGAACAATGCAGATGCTTCAAGCAGTTTAGCAAGTATCAATGAGGCAATAGAATCAACAACTCTCGCATTGAATAAAGCGACTGCACTCTATACACAAGCATCAGACGCACTTACAGCGTGTTATGGACTTTCGCAAAGTGCCTGCCTGCAAAAGACCGGAGGTTATGCACACAGTACATGGTCCCCGCAATATGAGAATAACAAAGCTCTTATTGAAAAGTATAAAAAAGAATTGACAGATTTGCTTGCTTTGCAAAAACAGATTGGGGGTACGCAATTAAAAAATGCTGAGGCCGAGAACGCATTAGCTGATGCTGATAGTGCAACAACAGGTGCAAATACAAAAAAATGGCTCCTTTATGGAGGAATAGGATTAGGTGTGATTGCACTTATCATCTTTGGAGTAATGTGGATCAAAAAAATGAAAAAATAATTAATACTTACTATCATGTCATCAATAATAGGGGATAAGTCATACCGAAACGCAGCCGATACTTCGAGCGGAGGATGGGCCGTTACCGATAAGATATTCGGTTATCTTGATAAGACAGGGGATATTTATAATAAGATACGTTACCCGCAACCTGGTGATATTGATTATGATGAGTATGCTGCACGTAAACGGGCAGAGCAAATGGGTATAATGGGACTGCCAAAACCTTGGGGCGGAGTGATCTTATTTGCAGTGATAGGGATTGTAGGGATAGTGATTTATAACATAGCAACAAAACAACAATCAAAATAATGTTTAATTTAAAAATTTGAGAATTATGACAGCAATTATGTATGGAACTAAGTACGATTACAAGTACAGGAAAGCAACTGGTAGTCTTGGTTATGCAGCAGGCGTTCCCGACACTAATGAAAGTATTGCAGCAATGCGAGGAACCCCGGCTGATGAAGATTATATCAATCGTTGGGTTGCAAAAAATGGATCTGGTTTAAGGGATGACATTAATTCGGGTGCTTTGCCATCTGGTTACTATCACTACATGATGTATGGCAAGGATCTTGGGGGAACGTATAATTTTGCATTGAATGATGCCGCCCCAACAGCCACGAAAAGCAAACTGATAAAATATGCTCTTTGGGCAGCAGGTCTCATCGCCGTATTTCTTATTGCCAAGAAACTGTTGAAAAAGAAATAATCAGTGATAGTGGATTAATAGTTCGGGTAAATAGTTTAAATTTGTTCCCAAACTATTAAAACCTTATTGTTATGATTACAGTTGAAGATGTTGTTAGAAAAAACGCAGTAGGCAGTACACCAACGGCAAAAGATAATGAAGAACTGTTAAAGAGCGGAACGATAAAGGAGGTAAGAAAAAGTTACTTGCCTTGGGTTCTGTTAGCACTCGGAGCAATCGGCCTTGGGTGGTACTTCCTGAGAAAAAAAGGAAGCGGCCAAAATGAAGGAATACCTGGTTAAAACAAAACGATTACCATGTTCTGTTAATTTCACGATTACAACAGATGGGTCACAAGTGCCAATATATATTGTCGGCTATGATCCATTAACACCAAATACCTTCTATTTCAAATCACAATTCCTGATAACGGGGAAAGAGGACGTGACAATGAACTGCCCTCAGTCCCCGATACGGTTAAAAGTGGTCATCTGGTCACATCAGGGTCTTCCTTATCAAATTTCAAGCGTTAAGCTATTGCCATTGGATCGTCCTAAAACGATTGATCCAAGCGTTAATTTCATAGAGAAATTCTCCAGGTATGCGGGTATTTTACGGCCCGGCATATTCAGAGCAGACGGTGTGCCATTCATTATTGACTACCGTAGGGATATTTATAAAGAGGACGGCACTTCTCACCCTACACCTGCACGTATCTCTGTTGAAAGACCAGTTATTCAGGCCAGCCAGGTAAAGTTTAACGAGATGTCAGTACCGGAAAGGGTAATGATACTACTGCACGAAAAGTCTCACAACTTTGACAATTACAATCAGGACGATGAGATTGAGGCCGATCAAAATGGTTTGGACATTTACAACGAGCTTGGCTATCCTAAGATCGAAGCCGTCAATGCTTTCGCAAATATTATGGCAGATACGGATAATAACTATCAGAGAATGTTGAACCTTGTAAATATGTAATATGTTGAATTTTAATTAATTTATAATTTATGAAACCAATCGTGAAATATGCTATCTGGGCTGCCGTTATCGGAGCGATTGCTTATGCAACCTACCAAGGTTACAAAGTATATCAGGCAAAGAAAGCTGCTGCTGCAAAATAATATCAGATGAAAAAAGAAAACCTGATATGGATTGCTGCCGTAATCGTTGTCGTTTGCCTCATAATTAAGGCAAGAAAAATGATTGCGGGACCTGACATAATAAAGCTAGGTGATAAGTCAAATGAAGTTGCGGGATTACAATACGCTTTATCTTCGATGACTGGTGTTAAATTTAATTCGATGGGTGCTTATGATACTGATACCCTTAATGCTGTAAAATACTACATGGAAAATACTAATTCTTTGAGGGATTATGACAAGGGGTACGTTGATAAAAAGTTTGCATCGGATTTATTTGCTATTCAGAATAAACTTAAAGCATAAACAAAATGACAAAAAGTGGTAAGATCATTACATGGTCAATCGTGATCGGGGTGGTCGCATTAGCTGGTTACGGCACGTATGCTTATATCAAAAAGAAAAGGGAAGAAGAAGCCGCTAACAAACCCAGGATAAGTGCCGCTGATGCGAAAAGCATTGGTGCAGGTCTTGGTTCGTTCATCTCTAATCTCTTTAAGAAGCGTAGTGTTGCTGGTTCCGGTGATAGTTCCGGTGATACAACTGGTGGTTTGATTTATTAATAATTAAGTGATGTGATTGCTACGTTACCAGATTAATTTTTTTATGAAAACACCTACAAAAGATCAAGTGATAGTTTATATCTATATTGCAGGTGCAATTATAGGAGCTTACTTTATTTATAAGGTGATGGGCAGGTTAGGGCTTGTTGAAACAAAGAGAGATAGAGAAGAAAAGGAATCTATTGAATCATTAAGAACCCTTGATTATTTCGACCCGATGATTTTGGAAAATAGACCGTCTGGTTATGTGGCACTAGGAGAGAGCAAAGGTAATATGTATGCGGAAATATTACATAATGCTATTGCCGGATTGGGAACAGACGAAGAAGCGATTTATTCTGTTTTTGGTAAGTTAAATAACAAGTATAACATTGCAGAGATAGCTGGTTATTATCAAGTAAACTATTTAAGGGATTTATCAAGTGATATTTTGGGAGACTTGTCTGACAGTGAAAAAACAGAACTGATGAATATAATTAAAAAACTGCCAACGAAATAATGCTATGGGACCAATAATGGCTATACCGGAATCGCTTTTGAAAAAAGCAGGGGTGAAGAATCCAAAGACTGTTATCTATGGCACGATAGCAGCTTTGGCAGGGATAGCTATATTCGTTGTTGCCCGTAAGATCAAACAGCGCAACGATGCCAGATATACGGCTTCATCCACAAAGTCAGGTATGGAAGAAGAACTGTCTAAACTCAATACCGATAACACAACATTATCTAAGGGCGATGCGGTATTGATAGCTCAAAACTTACTTAATGCTATGGACCAATGGGGAACGGATGAAAACGCTATAATTGATAACCTTAACAGGTGCAAAACAAAAGGCGATTTGAATTTAGTCATCCAGACTTTTGGAGTTAAGCCGTATGATGGCACAGGATTAACCGATACATTTCTAAGCAGGTTGGTTTACAGACTGATGAAAAACCTTAACGGGTGGCTTCGTGCTGAAGTGTCAGGCAATGCTTTAAATGAAGTGAAAGCAATTTATGAAAGACTAGGTGTTTCATTTTAAAAATATTATCATGCAGGCCAAAACAAAAAAAATAATTATTGCCAGTTCGATAATAGGCGCAATAGCGATTGTCGCAGGTTATATTATCGTCCGGCGCAGGAAAAGGACACAGCTTGAACAATCAATACTTGCCGGATCTCCAAATCTGACCAGCGATGAAACAGTAGGAAAACTTATTGAGTGGCCGCTGAAATATGGTTCCGGCTATCTGAGCGATTCGGAAAGAGCCTCAGTAAGAACGGTACAGGCATACCTTAATAAGAAGATGAATGAGAATAATGTTTACGCATTATCTCCATTAATCGTTGATGGCCATTTTGGAGGGGCAACGGAAACTGCCTTAATAAAGATTACAGGTGTGAAACAAGTATCATACACCCTCTTTAATAATATGGAGGCAGAAGTAAGAAACACTTTTGGGATGGGAACATTTTTGAATAATCTATTTTCATATAAACCAGACGATATAGAATGAAAACACAAGAACGGTACAACAATTCGATAATTGATGATGTGATCGGGGATAAAGGCATCAAGACAGATGTTGCAATAACGATCAAGCCAGTGACTATACCTGTCATTATTATATCAGTAATGGTTGCAGTAATTGGAGGTATATTGATTGCTGGTTTTATACAAAAAAAGATAAAATAACTAACGTGAGTGAAAGCAAAAATAAAACCTATCTGTATCTTGGTATCGCTGGTGTTTTTATCGGCATAGGGCTTATTTTTGCTATACGTAACCGAAGAAAGGTTGTTAAGTTCTCTGAAAGTTTAATAGGGCAGACAGAAGTTGCGGGTAATATGGGGTTTACCAATGCGGAGTTCCAGAAGTTAATGGAGGAGGTAGGATGGGAGCCTGGTGATGCGTGGTGCGTTTATTTCGCAAAACTGACATGGTACAACATGGCTCCTGAATTTCTCAAGACAAAGATATTAAACAAGGTATCCGGTAGTTCTTTGCAGACATGGGAAAATTTAAAGGATGATCCTAGTTTTATTGTTTCTACAATACCGAAAGCAGGTGATATGGCGATATGGAGAAAATATGATAATGGCACGGCTACATGGAACGGTCACGCAGGGATTGTTAAGAGGCTCGGATTCGGGAATTTCACAACGATAGAAGGGAATGCACAACCGATGACAAGTAAAATATTAACACCTGATGGGTGGAAATTAATGGGAGATATGCAATTATATGATGAAGTTATTTGTCCTGATGGTTCATACAACAGGGTAGTAGGGGTGTATCCACAAGGCGAAAGGAAAATATATAAACTCACATTTAGTGATGGAACAATTACTGAAGCATCGGATAATCATTTATGGAAATTGCATAAATTTAATGGCGGTTCATATATACTCAATACTGAACAAATTATTGAAAGAGAATTTAATGGCAATAAAGTTAAGAGAAGATTAAGAATGCCAAGACTTCAAAAATTTGATTTTATTCAAAATTATAATCAACCAATAAATCCATATATTTTGGGATTATTAATTGGCGATGGGAGTATAAGTAAAAACGGAGTGAAAATAACGACAAACGATAAAGAAATACTAGAATCATTTGAGCAATATTATCCTGAATGTCAATTAAAAAAACATAAAATTTCTGATTATCAAATAACATTCCCTGATAATAAAAATAATTACATAACAGAATCACTATCTCAATTAAACTACGTAGGATTACGTTCTCACGAAAAATATATTCCGGATTGTTATAAATTTACTGATTTTGAATCTAGATTAGCATTATTACAAGGATTGATTGATACAGATGGACATATTGACAAATATGGGAGAATAGAATATACAACGGTTAGTGAAAAATTAATACGAGATGTTCAATCTATTGTATTGTCGCTTGGCGGGAGGTGTAAAATCCAAAAAAGAACAAATGTAAAATACACTTCTCCAAATCAAATAATTAAGAAATCAGCGAGAGATGCTTATAGAGTAGCGATTATGTTGCCTAAAGGTATCGAGCCTTGTAGATTACCTAGAAAATTGGAAAGATATAAACCAACTAATGCTTCTATTGAAAGGTCAATTAAAAGCATTAAATATGTTGGAATGAAAGATTGTCAATGTATTTTAGTGGATCATCCCGATCATTTATACATAACAGACAACTTTATTGTAACACACAATACCTCTAGTCTGGGATCAAATGAAGGGTATGTAGTTGCTGAAAAGACTAGAGCGTTGGACTTTATTACGAAAGATGGATTGAGATTATTAGGATTTATAAGATTTGCATAATATGGAGGAAAAAAAGTCAAACCCATTAGCACTTACTGACACTGAAATAATCATTTTGGTTGCTATGTTTGTTATATTATTAGCAATACCAAAAGAGTGGATGACAGTGAAAAGAGTTAGGAGCAAGATGATATGAATTAGAAAATATTTTGGGATAACTAATACTTACAGCCATGATGAAATTTTTAGACAAAGAACATTCAATATCAAACACAGTTTTGATAGGAATAATTTTTATAGCTTTTGCGATTGGGATTGTTCTTGAAAGAAAAAAGGTTTTTACAAGTTGGAAAAATAAAGAAGTGTGAATCTAACAACTTTACACCGTAAGTTTGGCACACAAGAACAAAAAGACGCACAAGATAAACTTGGTATTCAAATTTATTCTTAAATAAAATGGCAGCAACAGAAGAAAAAAACTGGTTTGAAAGGAACCAAAAAACTATTGTTATCACAGGAATTGTAGTTGTGGTAGCGTTATTGCTTTTACCGGATGCTTTAATCCGCAAATACGTTCCTTGGGTGAAGTGATAATTTAGTATATTTGTATTTTAACTTAAAACCTCAAGGATATGAATATGCTGGCTAGTTTACTTTCAGGGAAAAGCTATATTGAGCTTGTAAAGGATTATATCGGTAAGATATTCACGCATGAAGAAAAGAAGTTCAAATGTGAACCAGGTGATATAAGCGTGATAATACATAAAGGGAAACAAGGTGACATTCAGATAATGATATATTCAAATCCTGAAAATATAGTTTTGAGGATATTACCAGATAAAGAAGCAGAACAGATATTAATGAAGTAATACATATAATCATGGACCCAAGAGAAGGCAAAGCGTGTACGATAGCAAATATCACAGCAGAGACAATATTCCAGAACTTTGAATCATTATTACTCGTTGATGCAGGGGCAGCCGATGGCTTCACGATAACCGATGAAGCCGGAGGGACGGGACTCATACCAACAGGCGTGCCTATATCTATTGGTGGTCCCGGTGCAAAACCAAGCAAATATATAAAAGTGACGGCAGCCCCGGCAAAATCGCTGAATGTGACTTATATTTTGTACCAGTAATTTATTATTGATATGAGATATGATAGGTCGCCCTTCAATATTGCCCTATGCCTCAATTCCCCCATCAGCAAAAGGGATCAAGTCACCTAATGTTGGCATCAACTGGACTGCTTACTGGGCAACACGAACACCTACTAATCTTTCAGCAACCGCTTCATCAACTACTGTGATTGGTGTAACATGGACGGATGCAGCAGAAGCGGCAGATGGGTTAAAATTATATATATCAACTGATAATATCACATTTACATTAAAAGGAACAATAGCTTTTGGGGTTGGTACTTATTCCGCAACGGGTTTAACATCAGACACACTCTATTATTTTAAATTAGTTGCTTATAAAGGGACCCATGAATCGGATGCGATAACAGATAATGAGACTACTATTGCATTACCATCTGATCTGGCTAACTTGAATATGTGGATTAAATCAAGAAGTGGAGCCGAGTTAGTTGATTCGGAAGGTGGCACTAATCCTACAATATATACTCCTTATATAACCAAACCAACAGGCAATGAATACGCTTATTTTGTTGATAATGGAGCTTTAGATATTGTAAATAACTTAGGTAAAAATCCACTGGCTGCTGCTCCCAATGATTTGGGATTTACGTTTGCTGCTTGGATTAAAGGTGAAACATTAAATAACCCAATAACAGCTTTTTATTATGCCGGGAAAAATGCTGCTACTTCTGTTAATGGAAGATATAGTTTTTTATGCCAAGCAAATAGCAAATATGCTGCAATAGTTCAATCATCAGGGACTACAGTTTTAATTACATCCGAAGTTCTGGCAACGGATAAGGCATGGCATTTTCTTTTACTTGATATAAACGCAACCACATTAAAAGTAAGGTTTTTTATTGATAACGTCCAAATAGGTTCTGATACTTCATATACAGGTACATTTGCGCAATTACATAATAACTTTAATTTTTTTGTTGGGTCATCTAAAAACGGAACTTATGATATTGTCTATACATCAGTAACAAGTCACTCTGACACTTATGTATTTGGCAAGATATTAACGGCAGCGCAACAGACAACATTATTTACAAGAGGCACTTTGACGGGTGCAAAAGCTCACTATGATTGTGTATTAAGAGAAGATAATATTGTTTTGGATTTGTCAGGTAATGCCTACCACATGACAGGAGTTAATCTTGTTAAAACTACCAAGACAGTTAAATGGCTGCCGGGCGGATCATTACATTCTCTGAATGTTGGTTATACACGATACACGAAATTTCCAGATAAGGATTGGTACATACCAAATTTAGATGCCGGAACAGAATTAACGACAGGATTTAATATACCTGCCGGATATGTAAAAGATGCTACTTATGCCGGATCGCTGACTTATCATAACGGTGCTGATAGCAGTATATTATTTTCAGATGCTAACTGGGATAGGTCTGATACTGCTGTTTGTGCTTATGGCGCGAGGAAAGCATGGACATTAGCATTAAGGCATTATTATTATGGGACAGATTACAAAAAAGTCTGGGATATTGCAGAATTGAACAACGTAAATATATCAAATTATTTTGAAACTGCATCTAGGGGATTGTTCTTTTGTAAGTTTACTGGCAGGTTACTAACTGATCTGTACGGATTCAGCACAGCCAAAACAGATGGAGGTACTGATTATATTAAATGTATTAAGTATTGTGGAGATGTTGGATTTTTGAAATTTGATGTTATTACCGATACTCATATTTGCGCTATTAAGGGTACAAAGGTTCTGAAGTTTGACGATGTTCATACTCTTTCATTAAGCACTGATTCAGGGGCTACCTTCCCGACAACTCTTGTAACTACACTCAATGAAGTTACCTACGCATTTATTTTTGACAATGGTAATATAATGTTTTGTGATAATACAAAATGTTATTATTCGGATGATAATTTAGCGACTTACCAGGAATCAACGGTAACAGGTATTGACGGTAATCCATTCGTGGCTGGCACATTAAATAACTTCAGGGCATGGAACGCTGATTTTGATGAAGTCACACATGACGGAGTGAAATTGCATACATGGGGATCATATATAACTGGTGGAACGGCTGAATACGATAATATAAATCAATGGGAAACTACCGATAGCGGAGTGACTGTTAAGAGTGTTTATAAGTTTCATGTTTCAGTTCCTGACGCTCTTTGCAGACATATACATTATATTAAGTATGATTCAGTAAGCGATAAATTTTGGATGGGTACAGGCGATGATATGCTTGATGCTGTGGTCAGGAATAATGTCATGCAAGGTACACGTGACGGTGTGACAGGTGTTTGGACATGGACAATAATCGGACAAGGGGATAAAGATTCTGTTTGGGAGACAGTAGGCATAGGATTTGACGCTTTATATTATTATTTCTGTGGAGAAGGGAGTAATGCAGCTAATCTTGGTGTAAAAAGATCATTGAGAACAGATATTGCTAACATAGCAACTAATCAGGTAATGATATTTGCTGGTACTGAATTTTTAGTTGATTTTAGGATTGAAGGGACGGATTATATAATTTGCTTCGGTGGATCATCCGGTGACGATGAAATTGCATTTTCGCAGGATGGGGAAAACTTCTTTATTCGGAGGTATGCTGAATTAACAGTCAACACATCATGGGGGATGTATTTTTGTCGTGGAAAACTTACGAATGGTTATTATTTGTTCCAATGCAACGAAACTGGTGAAACCATAGATAATTATACAAAAGGTTCAACAATATTAATCAAACCGAGCGTAATTAGTTAGCCATGAGCGAAACTGTATAAGTAGAATTAATTGAGCGGGCAAGAAATATAATTGCTAATTAAAATTAGTAACTATGAATAGTGATGATAGAGAAGAAGTTAGGGGAATGTTAAATGACATTATTTCTGCTCCTCTTGAAAAAATAGAAGGGCAATATAGATTAATGACTAACCAATTATCTAATATTGAGATACAGACTATTAGAACGAATAGCAGGGTGACAAAGTTGGAAGACAAGGTTGTGGTAGTTGAAAATTATATTTCAGGGAATAAATTATTGAAATCGGTAGCTCGAAAAAGATTTGAGATATTTTTGAAGATATTTGGTGCAATAGTTATATTAGTCGGGTTAGGATTCTCTGTTTATTTTGGATTTAAAAGCAATGAGAATACAAGCAAAACGCTTGATAATACAGTGAAAATAAATAATAATGTAGAAAGTCAAGGTATGCCATTCATCACAAATAGTAGAGGGGAACCGGCACTTTTGAAAGATACATTAAAGATATATTATTGGCCGACTGACTCATCGTATTTGTATATTATACAGAAAGTAAAAAAGGATGAATAATGGGGATGAAGTGCAGTGAAATGTATGAGAAATATGGCAATCAAAAAATAGACTTCCCATTCGATGAATGTTGGTTTTGTGAGACTATTGAGGATTGTCCGCACCCTTCAGTTTCAAATGAAGGTTCCCCGATTTGTCCCGATGAATGTGTAAGAAAAGATGAGATAATATTAGAAAAGAAAAAATGATTTACGAACCAATATATTTTGACTTAGATGAGATCGCCTGCCCTCATGTATATAATAAGTTTGGGGAAATAGTCTGGCAGTTTCTTGATCCAAGGTTATTAATTACTCTTGATACTATTCGGGTAAATATCGGGAAACCAATATTCATAAATAACTGGAAACAATCAGGACAATTTGATGAGCGTGGATTCCGGTGCATACAATGTGAACTTGTAAAGAAAGCTATTACGGAAAATAGGTTATATGTCAGCCCTCACATGACTGGGCAGGGTGCTGATTTTGATGTGCAAGGATTGATTGCGGAAGAAGTGAGGCAATGGCTAATTAAAAATCACAACATACTCCCTTACCCGATAAGATTAGAAAATAATGTTTCTTGGATACATTTGGACGTAAGGGAAATAGCAGGCGAAAAAGTACATTTATTTAATCCTTAAATATTTACATTATGGAATGGCTTGAACAGATTTGGCAACAGATAGCACAATATATCAGCATACCTTATTTACTGATATTTATGTTACTGTCATACTTCGTTAAAAAGTATTTCAGTGAATGGCTAATGAAGATAACAAAGATGAAGTGGAGGACTGTTTTTACAGTGCTTATACTGGCTACCCTTGTGGCTATCCCGTTTCTTATATGGTCGGAAGAAACATGGGTAAAAATACTGTTTACTTATGCTCTTGGTACTTCATTGCATGAATTGATTTTTAAATGGATAGAAGGTAAATTCACAAAGTAAATTTGCGAATATTAAATTAATGGCTTAACTTGCATTTTTTCAGACAAATGTTCTTTGATATAATAAAGCTAACTGTTGTGGTATTGTATGGCAACCTAGAATAAGTTATCGGAATATCCGGTAATCCTGGGTAAAGCCCTGACCTCCACCTCTTAGCTTAAAATATAAACCACAGAGAGAAAGGGGAATCTGAAAGTAGGTTTAATCGAAAGAGGATTTAGTACGTAATTAATCTTTGATTTGACTATGATCTATTTTGTTTAAGTACACGACAATAGGATTCCCCGATGCGAACCTTTTTTAACTCACTATATATGAATATAACTTATATTATTATCGGTGTGATTGTTGTCATTGTATTAACAGTTTTATCAATACCAGACAAAAAATGAACCTTAAAACCATTTTGGCTTTCATAAAGAAGAACTGGAAATATACAGTTTTTGTACTTGCCATTCTCTTTTTAGGATTACGGTCATGTGTAAGGGATCGCATTATTACCAAGCAGGCAAAGGAAATTGCACAACTCGAATTGCTTAACTATACTGTTAATGATGACAGGCAGGCACTCAAACTGCAATTAAAAAAACTGCAAAATGAGTATGATAAAATTTCCGGCTCAAATGATTCAATGAAGCTCGTTCTAAATGCAAAACAGAAAGAATTGAAGGATTTAATAGCAAAATATAAAAAAGAAATTGACAGTTTACTCAATATTCCTGATGATAGTATTTTTGTGAGGCTACAACCAATATATCCCAACTATGACAATAGCCCTTTAATATATCCTTTTAGTGCAAGTCAGATCAGACCAATCTACGGCACAGCATTGGAATATCCGAGGCTAGAGAAACAATACTCATTACAAGGAAAAACATTAAAAACCTGTTTGGATCTCAACGATGGTTTTGAAAAAGAAACAGCAAACCTTAATTCACAGATAAGTAATTTGCAGGATAATATTGGAAAAGCAGACAAGCAGATCGAAAATTATAAAGGGGAAATCAAGATACTGGATAAGCAAGTAAGCAGTAATAAGTTTTGGAAGAAAACATTACTAATCGTGGCAGGAATAACAACAGGGATAGCTATTTTAAAGTAAATAACATGAACCATTTAGTTTTAACTTTTATTTTGTTCCTTTGGATAACACTTTCGATTGTTTTCGGACTTTATACAGTGCTAAAGAGTAATACTGATGCCAGCCCTACATTCCAGGTATTAATATCATTCTTATCACCTTTGTTATTGGTTTATGGTTTGTTATTCATTAAGCGACACAGGAAGGAACTTTATTTTCGTAAGATAAAAACACTGTTATTAATCAAGTGAACTACCTCGCAGCAAGCTGACGAGGCATCAAAATTAGGAAGTATGCAAAGCACGCTTAGAAATATTGAACTTTTGACGTTTCATCGTCCCGACCATTGCCAGTAGCTCCACGTCCTCACAGGTACGTTCCATACCCGAATCTCTTAAACCAAAAGAAAGAATGTTTACAGCAGCATTAATATCACGATCCAATTCCTTACTACAAACAGGACAAGTCCATTCCCTGTCTGCAAGGGTTAAATCGTTATTTATGCTACCGCAATTACTACATGTTTTACTGCTCGGTTCAAATGTGCCTATCTGCACTAATCGTTTGCCCCTCCATTCACATTTATATTTAAGAAATTGTTCAAACGTTCCCCATCCGCTATCGCTTATTAGCTGTGCAAGGCAGTGGTTTTTAAGCATGTTTGATACTTGCAGGTTTTCCATGCAAAGAACATCATACTGTTTGGTTATCACATCAGATGTTTTATGCAGGAAATCTATTCTCTGGTTTGATATTTTTTCATGTAATTTTGCAACTCTGAAACGCCATTTATTGCACCTGCTACTCCCTTTCACTTTTCTGCTTAACTGTCTCTGCATCCATTTAAGACGAGTCATAGATTCTTTTAAATGCTTTGGGTTATCAAATTTATGGCCGTCAGAAGTAACGATAAAGGATTTAATACCTAAGTCAATACCTATGGCATTATTGCTCTTTTTGATTGTTTTTGGCAACGGTAGTTTATTATCAACAAGTATAGATGCAAAATACTTATTCGTTGGTGTCTTGCTTATTGTAACGGTCTTGATGTTTCCTTTGAATTTCCTGTGCAGAATAATTTTAATTGGCTCCTTAAACTTCGGAAGGTATATCAATTCTTTTTTTGAATCAATTTCAACGTGTTGCGGACATTGGAAGGATTGCCTGTTTGATTTTTTCTTGAATCCAGGGAATGAAGCACGCCCTTTAAAAAAATTCTGGAAGGCGTTATCGAGATTACGTAAAGACATTTGCAATGATTGGCTGTTAACTTCTTTTAACCAAAGACATTCCTTTTTAAGACTAATTAGTTGGTTACTTAAATCAATACAAGTCAATTGTATCTTGTTCCCTGCGTACGCCATTTCCTTTGTTTCCAAGGCTAAATTATACACGAACCGGACACAGCCAAAATGCTTATTAAGCAATTCCATTTGTGCAGGATCGGGGTATAATCTGTATTTGAAAGCCTTTAACATGAAACAAAGATACAATATATTTATAAATACAACAAATGTTTTTGTAAAAAACATATTTAATTCATCCCCGCCTAAAGAGGATGGGGTATTCTTAAATTTAACTTTATAAAATCTTAAATCATGGATTACGCAGGCATTTTAAAAGTAATAAAGATTGAGAACCCTGATTTATCGCACAGGGAAGCAATGAAAAAGGCAAGTGAACAATTCCAGAAGTTCAAAAAATTGGAAAAGGATGGCGGTTTAATAAAGCCTCCTGTTCCTGATGCGCCAGTGATTGAAGCAACACCGGAAGAAAAGGGATTAATCCCTGTGGAACGACTGATTAGTGCGGAGAAACAGATCAGGGAAGTTGGCCCTGACGTAAATTCCGTATCTCGTCTGGGACGTGAAGCCATACCGACTGGTCAACTTATAAAGCATGGTAAAAGCGGTGTTAACACGATGGTCACATGGGAGGATATGGCAGGCAACCGGATACCAGTAGGAGGAGGATATTTTTATATTTATATCTAATAAATACTTGATATGCACACGCTATTTAACGACAAGCCCATAATGAATACGCTTGTTAAAGTCGGGATATTAGCCTTCATAGGGCTATCACTGGTAAACCTTTACTATTCGATAAAGGTTAATAGGGTATTACTTTCTAAAACTGATAAAACTTAAAGACATGGCAGGTAGATCAACGGAATCGGAAAAGGCGATAAATGCGGTTGCAAGAACTATCCATGAGATTGATGCGCATAGTTTACGTTTTGAATATCTAAAGATTGGTAAACAAAAAATCAATTCAGCAAGAAGATTGCTTTGGGAAGTTATCGAAGCAAATGGTTATGAATTGAATAGATCATATCGGGCTGTAAGACGTAAATAGTCTATCTTCTTAAATTCAGATATGTAGGCTTACCGGAATAGATGATTTCTTTAAGGTCAAAGTCGCCTTCTGGTACAATAAATTCAATATTCTTAAATTGTCTTAATATGTCATGGTCACTTGCATCGTGACTAAAACCCGCATTATAATCATTGCCACGGCCAGAAGCTACAAGTTTAACAGGTATCTTTTCATGGTTGATATACAGCCGGATTGCTTCCATAGGTCTAAAGATAAGGAACGGAGTTATGCTGTAAACTATTGGGATTTTATTTGAAAGCGCAAGTCCAACCGCTATTCCCATTGCTGCCATCTCCGCTGCGCCCGTATTGTAAAACTGAGAAGGCGTATCTCGCTTTATCTTATCAAAAATACCGTAACCCAAGTCTGCTGTTATGAGTATTATGTTTTGATTAATAATCATTTCGTTATACAAAGATCCAGCAAAATATCCACGCTGAGACTTATGCCATAAGTCTTTCGAAATCGGATTAAGCATATATTTTTCTACCATAAGTAAATGTTTTTCTATGACATGGAACACAAAGGGTTCTTCCATTATTAACATCAAATCTTAATTCAAGATGATAAGCAAAAGATTCAATGTGATCTGCTTGCAAATATCCTTTTCCCCCACAGATTACACATTTATATCCATCACGTTGAAATACTTTAGTCCTCCATTCTTTATATTCTAATGAGTGCCTTATTTTTTTTGTTATAGGAGTAATTCCCCCTTTCCAATTCCAACAGGTATCGCCTCTTGGTGATCTCCTATGCGTAAAACATACTTCAGATCCATAATTTTTTAATTTCTTGCCACAAATCACACAATTCGGCTTTCCTCCTTTCCAATTATAATGCTTCTCACCTACATTACTCGGATTAGTCCATCCTTTTAAAGCAATAGTGATGTTTGGCTGTTTATAACCACTTATTCCTTTATTCCATGTAGCCTTACCCTTTTTGCTCTTAAAATAACATTCCTTTGAACAATACTTGCCATCACCTATTTTTATTCGTGAAGGAATAGTTCTAAATTCAGTACCGCAATACAAACATTTTCTTATTATTCCATTTCCTTTTCTTCCCCTTGGCATAAAAAATGCCCATACCAATCACAAAGGCGATCCAGTAGTGCGTGATTGCACGATTTGGCAATGTAACCGATATGGGACTTTTGTATTTTCATAACTGAATCGCAATACAAAGGTATAAAATAATTATGATTTTGCAAATTATAATGTTACATAATGTGCCGACAAGCCTGTTAATCCATAATCTTCCACGTTGGTATGTCTGACATTAATTTCAGGAAATATAGTTATAATATTGGTAAGCATCCAGTCAGGAACCGTATCATAAGCTGAAAATTTATTCCAGTTGATATAAACTTTTAAGTTATTGACATTGTATTTCCGAATGACGTTT
>Ga0172379_10002320_pt1 | contig 34049 bp, 30 predicted proteins | sample GrowelOW334metaG_FD_119756 | JGI IMG/M metagenome (GOLD analysis project Ga0172379, IMG submission 119756) | Groundwater microbial communities from an aquifer near a municipal landfill in Southern Ontario, Canada - Groundwater well OW334 metaG | ecosystem: Environmental > Aquatic > Deep... | reverse complement strand
TTATATGGCAATAGTTGAAAGAAAAGATCTAAAAATGGTAATTGAGGCAGAAAAATATATTAGAAACTTATGCAAAAATAGAAAAATAGTATGCCTTGGATCGTATGACCCAAATAAAATAGGATTTTCGGGATCGGACTTTTATGATTATATGCATCCGAAAAGAGAGTCATTAAATAAATATCTTTCACGGGCCTATAAAAAGTAATTTTTAGCTTTGGAGTGTTTAAATAAAAAACCATGAAAGTCGCATTTATTGCATCAGGATTTGAAAACCTAGGGATAGAGTATTTGAGCGCATCCTTGAAAAAGGATGGGCATGATGTTCGTTTGTTTTTTGATCCTCAGATCTTTGGTGGTGGGATCTTTTTAAAGATTGGTTTCCTTCAGAAAAAATTTGACCTCAAACGCAAGATAATTGACCAAGTGATTCAATGGCGGCCTGATATTATTGGATTTTCCTGCATGACGCATAATTATCATTGGTGTCTTGAAATTGCTTCTGAATTAAGGCGCAAGAACAACAAAACACCAATCATCTTCGGAGGTATCCATCCAACCAGCGTACCTGATGACGTCCTGTCTAATGATTGCGTTGATATGGTGGCAGTTGGTGAAAGTGAGCGATCTTTTGGCTTTCTGCTTAAAGCTTTGGAGAAGAATGATTTTAGAACAGATATTGGTGGGATCTATTTTAAGAAAGATCGAACTGTAATAAAAAACCCTCCAATGTCTTTCTCAGAAAATATTAATGATCTACCTTATCCAGACAAAAAGCTATTCTTTAATAAAATGCCGGGATTTGCAAAGATCAATTATTCGATCATGGCTTCGAGAGGCTGCCCGTATTCATGCAGTTATTGTTGTAATGATCTTCTTAAAAAACTGTATAAAGGCGATAATTTTCGGCGTGAAAGGTCTGTTGATAGCGTAATAAGCGAATTGAAACATGCAAAAGATAATTATTCGATCAAAAAAGTATTTTTTTATGATGAGGTATTCCCTTTTAAGGCTGAATGGATAATAGAATTTTCCCAAAAGTATAAAAAAGAAATCGACTTGCCTTTTAAAATATATTATCACTTTAAGCTTACAAATGAAGAATGCATAAGATTGTTAAAAGAGGCTGGCTGTAATTTTATTATATTTGGCCTGCAAAGCGCCTCTGAAAAGATCAGAAGAGAAGTTTGCAACAGGTATTACACAAACGATGAAGTAAGGCAGGCCGTCGCAATATGTAGAAAATATGATATTGAATTTGAGATAGACCATATTTTTGGCCTTCCATTCGAAACGGAAAACGAATACAAAGCCGCGGTTGAGTTTTACAGGGAACTCTCGCCAAATATCATTTATTCTTACTGGCTGACCTATTACCCCGCAACATCAATAATAAAAAAGGGGCTTGAAGCCGGTCTTTTGACAAATGCGGATATGAGGCAAATATTAGAAGGTGAAAATAGCTTTTATCATAAAGGGATGTTTATAAAGAATAAAAAAGAATTATTATCCTTTGAAATGCTATTTGACTTGATCCCTTTATTGCCAGCTTCGCTCCATAAAAAGATCACAAATAACCGCTTTCTTCTTAAAATTATGCCAAAAACCTATCTTGTTCATTTTTTCTTATTACTACTTGCCAGTTTTAGGCTAAAGGATAACCTTTTTATGAATAATTTCAAGCTCTTGCTTTCAAAAAAGAATGTGCCTTAAATTAGGTTGAGCTAAACGGCATTAACAAGCTATAATAGTCATATAAATGGATAAATTGAATGTATTAGGGGCAGGCGTAATGGGCCGTCAGATTACGGCATTATTCTGTCTGGCTGGATATGAAGTTTTTGTATGGAACCGGCATATTGATGAGGAGATAAAGGGCTTGCAGGCTAAAGAGCTTAAAATTGCCGAAAGAGTTTTAAAAAAACACGGTCAAATGGGAAATGTCCAATATGTTGAGAATATTGATGCATTAGAACCGTTATTGACGTACGAGATACTGATTGAGGATATTAATGTAAAACGCGAAGTCATTTCACACTTGCCGTATAAAATAGAAAAAAATCAATTGATTACCAACACCTCTTCATATTCACCAATAGAAGTACATGATAATGCAATGGGCTTGCATTTCTTTAATCCGGTATATTATCTAAGATTTGCCGAGCTGGCTTATTCATCCGAAGAACTGGGCCCATCAATTAAGGCGCTGATTGATAGGCTGAAAAACACGTTTGGTTTTGAATTCATAGCCACTTCGATGAATAGGGGATACATTGGTAACTATTTGTTATTCCATGAAATTGCGAATGCATTAAAGTTGATTGACGAATATGGTTATAAAACAGATAAAATTGATAGGATTTTATTCCATATGGGAAGGACCGAAAGCCTTTTTAATTTAATTGATTTAGTCGGAGTGGATGTATGCAGGAAGATAATCCTCAATTTAAGAGAAAAAGATCCGTCATTGTATATTTCGCCGCTCCTGGATGTTGCTATTCGAAAAAATATCTTGGGCAAGAAAAACAACACGACGATAAGGTGCATTATCGATAATCGAGCCGTTGAATGCTAAATTTATTTAGAAACAAATCCGCAAAAATATTATTAATTATTTTTATTTCTGCGATGGTTGTCCGGCTTATATTGCCAGTTATCAAGGAGACGCTCTATTATAAATTCCCCTTTATTTATTATGGTGATGATCTTGTCAAAGACAAGCCATACCCGGGAGCCGATAAATCAGTCGCTCCAAGGTTTGCTTCTGACTCGGTCGTTTACCAGTTGACCGCAAAATCACTGATTGATGGCAATGGCTTTGCCGTTGATTTTAATGAATTAAAAAAATATCGGGATTTTCCGATCTATATCAGCGGATTAAGCGAGAAACAGGAACAAATGACAAGTGTTCATAAACATAATACAGTTGCCCCAATGTATCCGGCATTTTTGTCAATATTTTATTATTTATTCGGAATAAATACGTTAGCATATTTTTTGCCTCAGGTAGTGCTGAGCAGCTTAACATGCTGTCTAGTATATTTGATCGCAAAAAGCGTCTTTAATGAGGTGGTTGCGGTCAGCTCGGCATTTATGGTCGCATTATATCCAGAATTAATATTTTGGACCAATACGATACGTGTAGAAAATCTTTTTATATTTTTATTGATGCTATGCTTTTGGCTTTTGATAAAAAGAGAAAGCAAACATAAGCCTTATTGGGCGATCATTATTGGGGCTATGTTAGGGATAACGTGTTTAACCCGGCTCACATTCCTTTTCTTCATTCCTGTTATTTTGGTTTGGAAATATTATCTCGGAGGCCCAGATAAAAGAAGAACCTGCATCTGGCTTCTGGCCTTAATGACTTCATTTGGTTTAACTGTTTTGCCCTGGGCTGTCAGGAATCATCTTGTTTTTAATAATTTTACAATAATTACAGACGAAGCCGCCGCGACTTTAGCAGATTATAGCCTGTCTTCCCGGCCGCTCAAGGAGCTTGAGCCTTCTGCCTATCGCGAGAACAGGTCCTATCTTTTGCTGATAAGTAATTTTATTATGAAAAATCCCGCAGAATTTGCATTAAAATGTTATGATCGGTTTGTATTATATATATCTCCCTTTCCATTGGAGCCAATTGCAAATGAAAACAGGTTGCTTGCGAAAATATATAAAGGGTTGTTCTGGTTAATAGTTTTTCCGGCTGCTTTATTTGGGATGATCGCTGCCTCTAAGAATGATTGGGGAAAATCCGGGCTATTGTCACTCTTTATATTGTATTATATATTTTTTCATAGCATTACTTTTGTTGACAGAGGATTGGTATACAGATATCCCTTATTGCCTTTTCTATGTATTTTTGCCGCTTATACGTATTGGCTTGTTTATAACAAAATTAACGGGAAATTAATTGTATAAATTATGGATAATATAAACAATAAGGATAAGTTTATCCTAGGGATCGGAGGCTATTACCATGATTCATCGGCTTGTCTTATTAAAAACGGAGAAGTTGTTGCGGCTGCGGAAGAAGAAAGATTCAATAGGATAAAACACTCGCATGGATTGCCTTATCAGGCCATTAATTATTGTTTGCATCTAGCAAAAATTGAGCTTAAGGATGTTGAATCAGTCGGCTTTTATTGGAATTATTGGCTCTGGTTAAAAAAAAGGGCTGCCTATAGAATGACCAACTTTTGGCGGGCGCCATTTTGTTCAATTGCGGATATTGTTAATGTCGCCTATCAAGGCTATTTACCATTAATTGAACTACAACAAAAACTTAATGTACCGCGGAAAAAGATAAAAATTGTCAATCATCATTTGGCGCACGCAGCAAGCGCATTCTTTGTTTCTCCCTTTGAGAAAGCTGCAATATTAAGCCTGGACTTTTTGGGAGAAGAAACAACAACGTTTCTCGGACTGGGGCTTGGGAATAAGATCACGAAAGTTAATGAGATCAAATATCCCCATTCAATTGGAGCATTATACACAACGATAACTGAATTCCTGGGCTTTCAACCGACAGAGGATGAATATAAAGTTATGGGATTGGCTTCATTTGGGAAACCTAACTACTACAAAGAGTTGGTCCGGTTAATTAGATATAAGGCTAACGGTAAATATGAGCTTGATACAAGTTATTTTAATTATCAAATTACAGGCTCTTCGCAAAATCATTTCTTTTCTGATAAATTTATTCGAAAGTTTGGCCCGCCGAGAAAACACGGCGAGAAAATAACACAATATCATATGGACATTGCTGCAAGTCTTCAAAAACTATTGGAAGAGATAGTGTTTTATTTGGTTCAGTATTTATATGAAAAGTCAAAAACGAAAAATTTATGCATTGTGGGAGGGGTAGGGTTAAATTGCGCAATGAACGGGAAATTATTGAGAGAATCTTCATTTAAGAACATTTATGTTCAGCCTGCTGCAAATGATGCTGGCTGTGCATTGGGTTGCTGTTACCATATTTATAACCAGCTCTTGGATGAACCCAGAAAATATATCATGGAAAGTGCGTATTTAGGACCGGAGTATTCCGATCTCCACATAAAAAATGAATTGGATTCAAACAAAATAACTTATGAATATTATGAAAATATTGAAGAAGTTGTAGCAAATTTATTGGCTAAAAATAAAATTATTGGCTGGTTCCAGGGTAGAATGGAGTGGGGGCCAAGGGCCTTGGGCAACCGGAGCATTCTTGCCAGCCCAATAAGCCTAGGAATGCAGGACCTGGTAAATAGAAGCATTAAATTTCGCGAAGAATTTAGGCCTTTTGCACCATCTGTTATAGAAGAGGACGCAAATGATTATTTTGATATGCACTCCCCATCCCCATTTATGTTATTCCTTTTTGACGTAAAAGAGAAGGTCAAAGCAAGTATCCCCGCGGTAACGCATATTGATGGCACAGCAAGGGTGCAAACTGTGAATAGGAAGACAAATCCTAGGTATTACAAATTATTGAGCGAATTTAAGAAAGTAACGGGGGTCCCGGTCCTGCTAAACACTTCATTTAACGTGAAGGGCGAACCGATCGTTTGTAATGTGAGGGATGCGGTCCGTTGTTTTTATTCTACCGGACTTGATTACCTTGCAGTCGGGAACTATTTGCTAAGGAAAAAGCCAAATAATGACTGATTTTATTCATGACATCTTAAACGACATATTTTCCAGGTACTTTAGGCTAAAACCTATCCGTTTAATGCTCTTTGTGACGGGAAAATGCAATGCAAAATGTACAATGTGCAATATTTGGAAGGGGCACAATAACCCGGAATTAGGCTTATCTGATTATGAGAAGTTTACAGCTGATCCGATATTAAGCAATATTAAATATGTTGTTATTACCGGCGGAGAGGCCTGCCTAAGGGATGATTTGGTTGATATCGTCAGGACGATTGTTAAAAACATTCCAAAGATTAAAAAAATTACCCTTGCAACAAACGGACTAAATAAAAATATGGTCATGGAAAAAGTAGAAAATATATGTAAGATTTTAGAGAACAGGAATATTTCGTTTACAGTTCAGATATCGTTTGACGCTTTAAAAGAGGAAAATGACAAGATCCGAGGAATTAAAGATGCTACGCAAAAGGTTACAAGCACAATTGCCGGCATCAATTTGCTCAAGGAAACTTATCCATTTATTCGGATCGTGTGTAATTGCCTGATCCAGCCATTAAATCTGCAAAAACTAGAAAGCATATATACACATTTTCTGAAGGAAAAAATTGACTTCTTTTTTACAGTTGTAAACTTTTCAGGAACTTACTATAACAATCTCAAAAATAGCAACGTACAATTCAACTCCCAACAAAAAAAGGCAGCAGCCGATTTCTTAAGGAAGATCTCGCGGGATGTTAAGAACTTAGGGAGTATAAACGAAAGAGACCTTGGGAAAAGATTTTTATTTTTTGAGTTGGCAGAAATGATCAGCGGGAAAACGCAAACTAGAGGATGCCCGATATTGAGGGAAAACATGGCGATCCAGTATGACGGCAGGATTATCCCCTGTAATATTACTGAATCATTGTATTATGGCAATGCAACCGTTGCTAATCTTTCAGATATCTGGGCTTGTAAAAAAACGTATGAAACAATGGAAAAAATAAAAAGAGAATATTGCTCAACATGCATTTCTACATGTGGAGCAAGTCCGATAAATGTGGCCCAATATTATATAAAGAATGTGCATAAGGAAGTCCTTCTTCGATTAGGAAGTAAGAAGGGCTTGACTGGTGGTTAAAAAAATAATATGTATATTTTAGGGATTGGCGGCTTTTACCATGATGCAGCGGCTTGCCTTATTAAAGACGGTGAAATTGTCGCCGTAGCCGAAGAAGAACGATTTAATAGGAAGAAACATTCTTCAGGGGTGCCTGTCAACGCGATCGAATTTTGTCTTAAAAAGGCTTCAATAAATATTAGCCAGGTCGACCATGTAGCATATTACTTCAACAAATGGGGAATATTTCTAAATAGTATAAAAGACGCTTTTTTGCTTAGGAGGCGGGTTCTCGATGCGCTTAAAGTTCCCGCCTTTAATTTGTATATGATGGCTTCCCTGGAAGTTGATAAAATAAAGGCATCGGACAAACTTGGGTTTCCTTTTCCCAAAATGGTATATATTGACCATCATCAAGCCCATGCAGCGAGCGCTTACTTTGTTTCTCCTTATGATAATGCTGCCATATTAATATTAGATTTAATGGGCGAATCGGCCTCGACATCCTTATTGATCGGCAAAGGAAATCAAATATCTAAATTAAAAGAAATTAAATATCCCCACTCAATAGGTCTGCTTTATGCTTCTATTACGGATTATTTGGGATTTAAAGTTTGCAATGACGAATATAAGGTCATGGGACTGGCCTCTTTTGGCGATATGAGCTTATATGATGAGTTTCGTAAAATAGTTCGTTTGAAACCGGGCGGAGAATATGAAATTGACCTAAAATACTTTACTTTTCATAAAACTGGCCGGTCTATAAGATCCGTTTCCGAATTGTTTATTAGTAAATATGGTCTGCCGCGAAAACATGGTGAAATAATAACGCAACATCACAAAAATATTGCGGCTGCGCTCCAAAAATTAACAGAAGAAATAGTATTAAATTTAACTGAATATTTATATAGAACGGTAAACGTAGACAATCTTTGTATTGCAGGCGGAGTAGGGTTAAATAGCGTAGCAAATGGAAGAATATTAAAACAAGGATTGTTTAAAAATATTTACATTCAACCTTCATCGCATGATGCTGGGTGTGCTATCGGGTGTGCTTATTATGTATATAACCAGATGCAAGGGAATAAAAAGAAATTTATTATGGAACATGATTATTATGGGCCAGAATATACGGATAAACAAATTGAAGCTGTATTGCATAACAGCAAAGTAAATTACAAATATTGCGATGAAATAGAAAAGGAAACCGCAAAATTGTTAGCCGCAGGTAAAATTATTGGTTGGTTCCAAGGAAGAATGGAGTTTGGCCCAAGGGCACTGGGCAATCGGAGCATTTTGGCTGATCCGACAAGGGCGGATATGATGGATATTATCAATAAATGGGTCAAGCATCGTGAAGATTTCCGGCCTTTTGCCCCGGCAATTATGGAAGAGGAGGCAAAAGATTACTTTGATATTAGCTGTTCCTCACCATTTATGTTGTTCGTTGTTCCGGTGAAAAAAAACATGAGAAAAAAGATCCCTGCGGTAACGCATGTTGATGGAACAGCCAGGGTGCAAACTGTAAGCAAAAAGAATAACCCAAAATTTTGGGGTTTAATCAGTGAATTCAAGAAAATAACCGGTGTTCCAGTCGTTTTAAATACATCTTTCAACGTCATGGGAGAACCCATTGTTTGCACCCCAGCTGATGCCCTGCGATGTTTTTTTTCTACAGGAATTGATTATTTGGTCATGGATAATTATTTAATTAGCAAATGATAGGAGGGGGCCGTGCTCCATCGCAATGAAAATCAATCAGGAGTAATATTTGATACGTATTGGTCAGAACTGCCCAAAGATGGCCGTTTAGTTTTTCGCCAGTTGGAACGGAACCGATATTTTTACCAATTAATTGGGAAATATATATATTCCTTGGGGGAAAAACCAAAAGTTCTTGAGGTTGGGTGTGGGACAGCGATTGATTCATATTATTTGCAAAATAAATTTGACGTAAAATGTTCTGCTTTAGATTGTTCAGAAGCGGGGCTTAAACAAGCGCAGGCAATGGGAAAGTATTTTGACAAAGGCATAATACTTGTCAAAGGATCAATAGAAAAAGCTCCCTTTGGCGATAATGCATTCGATTTGATCTTTAGCCAAGGTGTTATGGAGCATTTTTCGAATCCTTCTTTAGCATATCTTGAACAAAAACGGATCCTTAAAAAAAATGGAATAATGGTTGTTCATGTCCCGCAAAAATATAATATTTATTCATTGCTGCAGTTATTTGTTCAAATGTATGGGAAGGAGCGACCATATCATGTTGATACCTTCAATCAGATCGCAAAAAAATTCGACTTGGAATTAATAGCGGTTAAGGGTGAAAATATACTTTCGATTGAATTTTTGCGTTTCTGCTACTCCCAATTTATTGGTCCCGGCTTCAAGCACTATAGCGAAAAATTAACTGGATTTCCGTGGTTCGTTAGCCGAATTGTTACGATTGTTGAAGAAGGCCTTTGGCGGTTGTTTGGAAAATATTTTGGTAAATATTATATGATGAACATTGTTGGGGTTTTCAGGAAAAGGGAATAAAATCTAGTGAAGATCTGTTTTGTTCTGGAACATTATGCGCCATACATTGGCGGCGCGGAAACTTTGTTTAGCAATTTGATCGAAGGATTAGTGAAGTCCGATCAAGAGTGTTTTGTGATTACTTGCCATCTTCCCGGCACGGCCTACCAGGAGAGACTGAATGGTGTTTATATCCATCGAGTAAGGGTTCCAGGCTGGGGCAGAAGATATTGGTTTACGATCTTTTCACTTTGGGCGGTCTGGCGTATAGGTAAAAAATGTGAAATATTTCACACAACTACTTATAATGGGATCTTTCCAACCTTCATTCTATCAAAACTATTAAGAAAACCAGCTGTCGTTACAGTATTTGAAGTAGTATGCGATTTGTGGAAAGACTCTGGCCAGATGGGCTGGTTAAATGCAAAGATCCATTCTTTGGCTGAAAGATTATTTTTTAAATTGCCATTGGACAAATACCTATGCATCTCTAAACATACCGGCAATTGCTTGGAAAAATACGGAATAAGTAAAGACAAGATCCAAATTATTTATCCAGGAATAGAGAGAATATATTATGAAACAAGCAATGATTTTAACAAAAATTCAATCAAACGTTTGTTAAAACTGGAAAATAAATATATTTACACATATTTTGGCCGCCCGGGAATATTTAAAGGAGTAGAGTATTTGTTGCAAGCTGTCCCTCTGATCGCAAAAACCATCCTAAATTCAAAACTATTATTAATACTGGCTCGGGATCCTAAAGATAGATATGAAAACATAATAAAGCTGATAAATAAATTAAAAATTGAAAATAATGTAATAATGTTAGATCCATTAAAACGGGAAAAGCTGATTGAATATATTCGCGCCAGCGATATCGTTGTTTTGCCATCATTAAGCGAGGGCTTTGGGCTAAGCTGCGTTGAGGCGTGCAGCTTAGGTACGCCGGTTGTGTCTTCAAAGGTTGGATCAATTCCGGAGGTCATCTTTGGAAAGTTTGTTTTGGTGCCCCCGGCCGATCCCAGGGCAATAGCTAATGGTGTGAAAAAAATGTATAATTTGGAATATAGTATACTCCCCAAAAAAACTTTTTTGTGGGAGGATTCGGTCATGAAACATTTATGTTTATATAATGCTTTGATAAGCAATAAAGAGAAATGAACAAGATTTTAATTATAATTCCGGCTTATAACGAAGAGGGGAATATTCGAAAAGTTCTTGATGATACGCGATCAAGCGCCCCTTCCTTCGATTTGATCGTTGTCAATGATGCATCAACGGATAAAACAGAAGAATATGCCAAGGAGAAGTCGGTTAACGTTATTTCTCATCCGGTGAATTTAGGTGCAGGCGCAGCGATCCAAACAGGCTTAAAATATGCCAATAAAATGAATTACGACTATGCCGTCGTTGTTGACGGGGATGGCCAACATGATCCTGCAGAAATAAATGGTTTACTTGGTGCGCAGAAAAATAATCAGGCCGATGTAGTAATTGGTTCAAGGTTTTTAGCGAAGGGGCGGAAGAAAGTAAGTATATTGCGAAGAATTGGGATAATTCTTTTTTCAATCATTACATCAGCTCTTTGTGGCGCAAAAATAACTGATACGACTTCAGGTTTTAGGGTTTTTAATAAGAAAGCAATAAAATATTTATCAAATGAAATGCCGGCTGATTTTCCAGATGCCGATATGGTTTTGTCTTTAATGTTTTCCGGATTTAAGATCGTTGAGTCCCCGGTGAGTATTAGGGAACGGCCGAGTGGACGATCAATGTATTCTGCCTTAAGGTCGGTTTATTATCCGTTCAAGCTTTTTATCTCTATAATGGCTGTATGTTTAAGGAAAATATTTAGGCAGAGGAAATAAATAACATGTCAATCCAGGTTCAGTTGGTTATCATATTCTTTTCACTTTCTCTCCTAGGGTTTATTTTTGAGCTTCTAAGGCGAAAGAGGTTAAGCGAGGCGATCACATTGTGGTGGGTTTTTATCATAATGCTGGTGATTTTCCTTACGCTTAATCAAGTGTTATTAAATAATATAAAATATTTCTTGGGTGTGGCTATTCCGATCTCGGTATTGCTTTTGTTTAGCCTTTGTTTTATTTTGGTGATGTTGATATATTTTTCAATGAAAATATCAGTTTTGACGAATCAAATAAAAGATATTTCTCAATATGTTGCAATAAATAATGCAGAATTGAAAGTCAATAGAACTAAAAAGACGGAATGACCCCGCAGAGCCAGTTAAAATCTATTTCAAAAGGCGCAATATTTTCATTTTTTGGAAGCGGTACCTTCTTTGTGTTGAATTATTTACTTCTCTACATTATTTCGCGGTTTTCTGATACGGGAGTAGTCGGCTTATTATTTATTTCGTTAAATTTAATTAATATCATGGCCATCTTGTCCAGGCAGGGATTAAGCGAAGGCATTTTAAGATATGTTTCAGTGAATAATGGCATCCTTGACGCGCCAAGGGTAAAAGGAGTTTTTGCTTTTTCCATCTTGTATGTTTTGTTCGTAAGTTCTGTTGTTTCCATTATTTTGTTCGTTAATTCTCAATTAATTGCGGGAATATTGAGCAAACCGAGTTTGGCAATCCTGATAAAAATATTTGCTATATGTTTGCCATTTATTGCGATCTTTAAAATATTTATGTCGGTCTTTCAGGGATTGCAGGAGATCAAATACATAGCTCTTTTTCAAGGGATCCTTCTACCGGCGCTTTTAATAACGATTTATTTGTTGGCATACCTTGTTGGGGGGGCTCGATTTATTGGGCTTGGCATTTCGTATATAGGTGCATATTTTATTGTAATAGTTTTTGCGGCAATAAAAATAAAAAGTATTTTTAAAGGCAAAATAATTGTAAAAGCTAAAGATTGTATGGAATTATTGGCCTTTTCCTTCCCGTTAACTTTTGTCGGCTTACTATCCCTTGCTAGCGGTCAAATTGATGCCTTAATATTGGGATGGTACAAAAACGCTCAGGAAGTAGGACTTTTTGTGATTACTTTCAACCTTTCACTGGTATGTTCAGCTTTTTTAAGCTTAATTAATTACATCTTTGCCCCAGTAACCGCGAATTTGCATGGGCAAAACGATATAAAAACTCTGGAGGAAGTGGTTAAAACTGTAACCCGATGGATCCTAATGTTGTCTTTGCCAATATATTTTATTTTTATTATTAATGCTAACATGATCTTACAAATTTTTGGAAAGGAGTATAGTGCCGGATATTACCCATTATTACTTCTATGTTCTGCACAATTATTTTATGCGGTTGGTGGATTGTCTGCCGTATTATTGCCGATGATCGGAAAAAGCTATTTTGCTTTTTTTAATTCATTTATATTTTTGTTCTTAAACGCAATTTTCGACATACTTTTAGTGCCTTTATACGGAATGATGGGTGCTGCTCTTGGGTTTTCAGCTTCCTTATTTATTATTAGCCTTATCACCATGCTGCAGATATATTTTATTCTAAAGATACACCAGTTTAGTTTAAAACTGTTGCTTCCAATTATTTGTATGGCAGCTATTTTTGTTATAGGGTACCTTAATAAAGGTATGATATATTCGAATATACTTTATGTATTTATGTTTTCGATCTTAGGAATATCAATTTATATAGGAATTATGATGCATTTTATTCAAAAAAATGATAAAGAAATATTAAAATATATAATGCATGGTTCAATCGGAAAAGTTAAAAATGCTCTGTTTCATATAAAGTGATAATGTTTCGTAGAAAAAAAGCTAAATTTCTATATTCCGGCGAAAAATCGGCATATTTTACTGTATGTTTTTGGTAAACCTGATATAATTATTGTTAGAGATAAAAAGAGCGCAAATAGAGATTTTATGAAAAAAAATAACATAATTCTGATAACTTTTTATGATATGGATTCATTTGCGATCCATACCCTCCATGCTGTTTTAAAAGAAGCGGGGTTTAATGTCAAATCGATCTTCTTTAAAAGCCGCAACATAAACAATACAATGGATCCTCCAACGGCGGAAGATATAGCCGCTCTTGTCAATCTGGTTGGAGAGCTTAATCCTTTGTTTGTTGGTGTTAGCTTTCGATCTACTTTTTTCAAATTGGCGGTCAGGGTAACCGAAGAACTTAAGAAGGCGCTTGATGTTTTAGTTGTTTGGGGAGGGATTCACCCGACGATCATGCCTGACAAGTGCATTGAGTTTGCAGATGTGGTTTGTATTGGTGAAGGGGAAGGAGCGATCATTGATCTTGCCGATAAAATATCTAAGGGAGAAGCCATTGAAAATATTCGGAACTTGTATGTAAAGAATGGGGAAGAAATCGTTAAAAACGATCTTCGCGATCTGATCCAGGACCTTGATACGGTGCCATTTCCAGACTTTTCTGCCGAAAATAAGTATTATATTGATGGTGGGAAGGTTTCTCCGCTGCAGCCACCGGCCCAAAGGACGGACTATTGGATAATGACTTCCCGGGGATGCCCGTTTAGATGCACTTATTGCTATAACAATGTTGCCCAGGATTTATTTAAAGGTAAAGGTAAATATGTAAGACGGAGAAGCGTTGATAATGTCATAAGAGAATTGGAGAAAGCAAAAAAGGATTTTGTTAATTTGTCTTATATTTCATTCCTTGATGATTTATTCACTTTTGATATCAAATGGATAAAAGAATTCAGTGTGCGGTATAAAAAAACGATAACACTGCCGTTCTATTGCCATATCCATCCGAGATTTACGAATGAAGAAATGATCAGGCTGTTAAAAGATGCCGGGTGTGCGGGGATGACCATGGGCGTCCAAACCGGATCTGAGGAAAGCCGACACAAGTATTTTGAAAGATACGAAACCAATGATGATATCGTAAAAGCCGTGCAAATATTGAATAGGAATAAAATTAACTGTGTTTACGACTTGATCATGGACAATCCGCTTGAATCAGATATAAATAGGCGTGAAACATTTGAGCTCTTGTTAAAATTTCCAAGACCTTTTGAACTGCACATCCACTCGCTAACGCACTTTCCTGGAACAAAACTAACACGAATGTTGCTTGATAGGGGATTGATCTCTGAAAACGACGTTGAGGATAAAAAACAAAAATCATATGAACGTTGGACGCCGGCGCTTGATCTCGAAAGGGATAAAGGGAACCAGTTCTGGGATAATTTATATTATTTGACCCAAAAAAAATACATTCCCAAAAGGCTGATCATTCTATTAAGCAGGATAGGCCTATTAAAGAGACATCCAAAACCCTTGACCATTTTTTTAAGATTAACAAGTTTTTCCATCCTCACAATAAAAAGCGGCTCCAAAACAGACTTGATCAGGTGGTATATTTTATCTTTCCTGAATAAGCCATACCTGCTGTTCAAGAAAAGGACGTGGTTTTTCTTATGGTCAAAAATAAAACTGAAATTACCTATGGAGCAACATGAATAAAAAGGCATTAATAACCGGGATTACCGGACAAGATGGATCATATTTAGCAGAGTTTTTATTAGATAAAGGCTATGAGGTTTATGGTATGGTGCGCCGTTCCAGCACTGAAAGCTTTGAAAGAATAAATCATATTATTGATAAGATAACCTTGAAGCAGGCGGATCTTTTGGATCAATTGTCTCTCATAGAATTGATACAATCAATAAATCCTGACCAAATATATAATTTAGCCGCCCAGTCCTTTGTTCCTACTTCATGGAATCAGCCGGTATTAACGGGTGAGTTTACCGCTCTTGGGGTAACTCGTATTTTGGAAGCAATTCGTCATGTAAACCCAAAAATAAAGTTTTATCAAGCTTCTTCCAGCGAGATGTTCGGGAAAGTCCGGGAAACCCCCCAAAACGAACTTACGCCTTTTTATCCCAGAAGCCCTTACGGCGTTGCCAAAGCTTATGGCCACTTTATTACTGTAAACTATAGAGAGTCATATGATATCTTTGCCTGCTCCGGAATACTTTTTAATCATGAGTCGCCTCGAAGAGGAAAGGAATTTGTTACTCGAAAAATTACTGACGCTGTTGCAAAGATAAAACTAAATAAATTGAATAAACTTTGCCTTGGCAATCTGGATGCAAAAAGGGATTGGGGCTTTGCCGGCGATTATGTCGAAGCCATGTGGCTAATGCTGCAACATGGATCTCCTGAAGATTACGTTGTTGGGACAGGAGAGACTCATAGCGTGAGAGAATTTGTAGAAATCGCCTTTGATCATGTTGGCCTTGATCATAAAAAATATGTGGAAATAAATAAGGATTTTATCCGCCCAGCAGAAGTTGACCTTTTAGTTGCTGATTGCTCAAAAGCCAAAAAGAATCTGGGATGGAAGCCAAAAGTAGGCTTTGAGGAGTTAGTAAAAATGATGGTGGATTCGGATCTGAAGTTGAATAAATAAATTTACCAATGAAAGCTTTAATAACGGGAATTAATGGTTTTGCGGGCAGCTATCTTGCGGAGAATCTTTTAAAGAAGAATTGGGAAGTTGATGGCATTGTTCAGCCAAAAACAGACATTTCAAACATTGAACTTATCCAAGATAAAATATCAATATTTTACTCAGATTTGAATGATAGAAGCGCGCTTGAAAATGCTGTCAGAGAATCTTCTCCAGATGTGTTTTTTCATTTAGCTGGGGCGAGTAGCGTAAAAGAATCTTTTGCCGATCCAGTCAAATATTTTCAAGTAAATGTAATAGGCAGCTTGAACCTTTTGGAAGCGATCAAAATGCACAATCCAACAGCCACAGTTCTGGTTGTTACTTCTGCTGAAATATACGGTGAAAGCTTACTCAACGAAAAGATCGTAAACGAGGATTCCTTAATTTTACCAAAAAGCCCATATGCGGCCAGCAAAGCGTCGTTGGATATATTAGCAAGGTCCTATCTGTATTCGTCAGACATTAAAATAGTAATTGCCCGGCCCTCAAGCCACATTGGACCAAGACAGTCTGATGTCTTCTTTGTCCCGACGCTGGTGCGGCAAGTTGCGGAAATATATAAAGGATCAAAGCTGCCTGAAATATATTTGGGGAATTTAAACGCCTATCGTGATTTTACGGATGTGAAGGATGTCGTCGATGCGTATGCGCTTTTAGCAATTAAGGGGGAGAGAGGAAAAGCGTATAATATTTGTTCAGGCGAAAAACATCTATTGAGAGATATTGTAGATAATATTATCAAGTTGTCTGGAAAAGAAATAACAGTTAATACTAATACGGAAAACTTAAGGAGAACTGACATCCTTGATATGAAAATCGATAATTCGAGGATCGTACGAGAAATTGGGTGGCTTCCCAAAATTAATATCGATCAATCGCTTAAAGAAACTTTTAATTATTGGTTAACGAAGGTTTAATTGGTTTTATGTTGATGATTTTATATTAATGGTTTATAATTGCACAAATGCTTTTCATTTTGTTCTTTTTTTCGTTGTTGCTATCCCTTTTATTTACCCCTTTGGCAAAACGGGCTGCAATAAAATTAGGAATAATTGACCAACCCGGCCATCGCAAGATCCATGATAGGCCGACGCCGCTAACCGGGGGGCCTGCAATATTTTTAGCTGCAGCTATCCCCTTGGGGATCGCTTATTATAATTGCCGAGAATATTGGGGGCTAGTTTTGTTCGGGGCGTTGTTCATCCTGTTCGGACTGCTGGATGATAAAGGGATTACAATGAGGGCTCGCTATAAGATATGGGCGCATTTAATGTTTTCCATCGCATGCATATACTTTTCCGGATTGCATTTTGAATTTTTTAAAGTTGCATGGCTTAATTGGGCGCTTACCGCCTGCTTTATTACCTTTATGACGAATTCGATGAATATGCTGGATGGGATGGATGGGCTTGTTTCTGGAATAACCTTTATTTGTGCCGGATTTTTTGCCATATTAGCTTTGAACAGCAATCAAACCAACATTGTATATTTTTCAATTGCAATTATGGGGGCAACGCTTGGATTTTTGCGTTACAATTTTAACCCGGCCTCGATCTTTTTGGGAGAGTCGGGTTCTACCTTTCTTGGTTTTGTTTTGGCAATTCTTTCGATCAAACTTAATATTTATGGTTTATGGAACGTAGCTCTTTCTTTAGGACTGGAGAGACTGCAAATTATTTCTTTCATTGTTCCACTGATCTTGCTGGGGATCCCGATCTTTGATACTTATTTTGTGTTTATCAACCGCTTTTTACATCGAGTTAAATTCAGCCAGCCGGGGAAAGATCATTCCCACCACCGCATCCATTTGATGGGGTATTCTCAAAAATCAACGGTTCTAACTTTATACGCGATCCAGGTGATCTTGGGATCGATCTCTCTTTCAATGGTTAGAGCCGATATGCAGCAATTATTTTCATTATTGCTGATCGTTGCGGTCTTTTTTGTTACCTTTACGATGTTTCTGACCAGAGTTAAAGTATATGAATAAAATAAAAGGAGAAAAGAAGTGAAAAAAGTACTGGGTTTAATGATCGCGTTCATGGTCCTGGCGTCTTCGGTGTTTGCGATAAGCGTGGATGAGATCATTGGAAAAATGAAGGATAACCAAAATAAAATTAAGGATATGTATGCTGAAACGGTGACGATCATGGATATGTCTGGATTTCCAAAACCCAAAAAAGGGAAGGCCCCTGAAATGAAAATGGAGCAAAAAGGAAAGCTATGGGTAAAAGGAGAAGACAAATCCAGGGTTGAGCTTGATTCCCCGGTAAAACAGATCATGGTGACGAACGGCGAGAAGCTAATTATGATCAATCCAAAAACAGGCGAAAAACTTAGCCAGGACCTTAAGCAGGCAAAAAAACAAAATCCAATCAACTTTCAGGGTGGAAATTTCGGGTTAAGCAAGTTAAAAGAACAATATAATATGTCTGTGAGAGAAAAGGGGAATGAACTTGCAATTATTTGTGAACCTAAAAACAAAAAGGAAGTAGGGGTAAGCATTGAGATCTATATTGACAAAGATAAATGGCTGGCAAAAGAGATCTCTGTCAAAACAAATGAGGGGCTTATGGTCAGCAATACCGATATCGAATATCAAAATGTATCCGGTGCCTGGGTTCCAAAAAAAATGAACTCAATGGCAAATGCGATCTTCGGAAAGATGAAAATTAAAATGCTTTTTAATAACATTAAAGTTAACCAGGGGATCGATGACAAAGTATTTAAAATTGATGATTAACTGTTCCTTTGCTTGCTATGCCAGTTAATAGCGCATATTTGACAGAGATATTTGCTTCTTTTCAGGGGGAAGGGATCTATGCTGGAGAGCGGCAGGTCTTTCTCCGTTTTGCGGGCTGTAACGTTGCCTGTTCTTATTGCGATTCTCCTCAAGCGCTCGAGTTGCCAAAAATAGTCAAATATGAGGCCTTGGCGGGTGCTAAGAAGAGCGAATTGATCCCAAACCCGCTTGAGGTTTCAAAACTGATAGAATTGATCCTGGCACTGAATAAGCCGCAAGGAATTAACCATTCGATCAGCTTAACTGGCGGCGAACCTCTTCTACAAGTAGAGTTTTTAAAACTTTTTCTTCCGGAGTTAAAGAAAAGCACAAATTTACCCATTTATCTTGAAACAAATGGGACATTGCCGGAATACTTGTCTGAAGTGATTGATCTTATAGATATCATTGCGATGGATCTAAAGCTGCCAAGCGCAACCGGAGCATCCCCGCAATGGAAAGAACATAAAAAGTTCTTGGAAATTGCATACATGAAAGAGCTCTTTGTTAAAGCCGTGTTTACAAAAGAGACAAATATCATGGAGATCGATGAAGCGGCGGGAATTGTTGCAGGCATTGATGAAAAGATCCCTTTTGTTTTGCAGCCGGTAACTCCCCACGGGAAAATTAGCCATCGCCCCGGAGTTGAACAGATGTTTGCCTTTCATGCGATTGCAAAGAAGAAATTAAGCAGGGTCCGAGTTATCCCGCAGATGCACAAAATATTAGGATTGCTTTAATATTCCTTCTAGCCAAGCGATGGCTTCGCTTCTTGCAGGGTCGTATTCAATTGTTTGAAGGGATCGGTGCAGTTTTATCTTATATTCGGCGGCAAGCTTGGTTAGCTTTGTCAGTTCATTCTTGAGCCATGGGACCCATTCAGTTTTTACCCCTTTTATCGTCTCTTCAATGATCTGGCGGCTTAATGATTCAAACTCTTCTCTGGAGTTTGTCAGAATACGGCTAAGATGAAGCTCCCTTATCCGATGAACCAAGGTGTAAAGATCCCTTTGCTCAACTTTAAATCTTTCAAAAAGCTCGTTTGGGTTGATATTTAATTCTTTAGCGATAGTAACGGTCTCTTTTTGCATATCATACTTTTTATATGCTTCATCCGTAGATGATCCTATGTTGGGCGGCGGCTTAATTTCTGCCGTTTCTCCTCCAACTAGATTGGCGGTATCTTTATGGCGGGAAACAGGAGACATCCGGAGCATATGGCGGTGCTCCTTGAAGCGGCCATCAAGTGCGACTACGTTTGTTTCTTGCTTGGGCGGGGGTTCTTCGTTTTCAATGCTTTTTGACGATTCCTGATCGGCAACGATCTCAAGGAAAGGGCGGACATTGTCTACTTCGCCACCCATCTCTTTAATGATCTTTTTTTCGGCTGCGGTAAAAATTGCGCCGGAGTTCCCCGCTATCGCTTCCCCTTGGGATCCGGGGGTAGGAGAGATCGGCGTAATGCTTGGTTCTGCCATGGATGCTATTTTATACAGATTTTATGAAAATAGCTACTAAGCGTCAATCATCCGTAAAATTGTGCTTGACAGCCTATTCTTTCAAGCCTAGAATAGTTTTTAAATTGACGCTTCGATGAACTAGGGGTAAACAAGTTCGAAACAAGGGAGGTGTTTAAATGGCTGAGATTAAAGCGTATTGCGTAAAATGTAAAGCAAAGAAAACCATGAAGGATGCCAAGGAAGTAACAATGAAGAACGGCAGAAAAGCTTCCAAGGGAGTCTGCCCGACTTGCGGCACCGGCATGTATCGTATTGGCGGATAGTTAACGGTCTTTAGTTTAATTTAAAGAAGGCTGCGGTCATTGAGGATTGCAGCCTTCTTTGTTATAATCATGCATCATGCCCCTCAAAAATAAATTTATCCATCTTCACACCCATACGGAATATAGCCTGCTCGATGGCGCCTGCCGGATAACCGATGTCATAAATAAAGCAAAAGAGCATGGCATGGATTCTTTGGCAGTAACTGATCATGGCAATATGTATGCGGCCATTGAATTTTACCTGAAAGCGAAAGAAGCCGGCATTAAGCCTATTGTCGGCTGCGAGTTTTATGTCGCCCCGCGAACCAGATTTGATAAAGAGACCAAAGCAGACCGCTCTCCGCATCATCTGACTGTCTTAGCCAAGAATCTGGCCGGGTATAAGAATATGGTCAAGCTGGCCTCCTTTGCCTCGATCGAAGGCTTTTATTCGCGGCCTAGGATCGATAGGGAGCTTATAGAGAAATATCATGAGGGATTGATCGTCCTGTCAGGCTGTCCGGCGGGTGAAGTATCCAGATGCCTTATGAATGAAGATTTTGCTGCCGCCAGAGAGTGTGTTGATTGGTATAGGGCTCTTTTAGGTGATGATTACTATTTGGAAATTATGGATCTTGGTATTCCTGAATTAAAGAAGCTGCGTGAGTATATCCCGAGGTTATCAAAAGAGACCGGGATCCCCATGGTTGCAACTAATGACGTCCACTGTGTGAATAAAGCAGATGTATATTCGCAAGATGTCTTGGTCTGTATCCAAACGAACGCTTTTTTGGATGATGAGAAAAGATTAAAGATCGGGACCGATGAATTTTATTTGAAATCAACGGAAGAGATGAGCGAACTTTTTAGCGATATCCCCGAAGCGATAAGTAATACGATCAAAGTGGCAGAAAAATGCGAGCTTGAGATCGAGACCGGGATTTTGCATCTTCCGAATTTTGAAGTCCCCGCTGGCGAAACTCCAGACACCTATGTTGAAAAGCTTACCTGGCAAGGGATCAAGAAAAGATATGGGGACCTTCTTCCGCCGGAAGTTATGGATAGGGTAAAGTACGAACTGTATACGATCGAAAAGATGGGGTATGGTTCATACTTTTTGATCGTACAGGATTTTATCAACTGGGCTAAAGAAAAAGGGATCCAGGTTGGGCCTGGTAGAGGTTCGGCTGCCGGGAGTATTGTTTCTTACGCGCTGCGGATCACCAATATTGATCCCCTAAAATATAATCTTATTTTTGAACGTTTCCTTAATATCGAAAGGATATCGATGCCGGATATAGATATCGATTTTTGTTTTGAGAGAAGAGGCGAGGTAATTGACTATGTAACCCAAAAATATGGGAAAGACCATGTTGCCCAGATCATCACCTTTGGTTCGATGGCGGCACGAGCCGCGATCAGGGATGTTGGAAGGGTCCAGCGAATTCCTCTACCGGAAGTAGATAGAATGGCGAAACTTATCCCGTTCGGTCCTGAAGCCGATCTTGATCTGGCGCTTGAGACCGTTAAAGAATTCCGCGAGATCTATGATAAAGATGAAAAGATCAAGAAGCTGATCGATACAGCAAGAAGCCTTGAGGGGATGGTCAGGCATGCCTCGGTCCATGCTGCGGGCGTTGTTATTTCTGAATACCCATTAAATGAATATGTTCCGCTTCAAAAATTGGATGAAAACGTAATCGTCACCCAATATCCGATGAATTATCTGGAAAAGATCGGCCTGCTGAAGATGGACTTTTTGGGTCTGCGAAATCTTACGATGATCGCCCAAACTGTTGAAATATTAAAACAAACTCAGAAAATTGATCTTGATATCAATGCCATCCCGCTTGATGACTTGCCCACGTACAAACTTTTTAATAGCGGGGAGACAATCGGGGTTTTTCAGCTAGAGAGCAGCGGTATGCGCGCATTGATCAAAGATCTGAAACCGACCAGTTTTGAAGAGATCATCGCTTTGTTGGCGCTCTATCGTCCGGGCCCGCTTGAAAGCGGAATGGTCGAAGACTATGTTAAAAGAAAACACAATAAAGTTCCGATCAAATACGAGCTCCCTGAATTGCAGCCGATCCTGCGCGAAACCTACGGAGTGATCCTTTATCAAGAGCAGGTCATGGAGATCGCCAGTAAGATCGGTGGCTTTTCGATGGGACAAGCAGATGTCCTGCGCGCGGCAATGGGAAAAAAGAAGGTCAAGGAAATGGCCCAGCAAAAAGAATTCTTTATTGAAGGGGCGGTAAAAAAAGGTTTTTCAAAGAAAAAAGCGACCGATCTTTTCGACCTGTGCGCAAAATTCGCAGGATACGGCTTTAACAAGTCCCATTCAACCTGTTATGCGATGATCTCTTATCAAACCGCATATTTAAAAGCAAATTATCCGGCAGAATTCATGGCGGCGCTCTTGACCTCGATCACGGGTAATACGGATAAAGTTCGGCTTTATATTTCGGAATCCCAAAAAATGAAGATCAAAGTGCTTGGTCCGGATATTAACGAAAGTGAAAAGAATTTTGCCGTTACCAGAAATGGGATCCGCTTTGGCCTGGCGGCGGTAAAGAATGTCGGGATCGCGGCGATCGATAATATTATCTCTACAAGAAAAGAGAACGGGAATTATGATACCTTTAGCGATTTTTGCAGAAAGATAGATGCCAGAACGGTAAACAAAAAAGTGTTTGAAAGTTTGATCAAAGCCGGAGCGTTTGATTCATTTGGCGAAAGTAGGTCGTTTCTTTTAGCGCGTTACGAAAAAAGATTAAGTAAAGCTTCGGTAGATAGAAAAGAGCTTTCCAGCGGCCAGGAGATGCTTTTTTCAACTTCTGAAAACAAAGCGCTTTCAAAGAATGAGAATGAAATAGTAGATTATGTCGAGCATTCCCAAGAAGCACTGTTAAAAATGGAAAAAGACCTTCTTGGCTTTTATATATCATCGCACCCGCTTCAAAACTTGAGAGAGACGATCGAGCTGCTCTCTAACTGCCAAATGCTGGATATCCCCGAAAAACGCGAAGGGGAACCTATAAAAGCCTGCGGGATGATCTCTGATGGAAGAAAGATCGTCACAAAAAAAGGGGACATGATGTTCATTGGAAAGCTGGAAGACCTTACGGGGAATGCAACGATGGTAATTTTTCCGAAAACCTATGCAAAATATGCGGGACTATTAAATAACGACGAAATCGTCTTGGTTAAAGGTAAATTAAATCGGGACCCAAGAACGGAAGAATTAAATATTATGGTAGATGAAGTAGATGCCATCGCGCAGATAGAAAAAATTCGCTCTCTGCATCTCGAAGTTTTTGATGTTTCCGATAAATCTTTCTTATCTGAATTAAGAGAACAGCTTGCCCTGGAAAAAGGGAACGACCCGGTCTTTATCCGGATGGATGGAAAGTCGATCGAATTGGGGAAGGAGAGCTGGGTTGAAATCTCGCCGTCGCTCATTGAAAAGCTGGAAGCTTTGCTTGGAGGCGGGGCTGTCAGTGTGCAATATACCGTAAAAAAGAAGGAAAATGCTATAATAGCGCAATAGCCATGGAGATAATAAATAAAATCAAATTTGATAGCAATGGTCTGGTGCCGGTCATTGCGCAAGACTATAAAACCGGGGATGTCTTGATGCTGGCTTATATGAACAAAGACTCGCTCCAGAAAACACTTGAAACAAAAGAAATGGTTTACTGGTCAAGATCCCGCAAAGTTCTCTGGCACAAAGGAGATACTTCCGGCCACATCCAAAAAGTTAAAGAATTGTTTTATGATTGTGATGCAGATGCAATCCTTGCCAAGATCGAACAAGTTGGCGATATCGCCTGCCATACAGGTAACCGCAGCTGCTTTTTCAACAGGATTTAAGAAACCCTCACCCAGACTTATTGTTTTTGAATACTTTTTTGCTTATTTCCCTCTCCCAGAGGGAGAGGGGCGGATATCCTCTTTTTTGCCTATCTATTTTGTGTTAAAATAATATATATGTCAGGACATTCTAAATGGGCAACGATCAAGCATTCAAAGGCCAAAACCGATTCAGCGCGCGGTAAAGTATTCACGAAAATAATCCGCGAGATCACTTCGGCGACTAAGCTCGGTGGCGGCGACCCAGCCGCTAATCCTCGCCTTCGCCTCGCAATAGATAAAGCCAAAGCGGCTAATATGCCGAAAGATAATATTGAACGGGCGATCGAAAAAGGGATCGGCGGTGGCGGCGCAGCGATGGATGAATTGGTATACGATGGCTATGCTCCGGGTGGCGTAGCATTAATGATCGAAGTTATGACCGATAATCGCAATCGGAGCGGCGGCGAAGTAAGAAATATCCTTGAAAAAAACGGTGGTACCTGGGGAGCCAGTGGTTCCGTTTCTTATATGTTCAAACGAAAAGGAAGCATAGTTTTTGATAAAACTGGAGTTGATGAAGAGGCTCTAACAATGGCTGCCATTGATGCCGGCGCGGAAGATGTCCTTTCCGAAGAGACGACGATCGAGATCGTAACAACCCCGGAACAGTTTGAAAAAGTCAGAGATGATCTAGCTTCAAAGAAATTTGTTGCAGCTTCTTCTGAACTAACGATGGTCCCATCCACGACCGTAAAAGTTTCCGGAGAGGCCGCCCAGAAAGTCCTTAGACTGGTGAATCTTCTTGAAGAACATGATGATGTCCAGGCCGTCTACGCTAATTTTGATATTTCTGACGAAGAGTTAGAACGTATCTCTAAATTACAATGAAGCTGGTTGCCGATCTCCACACCCATACCATCTCTTCCGGTCACTCTTATTCTACGCTTGAAGATTATCTTCGTCAGGCTAAAAAAATAGGGCTTGGTGCATTTGCGATCACCGACCATGGACCGGCAATGCCGGGGGCGCCGCACTTCTACCATTTTGCCAATATGCGGATGATCCCGAAAGAAATTGACGGCGTGAGGATCTATCGCGGGATCGAAGCCAATATTATTGATGAAAATGGGACGATCGACATTAAAGAAGATGATATTAAATGGGGCGAACTGGACATTATTATCGTAGCAATGCATCCAAGGTGCGGCTATGACAGCCAGGGAAAAGAAAAAAATACGGAAGTCTTATTAAAAGCGCTAAATAATTCATATATAAATATTATTGCCCATCCAGGAAATCCAAAATATTTAGTCAATATTCCTGAGGTTGTGGCAGCGGCAAAAAAAGCAAAAGTTTTAATTGAAATAAATAATAGCTCTTCCTTTAGCAGACCGGGAAGCGAGGAGCTCTGTTTTGAGATCGCAAAAGAGGTAAAAAAACAGGATTGGATGGTCTCTTTGGGAACTGATTCGCATATTTCAACGATGCTGGGAAATTTTGATAATGCTTTAAAGTTAATTGCAAAAGCGGGCTTAACGGAAGATAATATTGTAAATACTTCTTTTGAGAAGATCGAAAAATATTTATTGAACAGAGGAAAATAAATGCTGGCAAAACGAATTATCCCGTGCCTGGACGTTGCAGAAGGACGCGTGGTCAAAGGGGTAAATTTTGTTGATCTTCAGGATGCCGGAGACCCGGTAGCGCTTGCTGCATATTACGATAAAGAAGGGGCGGATGAGCTTGTCTTTCTTGATATTACCGCTTCCCATGAAAAAAGATATATTATGCTGGAAGTGGTCAAAAAAGTTGCTGAAAAAGTATTTATCCCCTTTACGGTCGGCGGTGGCATAAATGATGTTGAAACCATGCGCCAGATCCTGGCCAGCGGCGCAGATAAAGTTTCGATTAATACTGCCGCGGTACAGAACCCTAATTTAATAAAATTGGGAGCCGAAAAGTTCGGAAGCCAATGCATTGTGGTAGCGATCGATGCCAAAAAGAGTTCTGATAATAATTGGGAAGTCTTTTTGCATGGCGGACGGACGCCGACAGGAAAAGACGCCATTGAATGGGCAAAATTGGCAGAAAACATGGGGGCCGGGGAGATACTTCTGACGAGCATGGATCGGGACGGAACAAAAATTGGCTACGACTTAGAGTTAACCCGCAGGATAGCTGATGCTGTGAATATTCCGGTAATTGCTTCCGGTGGAGCAGGGACGCTGGAACATATTCTTGATGCCTTTACTATTGGGCAGGCGGATGCGGCCCTGCTTGCTTCGCTCCTCCATTTTCGTGAAATGACCGTAAAGCAGATCAAGGATTATCTCGGAAATAAAGGGATAAATGTAAGACGCTAATGAAAAAAAATCCGCTTGAAGCATTTTTTGCCAAAAAAAAGGTTTTAGTCGATCAAGCTTTAGATAAATATCTTCCAAAAAAAGGAAAGCTCTCCCAGGCAATGCGCTATTCTGTTTTTGCGGGTGGAAAAAGGTTTCGCCCCATCTTATGCCTGGCTACGGCCCAAATGCTTGGGATCCCGGAGAAAAATGTCATTCCTTATGCCTGCAGTATCGAAATGATCCACACTTTTACGCTCATTCATGATGATCTCCCTTCGATGGATAATTCCGACCTCCGCAGGGGAAAGCCCTCCAGCCATAAAGTTTATGGCGAAGCGGTCGCGATCCTTGCAGGTGATGCACTAAATACTTTAGCGTTCAAAATTATTGCTAATTATCCAAGATCATTAACTTTTCTATCGGATGCGCTTCTTGAAGTGGTGGAAGGCCAGATCGCGGATATTGAATCAACGAAAAAACAATTAACAATTAAGGATATTGAAAAGATCCATGCTTGGAAAACGGCGGCGCTGCTAAAAGCGTGCATGCAGGGGACGGCGATGATTAAAGGTATTTCCGAAAAAAAATATATTGCCCTTGGGAATTATGCGCAGCATCTTGGTCTTGCCTTCCAAATTGCCGATGATATACTGGACGCTACATCAACCGCAAAAGAACTTGGAAAACCTGCCGGGGGCGATGTCAGTAAGGGTTTTCCCAATCTGATCGGAGTTGTTAGATCGATCGAATTAGCTAAGAAGGAAAAAGGGAAAGCACTTGCTGCATTGAAAGCATTTGGCAGCGAGGCGAACCTGCTTAAAGCTATTGCCGAATATGTTATTGAGAGAAAAAAATGATCTATCCATCAAAAAAAGAATTTATCGATCTTTCCAAAAAAGGGAATTTGATCCCTGTCTATAAAGAGATCGTCGCCGATATGGAAACCCCGGTCTCGGCCTACAAGAAGATCGAATCGGAATATTCTTTTCTGCTTGAATCGGTCGAGGGGGGAGAAAAACAGGCCCGTTATTCCTTCTTAGGCTCTTGTCCAAAAGAGCGGCTGTTTAAATTGGACTCTATAAATGATGTTAGGAAGATCCTTGGGAAATATAAGCTGGTTGAGCTTCCGAATTTGCCGACCTTTTGCGGTGGCTTGGTCGGCTATATCGGCTACGACGCGGTAAGAGAGATCGAAAAATTGCCGAATAAGAATCCGGATGACCTGAAATTTCCCGTTATTCAATTCATGCTGGCCGATACTCTCCTGGTTTTTGATCACTTAAAACATAAGATCGTGATCATCGCGAACGCGTATGTTGAAGGAAATGTTCAAAAAGCCTATAAAGATGCTTGTTTGAAAATTGAAAAAATACAGTTAAAGCTCAAGAAACCGATCAAGTTAAGCCGTGAGGAGTTTGAGATCCCAACTACCCCAAAAAAATCGCTTAAAGTCAGATCAAATTTAACTAAAGCTGAATATGAGGCCATGGTATTAAAGGCAAAAGAATATATTAAGGCTGGCGATATCATCCAGGTTGTTCCTTCCCAGCGGTTTGAAACAAAATGCACAGCTGCGCCGCTGGATGTTTATCGAGTTCTCCGGATCATTAATCCATCGCCATATATGTATTATCTGAGAATGGGAGAGCTCTCGATCGTTGGATCATCACCGGAAGTAATGGTTAGGCTGGAAAAAGGGAAAGCGACCCTGCGGCCGATCGCCGGCACAAGAAGAAGGGGGAAAGACGAGGATGAGGAAGCAATGCTTAGCAAAGAGCTCTTGGCTTCAACCAAGGAAAAGGCTGAGCATATAATGCTGGTTGACTTGGGAAGGAACGATCTAGGGCGGGTATGCGACTATGGAAGCGTAAAAGTGACCGAGTGCATGACGATCGAAAAATATTCGCATGTAATGCATATCGTCAGCAATGTTTCGGGGAAATTAAGATCCGGCAAAGACGCCGTGGATCTTTTCCGTGCTGCCTTTCCTGCGGGAACGGTTTCCGGGGCGCCAAAGGTCAGAGCGATGGAAATTATTGATGAGCTGGAAAATGTTAGACGCGGCATATATGCCGGAACCGTCGGCTATTTCAGCTTTAACGGAGATCTTGATTCCGGGATCGCGATCAGGACAATTTTGATCCATAAGGGAAAAGCTTATGTCCAGGCCGGGGGTGGGGTAGTCGCGGATTCCGATCCGGAAGAAGAGTATAATGAAACGGTCAATAAAGCAAAAGCGCTTCTTTCTGCCATTGAATTAGCAAATGCTTAACCTCCGATTACTCAAATTATCTGATCCGGCTATATGGATCTCAGCCGGGTGTTTGATCATTATTAGTTTCCTTGGCATATTTAGCTCCACCTTCAGGCTGCTTACCAAAGCCGGCCTTGATCCGTTTTTATATGTTGAAAAGCAATTTATTGCGCTCCTTTTTGCAAGCGTTGGCTTGATAATTTTTTCATATTTTGATTACAAGCATTTTAAAAAGGCTGCTCCTTACCTATACGGGCTAACCTTATTGCTGCTTTTATTGATTATTGTTACCGGATCAAGCGCGCTTGGCGCTCAACGGTGGCTTCAGTTGGGTCCGATCCAATTCCAACCCTCGGAAATGTCAAAATTAACCATGATCATCTCGCTGGCTTTGTTTTTAAGTATTTTCAAAAGGAGAAAAGGGCTTTGGGAAGTTGGCTGGCTGGCGCTTTTAGTCGGAATACCATTTCTACTTGTATTCAAACAGCCCGACCTCGGAACTGCGATCGTTTACTTTGCGATCTTTGTCGGCATGCTGGCCGGATCAGGTTATTCGACCCGTTTATTGATCATTCTTACGACGCCGATCCTTTCTATCCTTCTAAGGCCGGTATTATATTTATGGATAGCATATTTATTGATCCTTGCGCTTTCTCTTTTTCTTTCGAGGGCAACGGTTTGGGATTGGATCCTGATCTTTGGAACTAATGTTTTGGTCGGTCTCGCGCTTCCTTTTATTTGGGGGATGCTAAAAGGGTATCAGCAGCAGCGGATCGTGGCTTTTATTAATCCGGCAGCGGATCCTTATGGAGCCGGTTATCACAGCATGCAGAGCAAAATTGCGATCGGCAGCGGGGGGTTCTTTGGCAAAGGCTTCTTGAATGGAAGCCAGACCCAGCTTCAGTTCATTCCCGAACAGCATTCGGATTTTATTTTTTCGGTAGTCGGCGAGGAATTTGGGTTTTTAGGATCGATCTTTGCTTTGGCAATGTACGCGGTTTTTATTTATAGGGCGCTTTTTTTGTCTCTCCAAGCGCCGGATAGTTTTGGCCGACTATTATGCATCGGGATAGCATCTATGATCATGTTCCATGTTTTAGCGAATGTGGGGATGGCACTAGGAATATTGCCGGTGGTTGGGATCCCGCTTCCTTTTATGAGTTTTGGCGGAACTTCGCTTTTGGTTAACCTCTGTTGCGTCGGTATACTTCAAAATATTGCAATGCGGAGGCAGAAGATCATATTTTAGAAAGTGATTTTTGAATCTGTGACACCTAACGCTTCAAATGTCTCATCTTTGATCGAAATGATCACTTGTTTGCAGCGGATCCATTCATTCCCTTTTTTAAGAAATACATTTCCTGTAAGTGACAATATTTCTTCTTTTTCATCATAATTGGCTTGATCGGACTTTGCTTCTTTCTCTTTCTGGAACACTTCAACACTTCCTGCGGCCGTCGCATCTCCATCGCTTGTTGAGAAGGTAATTGATGAAGCGGTTAAGATCGTTTTTTCCTTAAGAATGTTCTTTGCATCCCGGTTCCTTAATTTTGCTGCAGTATCTTTCTTTAGCATTTCTCCGGCTTTTTCTATAACAGTTTTGGTCTTGCCAACCAAAGTAAATTCTTTGCTATTTTTTGAATATAGGCCGGTCTCTCCGACAGAAGCTTTTTTCCCTTGAATAGCTTCTACGCTCCCCATAAAAGAAACATTTTTATCCGGATCATCATAAATTTCAGCCTGATTACATTTGATCTCGGTCTTATCTTTCTTCCCTTTTATTTGCATCGATACTTTTCCAAGCATATTCAGTTGTTTATTGTCCCGCAAATATTGGGCCGTGTCGCTTTTTGCAAAGCCATCGCTGCGGGAGACGAGCACCTCTTTTGTGATATCCATCCGTCCGGTATCAAGAAAAACCGCTGCATAGCCGGCATTGATCGTGAGGTTCTTTTTTGTTAATCGAACATTATCGGATAGTTCGCTTTTTTTATCGCTGAACGAATATTTTGCACTTTTTGCATTTACGGTCATCCAATCCGGCTTTGAATTGTTATTTTCATTGCCGTTTTGCATGTTAAATTTCGCCTTTATCCTTTTATCCTTATCATTTTCAAATACGAGAACAAAAGTTGCCTGCTCCTGAATATCGGCAAAAGAAGAGAACAGTCCGGTTATTGCAAGTTTTTCCTTGTCATTATATATTTTCCCATCGGTGATCCCCGTAAGATGTACTACATCTTCTCCTTTTTTCTTCCAGGCGGCTTTGGCAATTACTTCCCAAAGTTTTTTTCCCTCTTTCTTCCCTTCGTAGCGGACGTTGCTTATTTCACCAAGATTATTTCCCTTTTCTTGTGTTTGTGGAGGAGAATAGGGGGCAATGAAAAAATAAGCGAAAAAAAGAACCAGCAGCGAGAAGATCGCACCTAAATAGACTGTTTTCCAAGAAATATGATCATCCACGGAAGGATTTTAGCATGAATTGACAGTGTTTTTAAGTAAGTGCTATAATTTCAATGTAAATTATTTTTAGAAAGGGGTATAAATTCAATGGCAGTTAAAGTAGGGATCAACGGTTTCGGACGGATCGGAAGACAGGTTTTGCATGCGATGGTTGAAAAGGGAGTATTGGGGACGGAAATCGAAGTTGTTGCGGTCGTAGATATTTGCACCGACGCAAAATATTTTGCGTATATGATGAAATATGATTCCGTTCATGGAAAATTCAAAGGGACAGTTTCCACAGAAGGGGAAGATGTCCTTGTTGTTAACGGTAATAAGATCAAATGCGTTATGGCGACTAAAGAGCCAAGCGGTTTGCCATGGAAAGACCTGGGCGTTGAATATGTTATCGAATCAACCGGTCTTTTCACCGATTCCGAAAAAGCCAAAGGCCATTTGGCTGCCGGAGCGAAAAAAGTTATTATCTCCGCACCGGGGAAAGGCGATGTCAAAACGATCGTAATGGGTGTAAATGACGGCGACTACGATCCTGCGAAGCACAACATCATTTCCAATGCATCGTGTACAACCAACTGCCTTGCCCCGGTCGTACATGTTCTTCTTAAAGAAGGGATCGGGATTGAAACAGGTTTAATGACCACGATCCATGCTTATACCGCAACCCAGAAAACCGTAGATGGCCCATCGAGAAAAGACTGGAGAGGCGGAAGAGCGGCAGCGATAAACATTATTCCATCCACAACCGGCGCGGCAAAAGCGGTCGGTGAAGTTCTGCCGGATACCAAAGGTAAATTGACAGGTATGGCATTCAGGGTCCCAACAGCCGATGTTTCAGTGGTTGACCTGACTTTCCGCAGCGTAAAAGAGACTTCGATCGAAGAAATTGCCGCATTGATCAAAAAAGCTTCTGAAACATATCTGAAAGGGATCCTTGGTTATGCGGACGAAGAGATCGTATCATCCGATTTCATCCATGATAACCGGTCTTCAATTTTTGATTCATTGGCCACATTGCAGAATAATCTAAAAGGGGAAAAGAAGTTCTTTAAACTTGTCTCCTGGTATGACAACGAATGGGGTTATTCCTGCCGCGTAGTTGATCTTGTAAAATTGATCGCAAGCAAGAAGTAAGCCATGGCAAAACAGACGATCGAGGATATAAAAGAATTATCCGGGAAGCGTGTTTTAGTCAGGGTTGATTTCAATGTGCCGCTGGATGATAAGCAAAATATCACCGATGATACCCGCATCAAAGCGGCTCTGCCTACGATCAAATACCTTTCTAACAAAGGCGCCAAAGTTATTCTTGTGTCGCATCTTGGCCGCCCAAAAACGGGTCCGGAAGATAAGCTTCGCTTGGCTCCAATTGCAAAACAGTTGTCCCAGTTATTGGGAAAGGGCGTTGCCTATGTGAAAGATTCAATTGGGCCGGAGGTTGAAGCCGCGATATCCAAATTGGGAAGCGGGGATGTTCTCCTTCTTGAAAATGTCCGCTTTTATAAAGAAGAGGAGAAGAACGATCCGGAATTTGCGAAAAAATTGGCATCCTTGGCGGATATCTATGTTGACGATGCTTTTGGTACCGCTCACCGTGCGCATGCTTCAACCGAAGGGGTAACAAAATACCTTAAAGGTTATGCCGGCTACTTGATGGAAAAAGAGATCAAATTCTTGGGACAGCTCATTCAAAACCCCGCTAAACCGTTTGTGGCGATCCTCGGCGGGGCAAAAATATCCGGAAAGATCGATGTAATTAAAAATCTTCTGCCTCGGGTAGATACTCTTATTATTGGCGGTGGGATGTCCTACACTTTTTTTAAAGCAAGGGGCTTAAGTGTTGGCAATTCGTTGGTTGAATTGGACAAAATTGAAATAGCCAAAGATGTTTTAAAGGAAGCGATCGATCTGAATAAAACGGTCATGCTGCCGATCGATCATCTTTGTGCGGATAAATTTGATGCAAATGCGAATTCTCAATACGTCCCTCGCGGCGGTATACCTGATGGCTGGCAGGGGATGGATATTGGGCCTGAATCGGTAAAAAAATTCAGTACGCCTATCTTGAAAGCGAAAACTATTTTCTGGAACGGTCCGATGGGAGTTTTTGAGTTTGATAAATTTGCGAACGGAACCAATTCGATCGCAAAACTTGTTGCTGAAGCTACCCAAAATGGTGCAACTTCTGTTGTTGGTGGAGGAGATTCCGTCTCCGCAATTGAAAAAGTCGGCTTGGCTGATAAGATCACCCACATTTCTACAGGTGGCGGCGCCTCATTGGAATTTGTTGAAGGCAAGATACTTCCCGGAATCGCTTGCCTGCAAGATAAATAACTCTTCGGGGGTGTAGCTCAGATGGAAGAGCGCGTCGTTCGCAACGACGAGGCCAGCGGTTCGATCCCGCTCACCTCCATTTAAATTATTCTGTTGGCTTATTAATATCCAAAATATCCAGGTCGGCGATCAGTTTTTCGAGTTCTTTATAGCCAATAGCCAAAGCTACCTGAAATTTATGCGCCTCGATCTGCATCTCTTTGATCTTTTCTCCGCCGGCTTTTCCGCTGGCAGCCGCGATCTTTAGATTTAATGCCTCGAGAAGTTCCTCGTCTTTATCGATCTTTTTTTCAACAGTAGCAATATTATTGTGGAGCAGATTTTTCTTTTTATTATAATCATCTTCCAGCTGTTTTTTAATCCTTGCTTCCAATGCGGCCTTCTTGTCTTTTTTGGGCTTTTTGACATCATCTTCCCAGCCGATCCGGTCCAAGAAATCCTGATAGGTCCCTTCAAAAACAAAAACACGGTCATTATTAAATACGATAAGCCTATTCGCCAGATGATGGAGGAACATCTCACTGTGGGTGACGATTATAACCGCACCGGT
>Ga0172379_10002319_pt1 | contig 34053 bp, 33 predicted proteins | sample GrowelOW334metaG_FD_119756 | JGI IMG/M metagenome (GOLD analysis project Ga0172379, IMG submission 119756) | Groundwater microbial communities from an aquifer near a municipal landfill in Southern Ontario, Canada - Groundwater well OW334 metaG | ecosystem: Environmental > Aquatic > Deep... | reverse complement strand
ATGTTCAAAAACGTTATCGCTCCGGTACAAGCCTGGCTGTTATCCCAGAATCGCTGCGTAGGTTGCGGTACCGAATTATCCGTTGGCAAATCCCAAAAAATTTCGGGTGGAGAAAAAATTACCTGTTCCAAATGCGGTCGGATATTCATCAAAGATAACGCCACCAGCAAATTCCGCCGGGCATTGTTCGAAGAAGTATAATTCCCCCAGTGAAATATCTTTTTCTCTCTCTTTTACTTATTATCTTTGTCACTTTCTCTCTTGCCTTCTGGTATTTGCAAGTATTAAAACCGATCAACTCTTCAACTACCCAAATCACCTTTACCATTTCCAAAGATGAAGCCGGAAACTCAGTCATATCCAGGTTATATGCCCAGAAATTAATCCGGTCAGAGCTTGCTTCAAAAATTTATCAAAGATTTGTTATATCAGGGAAACATTTCAAACCCGGGGCGTTTCAACTATCCGCCGATTTATCAACTCCTCAGATATTTCAGATTTTAATTTCCGGCCCAAAAGATTTAAGGGTTACAATTCCCGAGGGTTGGCGCAGAGAACAAATCGCCGAAAGACTAAAGAATTCATTGCCGGAATTCAATACCAAAGAGTTTCTTGCTCAAACCCAAAATCTGGAAGGTCGTCTTTTCCCAGATACTTACCTGCTACCGGTCCAAAGCACCACAGCCCAAATAATAAAAATATTTACCGACAACTTTGATCGCCAAACTCAACTCGACGCCGAAAATCCTCTCACCAACCAAATAATTATCCTAGCATCTTTAATCGAACGGGAAGCCAAAGATGATACCGACCGTCGGTTGGTTTCCGGAATTCTTATTAAACGGTTGGAAAACGACTGGCCGCTTCAGGTCGATGCCACTGTCCAATATGCTGTGAACATTTCCCCGAATTGGTGGGCACCCATCACCGATACCAAGTATCCTTCTCCTTATAATACTTATCTGCACACCGGAATTCCGCCGAAACCGATCTGCAATCCCGGATTAGCTTCGATTAGTGCCGCCCAAAATCCTCAAAATTCATCCTATTGGTACTATCTTTCTGGCACAGACGGCATTACCCGTTACGCCACTGATTTGGCAGGTCACAACCTCAATGTTGACAAGTACTTACGCCCCTGATACACTACAAGCTTAGATTAAGGCTAGAGATTTAGCCAAGGTTTTTTTACGCCCAAAAGGCCTTTTTTTGTTTTCCAAACCAGTCTAATGTCACAATCTATCCATCCAACCCAGCGTGAATATTGGGGTAATAATTATTCAGGGGTTCCGGATTTAAATCTTACCCAGATTCAAAAAGAATCATGGCAATGGTTTTTAGATCATGGAATTCGTGAAAGTTTATCCGAGATAACTCCCATTGAAGATTTCACCGGCAAAAATTGGATTTTAGAGCTCTCCGGTCACTCAGTCGAAAAACCAAGTCTCACTCCCCAGTACGCTTTGACCAAAGGTCTCACTTACTCTTCAGCACTTAGAATCAACGCCAAACTTACCAACCGTCAGACCGGTAAAGTAACCTCCGGCGAAGTATTTTTGGGTGATTTCCCCCAAATGACCGAACGCGGTACGTTTGTCATCAACGGCGTAGAAAGGGCTGTCATTATTCAGATGGTTCGATCCCCCGGGGCTTATTTCGGCGTAGATCTCGATCCTGCCACCGGCAGACTCCTACACACCGCCGAGCTCAGACCCGTTCGTGGTACCTGGTTGGAATTCGAAGTATCACGAAACGACGTAATTTCCGTCCGCATCGATCGTCGCAGAAAGTTTATTGTTACCGTTCTTCTTCGTGCACTGGGCATTTCCGACAAAGCTCAAATCGCAGAACTGTTCAAAGATGTTGACATCGATCCGCATCACACTTATATCGAAACCTCCCTAGCCAAAGATACCACCCAGACCACCGAAGAAGCTTTGGTCGAAATTTACAAAAAAATGCGTCCTGGTGAACCCATAGTTCTGGAAAATGCTCAAAAACTGATTTTTGATCTTTTCTTCAATTCCCGAAGATATGATCTAGGTCAGGTCGGCCGTCACAAACTCAACAAAAAATTCGGTCTGCAAAGCGACCAGCAGTTTTTAACCAGGGACGATATGGTTATGACCGTCAAATATTTGATTAATCTTCAAAACGGCAAAGGAAAGATAGACGATATTGATCATTTGGGCAATCGCCGTTTGCGTCGGGTCGGGGAATTAGTCTGCCAGACGGCTTTCCGCGACGGACTATTAAGACTTGAGCGGGCTATCAAGGAAAAAATGAGTTTGGTCTCTACGGAAGATCCGATTACCCCTTCCAGTTTGGTCAATGCCCGACCGGTAATTGCCGCAATCAACGAATTTTTCCGTTCCTCTCAGCTTTCCCAGATTCTGGAACAAACTAATCCGCTTTCCGAAATCGATCATTTGCGCCGCATCACCGTCATGGGCCGCGGTGGTATCACACGCGAAAGAGCCTCATTCAGTATCAGAGATGTCAACAGCAGCCAATATGGCCGCATAGATCCGGTCAGATCACCCGAAGGGGCAAACATAGGTTTAGTCACTTACCTGGCGCTCATGACCCGTATCAACGAATTCGGTTTTCTGGAGGCTCCTTACCGTAAATTAATCAAAATCAAAACCGGATCCAAAACCAAAGTCAAATTAAGCGACGAAATAATTTATCTTACTGCCGACGACGAGGAAGAATATCACATTTCCCACGCCGATATTCATATCGATTCCGACGGTTGTATTGTTGAAGATTGGCTGCCGATTCGTTTCCATGGCAACTTTAGTGAAGGACCGGCAACCAGTGTCGATTTAATTGATACTATACCCAGGCAGTTAGTCGGAGCCTCCGCCTCCCTGATTCCTTTCCTTGCCAATGATGCCGCCAATCGTGCTTTGATGGGCGCCAACATGCAGACTCAGGCAGTCCCTTTGCTCAAAGCCCACAGTCCGGTTGTCGGTACTGGTATGGAAAAAGTGGTTGCGGAAGCTATGGGATGGAGCGTCAATGCTCGTCATCCGGGGACTGTATCCTATGTCGACGCCAAAAAAATTGTTATCAAATTAGATAAAAAGATCGAAAAAGCCGAAACAAACGAAAATATCATTCTCAAAGGTGATGTCGAAACTTATAATCTGATCAAATTCAAACGTACTTCCCAAAGTTCATGTTTCAATCAGCAGCCCAGGGTTGTTCCGGGTCAAAAAGTTATAAAAGGTCAGCTTTTGATCGACGGACCATCATCCGAAGATGGAGAATTGGCTTTGGGTCAGAATTTAATTGTAGCCTACGCTTCCTTTGAAGGATTAGGTTACGAGGACGCTATAGCCATTTCCGACCGTCTGGTCCGGGAAGATGTTCTTACTTCAATCCATGTTGAGGAACACGAAGCGGATATGGTCGATACCAAATTAGGTCCCGAAGAGCTAACTCGCGATATTCCCAATGTCGGAGAAACATTTTTGGCCAATCTCGATTCCGAAGGTATCATTACCGTCGGGTCGGAAGTAGGGCCAAATGATATTTTAGTCGGAAAAATCGCTCCCAAAGGCGAAACCGAGCTTTCCGCAGAAGAAAGATTGTTACGGGCTATTTTCGGAGAAAAAGCCCGCGACGTCAGGGACACTTCTCTACGTATGCCGCATGGCGAGCGCGGAATTGTAGTGGAAATTTTAGTTTTGGACCGTGAAGCGGGAGACGAATTACCTCCCGGAGTCAACAAAAGAGTCATTGTAAAAATTGCCCAGATCAGAAAAATCAATGTCGGAGACAAATTAGCCGGCCGTCATGGAAACAAAGGTGTTATCTCAAAAATTGTTCCTTCAGCAGACATGCCCTATCTTCCCGACGGAACACCGGTAGACGTGTTAATTTCACCTATTTCCGTTCTTTCCCGTATGAATTTGGGTCAGTTATTGGAAGCCCGTTTGGGTTGGGCTATGGGCAAATTAGGTAAAAAAGTTGCCGTTCCCGTTTTCGAAACCATTACCGAAGATCGGATTGCCGAAACCATGACCAAAGCTGGTTTACCGGTCAGTGGAAAAATAGTCCTTCGCGATGGCCGTACCGGCAAATCTTTCGACGAACCGACCGTAGTAGGTATAGGTTACATATTAAAGCTTCATCACATGGTGGAGGACAAGACTCATGCCCGTTCCACCGGGCCTTATTCTCTGGTTACCCAGCAGCCGTTGGGTGGAAAAGCTCAAATGGGAGGCCAAAGATTGGGAGAAATGGAAGTTTGGGCTTTGGAAGCACACAAAGCTGCTCATACCCTTCAGGAAATGTTGACCATCAAATCCGACGATGTAGTTGGCCGGGCCAAAGCCTTCGAAGCTATTGTCAAAGGTACTGAAATTCCTACCAGTTCCGTTCCGGAATCATTCAATGTCTTAGTCAAAGAACTCCAGAGTCTAGGCCTTCATGTCATTCCTCACGGAGTTAAGGTAAAATCCAGTGACCCGGTCGCCGCCCCGTCAGACGATGTCACTTCCCAAATGGGCGCCACATCGGTAGTAGATGACAATGCACCTGTTACTTTATTAGATCCAAACAATGGCTCAAACTAAAACCACTGTACCACAGGACTCATTGAAAAATATTTTAGACTTTACCAGTCTCCAGCTGAAGTTGGCCTCATCGGATATTATCAAAAGCTGGTCTCATGGCGAAATTACCAAACCGGAAACAATCAACTATCGCACCCTTCGTCCCGAAAAAGACGGACTTTTCGATGAACGAATTTTCGGACCGGTAAAAGATTGGGAATGTTACTGCGGCAAATACAAGCGTATCCGCTACAAGGGAATTGTCTGCGACAAATGCGGAGTCGAAGTTACTCACTCCCGTGTCCGGCGTGAACGTATGGGTCACATTACTTTGGCTTGTCCTGTGGCTCATGTCTGGTATTTCAAGGGATCACCATCAAGATTGTCTCTTCTATTGGATGTTGCTCCCAAATCACTTGAATCAGTTATCTACTTTGCCCAATATATCGTAATTTCTATCAACGAAAAAGAACGAGAAAAAACCTCGTCTGCTTTTCAAAAAGAGGCCGAAACAAAAAAAGCGGAAGTCAAAAAAGCTACCGCCGTAAAAATAGATGCTATCGAAAAACAATATTCTTCCCAAATAGAAGAAACCAAATCTCAAAAACACAGCGAAGACAGTTTGGCTCTGACTCTCAGTCAATTGGATCTCAAAACAAAGCAGTCACTTCAGTCATTAAGAGAGCAAGAAGCTTCTGAAATCGAAAAGATCAATAGTTTATATTTACGTTTGGCCGATATTACCCAAAGCCTCAAACCGGGAAGTGTTATAAGCGAAGACGAACATTCGAAATTACTGGAATATTCCGCCTTGGATTTTGCCGAAGTCGGCATGGGTGCAGAGGCTCTGATAGACGTTGTCAAAGGTCTGGATTTGCCCGCTCTTAGCAAATCTTTAAGAGACGAAGTGGAAAGCACCACCGGCCAGCGTCATATCAAAGCAACCAAGAGATTAAGAGTGGTTGATGGACTAAGAAGAGCCGGTATCGATCCGGTTTGGATGATACTCAAAATCCTTCCGGTTATCCCTCCTGATTTAAGGCCTATGGTTCAATTGTCGGGGGGCAGATTTGCCACTTCGGATCTGAATGATTTATATCGCCGGGTCATCAATCGTAATAACCGTCTCAAACATTTAATGGATTTAGGAGCTCCCGAAATCATTTTAAGAAATGAAAAACGCATGCTTCAGGAAGCCGTTGATGCCCTGATTGATTCCACTCAGAGGACCACCCGTACCTCCCGTGTTCCTGTTCAAGCCAAATCAAAATCCCTATCCGATATTCTCCGTGGTAAACAGGGTAGATTCCGCCAGAATTTGTTGGGGAAAAGAGTGGATTATTCCGGTAGATCGGTCATTGTTGTCGGACCGGATCTCAAAATTAATCAATGCGGACTCCCCAAAGAGATGGCTTTGGAAATGTTCAAGCCTTTTGTGCTGCGTCAGATGATCGTTCAGGGATTAGCACCAAACGTCAAGTCCGCCAAGAATTTGCTGGAATCCCGCCCGCCCGAAGTCTTTGATATTTTGGAAAGCATCACCAAAAATCATCCTATTCTATTAAACCGCGCCCCCACTTTACATAAGCTTTCTATTCAGGCTTTCTATCCGATACTCATCGAGGGTTCAGCGATTCAGATCCATCCCTGTATTTGTGCGGGTTTCAATGCCGATTTCGATGGAGACCAGATGGCAGTTCACGTTCCCTTAAGTCAGGAATCAATCAAAGAAGTGGAAGAACTGATGATGCCCCAAAAAAATCTTCGCAAACCCGCCGATGGCACTCCGATTTCCGTTCCTTCCACCAAAGAAATCGCTTTGGGATTCTATTTCCTAACTTCAATTGACCCCAAAGCAGTTCAAAACTCCACCATTTTTTCCGATACTTCCGAAGTCATTCGGGCATTCCACACTAGTGTACTTTCGCTCCGTCAGCCAATCAAGGCCCGGATCAACGGAAAAATCATTGATACTACTGCCGGCAGGATAATTTTCAATGAAGTTTTGCCCGAAAAGCTTCAGTTTGTAAACGAATCAGTCAAAAGGGCAACCATGGTCAAGCTTTTTGACACCGCTTTCAGGCATTATGATACAGCTGTCATTACCCAGCTCATCGACGACATCAAAAATCTTGGATTTTGGGCTGGTACTTTATCCGGTGTTTCCGTTTCAATAACCGATTGTATTATTTCTCCTGATAAAGAGCCGATTATTCAGGAAGCCAATGTCAAAGTCGCCGAGATAGAATCCAACTTCTCTATGGGTTTGATCACTACTGAAGAACGTCGCAGACTGGTTCAAGAAATCTGGTTGGAAACTACCGAAACTTTAGCCGCCGCTACGTGGAAATTATTCGATGAAACCAATCCTATCAAATTGATTATCGATGCCGGTGCCGGAAAAGCTTCAAAAGAACAGGTTCGCCAGCTGTCAGCAATGAGAGGATTAGTGGTCGATCCTATGGGTAGAATTGTAGATTTGCCTCTTAAAAGCAACTACCGCCAGGGATTCTCCACTTTTGAATATGTATCCGCCGCCCGCGGTGAACGTAAAGGCTTGTCCGATACAGCCATAAGAACGGCCGACGCTGGATATCTTACTCGCAGACTGGTCGATGTTGCCCACGATGCAATAGTCCGGATGGAAGATTGTAATACTCCAAACGGGATTGCCATCCGCAAAGATGCCAAAAGATCCAAAGCTTTTGCTTTAAGAATCTTCGGCCGCATTTTAGCCGCAGATATTATCCACTCCAAATCCAAAAAAGTACTATTATCCGCAGGTTCCATATTGGATGACGAAGCAGTAACTCAAATAGTCTCCGAAAATATCGAAGAAGTTATAGTCCGTTCCCCCCTGACCTGCGATGCCAGACAGGGTTTGTGTGCCAAATGTTATGGTTGGGACTTAAGCAGCATGGCCATCGGTACCATTGGTGATCCGGTTGGTGTCATCGCTGCGCAAAGTATTGGTGAACCTGGTACCCAGATGACACTCCACGGGAAACGCGGAGGATTATCGGTAGGCAGTATCGATGTCACCCAGGGACTTCCTAGGGTCGAGGAACTTTTCGAAGCCAGAACTCCCAAAATGGTTTCCCCGCTGGCCGAAATTTCTGGGAAGGCCGAAGTTACCGAAACCGAAGAAGGTTACAAAGTCCGTATTCGAAACACCACCGTCAAACCGGTCGAGGAACGGGAATATATCATTCCTTTAGCCGCAGAACTTAATGTGGCAGATGATGATCTAGTTTCGGTCGGAACTCAACTGGCCTCAGGTTCCCTGGATGTCAAAGAGGTTTTGGAAGTCAGAGGTCTACGGGGTGTTCAGGAATATCTGATCGAAGAGATCCAATCGGTATATGAATCCCAGGGAGTTCCTATTCACGACAAACATTTCGAAGTCATTGTCCGTAAAATGAGTGATCGCGTCAGGGTTGTTTCACAGGGAGATACCATTCTTTTACCCGGGGATATTATTGACCGCGCATCATTCGAAAATGAAAATGCCCGCATTTTGGCAGCAGGCGGAGAACCAGCTACAGCTCAGGTTGTTGTCTTAGGTATTACCCGCGCCGCGCTCAAAACCGGTTCCTGGTTGTCCGCCGCCTCTTTCATCGAAACAACTTCCCAATTGGCAGAAGCCGCAGTAGAAGGTAAAATTGATCCGCTCCTGGGTCTGAAGGAAAATGTGATAATTGGTCGCCTAATTCCCACCAGCCCGGATCGTGCCGCAATTAAAAATTAATATGCCTACAATCAACCAATTAATCAGAATTCCACGCAAACCCAAACACAAAAAAACCAAGGCCGCAGCCTTGCGTCGTACTTTCAATGCCAAAGACCGGATATTCTCCGCTACCAATAATCCTTTCAAAAGGGGCGTGGTAACAATTGTCCGAACTATGACCCCCAGAAAACCCAATTCCGCTCTCCGAAAAGTTGCCCGTGTCAGATTATCCAACAAAATGGAAGTTACTGCATATATTCCCGGTATCGGCCATAATATCGCCGAACATGGAATCGTTTTAGTTAGGGGCGGCCGGGTCAAAGATTTACCGGGAGTGCAATATCATATTATTAGAGGAAAATTCGATGCCGGCGGCGTCGAAAACCGCAAACAGGGCAGGTCCCGCTACGGAACTAAATCTGTTTCCGGTCCCAAAACCGCCGCCGCCAAATAACCTATGAGATCCAAACCCGCCACTATCAGAAATATTAATCCGGATCCGATTTTCAATTCCATTATGGTAACCAAACTAATCAACCGTACCATGAAAGACGGTAAAAAAACCGCCGCCGAAAAACAGATTTATCTGGCATTCAAACTTATCGCCGAAAAGACAGGCCAGGATCCCATCAAATTTTTCAATGATACTATCGACAATATCAAGCCTCAGATGGAAGTCAGAGCCAGAAGAATAGGAGGCGCAGCCTATCAGGTTCCGGTCTCTGTCCGCGGTACCCGCAAAGATTCATTGGCCTTAAGGTGGTTAATCGATGCCGCCCGGGCTAGACCCAATTCCGAATTTCATACTTTTGCCCAAAAGCTGACCGCCGAATTAATCGACGCCTCAAACAATTCAGGCGCAGCTATCAAGAAAAAGTTAGATACTCACCGGATGGCTGAGGCCAACAAAGCCTTCGCCCATTTCCGTTGGTAAAATAAACCTATGGCACACTATACAGGTCCAAAAAATCGGTTATCCAGGAGAGAGGGATTCGATTTGTTCGGCAAAGGCAACAAACTACGGCGGGCTCAGGTTCCTCCCGGTCAGCACGGCCCCAAAGGTGCCAAAAGGTCTACCGATTTTGGTACTCAACTTCGGGAAAAGCAGAAGACAAAGCGCCTTTATGGTGGTATAATGGAAAAACAGTTTAGAGGGTACTTTGAAAAAGCGAGAAAGGTTCAGGGGAAAACCGGCGAGCATCTGCTCCGTTTGCTGGAAACACGCTTGGACAATGTTGTTTACCGATTGGGCTTTGTCCCGACCCGGGCTATGGCCAGACAGCTTGTATCACATGGCCATATCTTAGTAAACGACTTACCGGTAAACATTTCATCCTTTCAGGTGCAAGTCGGCCAGGAAGTTTCTTTGCACGAAAAGATTTTAAATATTCCGGCCGTAAAAGCTCGCTTGGAAAATACCGAAATCAAACCACCTGTCTGGTTGTCTAAACAAGGTTCAAAAGGTAAAATCCTTTCTGCCCCGACTAGAACCGAAATAGACAGTCCGGTCAATGAACAACTTATAGTTGAATTTTATTCAAGATAACATATGTCCAAACCACAATTCTCTATTACAACCGAAGAACAGACAAAAACCTATGGTCGTTTTGTCATAGAACCGTTGCCAAAAGGATTCGGCGACACATTAGGAAACTCCCTGCGCCGTGTTCTTTATTCCTCAATTTCCGGAGCTGCTATTACGTCCGTCAAGATTTCAGGCGTAAATCATCAATTCACATCTTTGGACGGCATGCGTGAAGACATTGTTCAATTAATTTTGGCCTTAAAACAAGTTCGTCTCACTTATACTTCGGAAACACCGGCCAAAATCACCTTAGAAGCCTCAGGCCCCGGCCAGGTAACCGCCGGCGATATTGACACTCCCCCGGACGTTATTATTGCCAATCCGGAATTAGTCCTGGCACATCTCGCAGACAAAAGCACCAAACTCGAGTTCGAAGCCACAGTCGAATCAGGCTTAGGTTATTCTCCCGCCGAAGATCGCAAATCCAATGTCATAGGCTCAATTCCTGTGGATGCCACTTTTTCACCGGTTATGAGAGTCAATTATAAAGTCGAAGCCACCCGCGTCGGCCGGGTTACCGATTATGACCGGTTGAATCTGGAAGTTTATACCGATGGTACCGTCAGTCCCAAAGATACAATTACTTCCGCTTCACAGACTCTAGTCGATTATTTCGGCGGGATACTCAACCCCGACACTTTGGATTCCATCAAAAATACCCCGGCTGCCGGATCCAGACCGATCGCCGGTGCTACTATTTCTGTCGAAGAGTTGGATCTGCCTACCAGAATTTCCAATGCCCTGCAAAAAGCCGGGTTTGCTACAGTTGCTGATCTTATAAGTCTTGCCAAACCCCAACTTTCAAAGGTCAAAAACTTGGGTGGAAAGTCCGTAGATATCATCGAATCCGCTCTCAAAGAGCGTGGATTTAGCCTTACTCAATAAAACATGCGTCACAATGTCTTTGGAAAACAACTGTCCCGCGATACAGGTCAACGCCAAGCACTTCTGAAAGGACTGGCGGGGGCTCTGATCCGTTCCGAATCCATCGAAACTACCGAAACCAAAGCCAAAGCCGCTCAGTCACTTATTGATAAACTAATAGCCAAAGCCATAAAAGGCAAATTAAACGATATCCGCCAGATAGAAACTGTTATTCCGGACAAAGCTTTAGTTCAAAAATTGGTTTCCGAGATAGCCCCCAGATTCAAAGGTCGTCCGGGTGGATTTACCCGGCTTATCAAATTAGGCATCAGAGCCGGCGACAATGCCCCAATAGTCCGCATGGAATTGGTTTCTGCTGCTATTATCCAGGCTTCCGAACCAGCCGCCAAACCTGCCAAAAATGTTAAAAAAACTCCGGTTGCCAAAAAAGCCGCTAAGTAAATCTATATACTGCCATGCTTACCCATTCTCCCTCAATTACTTCGGTTGAACGCAAATGGCATCTAATCGACGCCGAAGGCAAAGTTTTAGGCCGTCTTTCTACCCAGATTGCCAAGCTTCTCATGGGTAAACAAAAAACCGATTTTGTCCGCCATTTGGATATCGGGGACCATGTGGTTATCACTAATGCCAAAAAAATTGTGGTTACCGGAAACAAAGCTACCCAAAAAATCTATCACCGTCACAGCGGATGGCCCGGCGGCATGCGCGTTACCACATTTGCTCAAATGCAAGCCAAAAAACCCGAAGACGTAATCATCAAAGCCGTTTCCGGCATGCTGCCAAAAAATCGGCTGCACGACAAAATTCTTCGCCATCTTCACGTATTTCCTGGAACAGAACACGATTATCTAAAACAATTCAAAAATGGCTAAAAATCAGCCAGCTACCAGCGACAAACAGCCCACGACCAAAGTCGTAGCTCATGCTGTAGGCCGACGCAAAGTGGCTGTCGCCACTGTCAAATTAATCTCGGGAGGTACTGGAATCATGGTTAATAAAAAGCCGGCTTTGGAATATTTTCCGGGTGAGACAGCCAAACTCAAACTAAGCAACCCTTTTACTGTTTGTGATGTATCCAAATATTCAGCTACCGTCCGGGTTAGTGGTGGTGGAATCGGCGGACAGCTCGATGCCACAGTTCTGGGCTTATCCCGGGCCCTCTCCACGGTCAAAAAAGAATTTCGTCCGCTGCTAAAATCTGCAGGACTTTTGACTCGCGATCCCCGTGAACGCCAACGTCGTATGATCGGTATGGGAGGCAAATCCCGCCGCAGAAAGCAATCCCCGAAACGCTAAACCAAAAGTTATACAATTTGTATTAATTAAGAAATCAGCTGCAGTTATTCTGACCGCTATGGCAATTGCAGGTAGTAGTTTTGTACCGAATCAGAGGCCAAAAAATCCGGTTTCAAAATCTCCCCTGCCTATACCCTCGGCACTTCTCACAAATAACCAGCCGATAAAAAATCAGTACAACACCGACATCTAAAAAAAAAGCCAAACTTACTAATTGCTTAAATTAATCTCCTGGCATATTTTCTTTATCATACCACACCATTCCCCCCCTTTTAGATTAAGAGGGGGGGAATATTAGTCGGGGAGAGGAGAATTGAACTCCTGCCTGACGCACCCCATGCGCCAATTCTACCGTTAAACTACTCCCCGAAATTTTTCCCGTCAATTCCAATTTTATCATCTTAGTAGCCTTTCCCCTCTCTTAGATTAAGAGAGGGGACCAAGGGGTGAGTTATTTATAAATTGTACTTTTACTAATTAACATATAAAATCGCAGAATGATCGCTACTTTCAAAGAAACTATAACCAGTCTCAAAAATCTGGATTATGGTCGGGAAATCATCAAAAAACCGATCAAATCAGTCTTGTGGTATTGGACAAAATATCTGTTGATATTTTCTTTAATTCCCCTGATTCTTGTTATTTTTGCTTTTACCCGTTTTTTACCGGAAACTCCCAAACTTATCAACAAACATCTGCCGGAAGGTGTATTAGGTATTAAAGACGGTTTAATGTTTTCCACCCTAAAACAACCGCTGGTTTATGACTTTTCTGATTCGCAAGGAGAATCCTTCAATTTCACTTTTGACCTTCAGGCTTCCCCTTCGGCCATAGACACCTACGACAACGGTCTTTTAGTCCTCAAGGATCAGGTCATCACCAAATCTACAGGTGGCAAATACCAAAGTCAAAAATATACCTCCGTTCCGGATTTTAGTGTGGACAAGGAAATAATTGCCGATTGGGTCAACACTAATCGTCACAAGCTTTGGTTAGTGGGTACGTTAATTGTTATTCTGGTGGGCGTTTTAATTATTGCTGTTACCTGGGCTTTCCGCGCTCTGGCATTCGTAGGTTGGTCATTAGTTTTCCTGCTTTTGAACAAGCTGGTTTTCAAAAAAACCCTCTCTTTTTCTAATATTCTCAATCTGGTAATTTACGCTTCGGTTCTACCCCTATTTTTGTCATTGCTATTGACTCTTATGCCAAATTCTTTCTTAACACTTCTCAACACCGGGGTTTTTGTAATGTATGTTTATCTATGGGCTAAGAACATAACCCAAAACTAGGGCTTGATTTTTTATCCTGTAAAGTTATAGTGCAATTGACATGGCCAACGATCAAAAACTTCAGGCAATCAAAATTGCCGTCGAACAAATAGAAAAACAATTCGGCAAAGGCTCGATTATGAAGATGGGTGAAAAAGGTGAAAAGTTTGTTATAGACGTTATCCCCACAGGTTCAATTGCAATAGATATCGCCCTGGGTGTCGGGGGTTTTCCCAGAGGTAGAATTACTGAAATCTACGGTCCGGAAGCTTCTGGCAAAACCACCATTGCCCTGCATTGTATCGCCGAAGCTCAAAAAAATGGTGGGACAGCAGCTTTTATCGATGCCGAACATGCTCTGGATCCCATCCGGGCCGAAAGTATAGGGGTAGATCTTGATAATCTTTATATTTCCCAACCGGATACCGGTGAGCAGGCACTGGAGATTGTCGAGACTCTTATCCGTTCCGGGGCTGTTGATGTAATTGTCATTGATTCAGTCGCTGCTTTGGTTCCCAGGGCGGAAATCGAGGGTGAAATGGGCGACAGTGTCATGGGTGTTCAGGCCCGTCTTATGTCTCAGGCTTTAAGAAAAATTACCGGTGCCATTTCCAAAAGTAAATGTGTGGTAATTTTCACCAATCAGCTCCGCATGAAAATAGGTGTCATGTTCGGCAATCCCGAAACTACTTCCGGTGGAATGGCTCTCAAGTTTTACTCTTCGATCCGAATCGATACCAGGAAAATCGAATCTATAAAAGATGGAGATGTGGTAATCGGTTCCCGCCACAGGGCCCGCATAGTCAAAAATAAAGTTGCTCCTCCTTTCCGGGTAGCAGAATACGATATTTTAAACAACGGCGGCATCAGCAAAATGGGGGGTTTGATAGATGTGGGTATAGAACTGGGGATATTAACTAAAAAAGGATCATTTATTTATTTGGCCGAAACTATCCTCGGCCAGGGTAGACTGGCCGCGGTAGAATATCTTAAAGAAAATCCCAAAATTGCCAAGCAGGTCGAAGAAGCCATATGGAAAAAAGCCAAAGACGAAAAAACCCATTTGCCCAAACAAGTCGGGGAAGTCGAAGCGGAAGAATAATCACTTATTCGGATCTTTTGAATACCTCTCTGCGTTTACTCCAATTCCGGCCCAGAAGTGTTGCCGAAATTCGCACAAAACTTGAGAAAATTTCTTCCGATCAAAATATTATCAATCAGGTCATTACCCGCCTCCGGGATACAAAATTTCTGGATGATCAAAAATTTGCCGAGTGGGTAATAGAATCCCGCTCCCGTTCCCGTCCCCGCGGCAAACGCCTTTTGCTTCAAGAGCTCAAATCCAAAGGTATTGAAATTTCAACTCTCAACTCTCAACTTTCAACTCTCAACGAGCAGGATTTAGCCCAATCCGCCATACTCAAAAAACAAAAATCCTGGTCCAAACTACCTGCTACTAGCTATAAGCTAAAAGCCATTCGCTATCTCCAAGCTCGCGGTTTTCCCTGGTCAGTTATTGAGCAGGTGGTCAAAAAGGGGTATAATGAACAGGATGTTAGTTAAACAAATCATTAATCATGGGATTCTACGCACCTCCAAAAACGGGCACAGTCACATCTCCTAAGACCGAAGAAGAAAGTCTGGCAAAATTAAAGTCCGATTATCTTTCGGCTCTGGAAAAGGTCACCGGGCTGACCAAGGAAGAAGCCAAAAAACAGCTTTTAGAGGAAGCTCAGAAATATTATGCCGATGAGCTGGCCAAAGTTATAGAAGCTTTTCGACAGGACTATCTAATCCGGGCAGACGAATTAGCCCAGGAAATTATTATCTCCGCCATGCTGCATGGAGCCACGGATTACACAGCCGAATATACGGTTTCTACCGTCACTCTTCCCAACGAAAATATTAAAGGCAGCATTATTGGCCAAAATGGCCGGAATATCGCCGCTTTCGAAAAAGCCACGGGGGTAGAAATCGAGATCGAAGAGGGCAACACTATCAAGCTTTCATCCTTCGACTCTCTGCGCCGCGAAATTGCCCGTAGATCGCTGGAGTTTCTTATCAAAGACAGCCGAATTCAACCGACGAGGATCGAAGAAGTAGTAGCTCAGACCAAAAAACATGTGGATGAAGTGCTGATGGATGAAGGCCGCAAGATTTGTGCCGCCTGCCAGGTTTTCAATATTCACGCAGATTTAATTTCCATGATTGGTCGTTACCGTTTCCGTTTTTCATACGGCCAAAATTTGGGTATTCATACCATCGAGGAGACCAAAATCGGTGTCCAGATTGCCCACGAACTCAACTTGTCACCGGATATTATCGAGCAAATCCGTTTGGGATGCCTGCTTCATGATATCGGAAAAATAGTTACAGACGAAGAGGGTACCCATGTTCAGCTGGGAGTTCAGTTACTCAAAAAATTCGAAATACCGGAAATAGTAATTAATGCCGTAGCCGAGCATCACGAAGACAAACCGTTTTCTTCAGTGGTTTCCCGGGTGGTTTGGATTGCCGATGCCATATCCGGTTCCCGACCGGGTGCCCGATATGAGCCCCACGATACTTATGTCAAAAGGCTCACCCAAATCGAAGAAATAGGTAAAACTTTTCAGGGGGTTTCCGAAGTATATGCTTTTCAGGCTGGTCGTGATGTTCGCATAGTGGTCAAGCCCGAAGTAGTTTCCGATTCCGAACTGACAATTTTAGTAGCCAAGATCAAACAGGAATTAGAAAAGAAAGCTCAATATGTAGGCCAGATCAAAATTACTGCCGTCAGGGAAGTCCGCGCCACCGATATTACCAAAGCAAAATAAACCATTTTTAAGCCTTTGCACCTTGCATTTTTTGTTTTAATGAGGTAATTTGGGCTTCATATAGAGAAAGGAGGTGAAGTAAGTGACAAAACAACAAATGTTTGAATTGGTAGCCAAAAAAGCTCATTTGACCAAAAAAGCCGCGCGTGAATCAGTCGAGACTTTACTTGAAGAAATCCGTAAAGCTCTGGCCAAAGGAGAAAAAGTCGTTCTTTCAGGATTCGGAACTTTCAAAGTAACCCGGGTCAAGGACAAGCCGGTAATAGTTCCCCGGACCAAAGAACGTAAAGTGGTCAAAGCGCATAGGGTTGCCCGTTTCACACCGGGAAAAACTCTCAAAAAGGCTGTCAAATAAATACTAATTTTTGTTAGTTATTTGCTATTCGTAATAAAAACGAGGCGTCTCTGCCTCGTTTTTTTGAGTTAAAATAGTTACATGCGCAAATTTTTTGCTTTTGTCCAGTCTACTTGGCAGTTAACTTTGGCCTATCGGGGTGAAAGTGTGGTGTGGTTAATGTTGGAGCTGGTTCCTCTGGCGATTATGATTAGTTTCTGGAATAGTCTTTTAATCTCCCACCGTTTGGACTTTAACCAGTTTTCCCAGCTGACTCTCTATTATTTTCTCAGTCTGATAATTTCCCGTCTCACTTCGGTTCATTTCGAGGATTGGATAATAGATGAAATCAAGGATGGGAAAATCAGTACCTATTTGTTAAAACCTTTTTCTTATCAGATTTATTTATTAGCCCACGAGGTTACCTGGCGTCTTTCAAATCTGGTTATTTTGATTCCGATATTGATTATATTTGCCGTTTATCTATCCAAAATTGTGGTCCCGGTAATTTATCTCTGGCAGATTTTTCTTTTCATCTTAATTTTATTTTTGGCTTTTATACAAAGATATTTTTTGGGTTTTATGATCGGAATATTTGCTTTTTGGTTTGATCAGTCAAAATCATTGATTCACCTCAAGTGGATGTGTGAAGGCATATTCGGAGGGGCATGGTTACCTTTGTATTTCTTTCCCGCGTGGCTCCAAAATTTCGCCCAAATCACACCATTTTATTCCTGGTACTATTTCCCCATTCAGATTTTATTAAAACCGGATGATAATTCCAATTTGCTGACCGGCGTCCTCATAGCTGTATTTTGGACTGTTTTTCTGTGGCTTGCATCAAAGCTGCTCTGGCATAAATCTTTAGCCAAATATTCATCCGTCGGTAATTAATATGCGTCGTTACCTTACTCTTATCTATCGTCTCGTTTCAATATCCTGGATGCAGGCTATGGAATATCGCACGGACTTTATCAGTTGGTTATTGGTAGATACCGGTTGGTCATTGATGGATCTAATTTTCTTCTCGTCAATCATTAATTACACCCAGGTCATTGGTGATTGGAACAAAGGTCAGTCACTGATCGTATTGGGCGTCTTCCGATTACTGGTAATTCCCGTTTGGGGTTGGATGTTCAACAGTTTTCATCTCTTACCCAGGCTTATTTCCGAAGGAAAATTGGATATGATAATTACCAAACCTGCCGATAGCCAATTCCTGGTTTCAACCCGGGGTTTCAGTTTCTCCATTATTCCTTCACTAATAAGTGGGGCTATATTCATATTTATGGGCTTCTCTCTCTTACATTCAGCCCCCGGAATTTTTCAGATAGCTGTTTTTTTATGGTTAATATTCATTTCCGTAATTCTCATGTACTCACTTTATTTTCTTACCATGACCGCAGCTCTTTTTACCGATCGTTTGGACAACATATATCATATCTTTACCGCCTTATATGATTCATCCAAATATCCGGCCCAAATTTACCCAGTATTTTGGCAGCATTTTTTCACTGCCATTTTTCCTCTGGCGCTAATGATTGTCGTTCCGGCTGAATCGTTATTTACCTCTCTTAATATATTTAGATTAATCCAGTTTCATTTTTTAACAATAATATTCTTAATTCTCGGCCGCTGGATTTGGTTCCGGGGCCTTCGCCGTTACTCATCCGCCAGTTCATGAAAAAATATTTCCTGGTTTTTCAGCAGTCTTTTTCTTTATTTACTACTTACAGATTAGAAATATTTTTTCAGATAATCCAAAATTTTATTCCTTCCGCAATTATGATTGCAGCTTTGTCTTTTTCTGTTCCAACCAGTACTATTCAGGTTATTAATCTTATTCCGTACTACGTTTTGATTTCTCTTATCTACCCCCTGATCAGATCCGGAATAGATGAAGAAATGGATAATTTAACCAATAGTGGACAAATAAATACCTTTCTATTAAAGCCTTTTTCATTATTCAAGTGGTTATATTCCAAAAGTTTAAGTGAAAAAATGTTAATTCTTTTGACTCTGTCCCCAGTATTATTATTAGTTCTGGTAATCAGTAATTTTACCTTTTTCAAATTATTATTTCTCTCTATCTCTTTATTTATTGCTTTCACTTTGTCGTTTACTCTCAGCTATTTTATCGGGTTGTTCTGTTTTTGGATCGAAGATTTTTGGGCGGTACACAATGTCAAGCATGTTACTATCCAGCTTTTGGGTGGAATAGTACTGCCATATTCCTTTTTTCCGGATGATATCGCCTCTATATTACGCTTTACCCCTTTCCCCTACATCGTCAGTTGGCCGGTAAAAATTATTCAAAATCAAATTAATTATGTTGATGTTTTTACCTCCATAACCTGGATCATGATCCTTTTTTTCTTAGTGCGGATTCTGCAATACAAAGCAATACAAAAATATTCATTCACCGCTCTGTAGTCATGAGAAGTCTTAAACATTTTGCTTTATTATTTAACAAAATTTACTTGGCCCGACTTGGGAAAGATTTTAGTCTGCCTTTAGTTAATCAATTATTCCAAATAACAGGATCTTTCTGCTTTTTTGTTCTTCATCTCTATGCTTTTGGATTACTTATAAACAAATTTTCTTTTCCGGGTTGGTCAAGACCGGAAATGTGGGTTTTGCTTTTTACTTTTGAGATATTTACCTACGGTGCTTTTTATCTTTTCTGGCGCGGGTTTAATCACACCGTGATAGATATTAATTCAGGCGCATTTGATCTAATTTTGGCCAAACCCATTACTTCCAGATTCCTTAGTTTTTTCAGAGGAGGAGGTTTACATAATATTATTTGTTCCTTCTTCGGATTCATTTGCCTCGGGGTTGCTATAGTCAGTTTTCAAATTCCGGTTACAATCCTCACCATTTTCCTGTTTTTGATTTTTTTATCATCAAGTCTTTGGATTATGTTTTGTGTAGGAGTATCATTCATATCGCTAAATCTTAAATACGGTCGCTTAAACAGTACAATTGGCGCTGTGTTTCAGGTGCAGGAAGCCTACAAATATCCTTCTACCGCGTACCACAAATTTAATCTTATGATTTGGATCATACTTTCCTCTCTTTCACTCCTCACAACACTGCCGGCTTTAGTGTTGTTATCCAAACCGCTGGATCCGAAACTAATCGCACTTTATATTTCATTTTTTATTGTTTCAACTTATATATCCAGGTTCGCCTGGAATACCGGCCTTCGTTATTATTCATCCGCTTCATCATAAAAAAGCTGGTACGTTTGACGTTCCGCCAGCTCATAATTTTTATGGGAGGTGGTGATATGAAAAAAGGTGATAAAATCTAGATATGTCGATAATAGAAGTCAAAAATCTCAAGAAATTCTATAAAGTTCATCAGAAAGAGCCTGGCCTTTCCGGATCTGTCCGTTCTCTTTTTCACCGCAAATACAATGATGTCAAAGCCGTGGATAATGTTTCCTTTCAGATCGGGGAAGGAGAATTAATCGGATTTATCGGCCCCAACGGTGCAGGCAAAACCACTACGCTTAAGGTTTTGTCCGGTTTGCTGTATCCCACTTCGGGAGAAGTCAGTGTCTTAGGTTACACCCCTTGGGACAGAAAACCCGCATTCCAAAAACAATTTTCCCTGGTCATGGGTCAAAAAAACCAGCTCTGGTGGGATTTACCCGCCATGGAGTCTTTTATCCTAAACAAAGAAATCTACGAGGTTCCCAAAGACCAATATCAAAAAACTTTGGATGAATTGGTAGATCTTTTAGAGGTTAAAGATTTCTTAAAAATTCAGGTCAGAAAGCTGTCTTTAGGCCAGCGCATGAAAATGGAGTTGATTGCCGCACTTATTCATTCCCCAAAAATTCTCTTTTTAGATGAACCCACTATCGGTTTAGACGTGGTCATGCAGAAAAAAATGCGTGACTTTATCAAAGAATACAACCGGCGCTACAACGCCACTATAATTCTCACTTCCCACTATATGGACGATGTCAAAGAGTTGTGCGAACGGGTAATTATTATCGACAAAGGCCGGGTTATTTTCGATGGCAAACTGGATCAGATTATAAAAAAATATGCCAACCACAAATTACTTACAATAGTATTAAGCAAAAAAATAGACGAGACAAAACTCAAAACCATCGGGGTAGTTAAAGAATACGAATATCCCAAAGCCGTAGTTTCAGTCAAAAGATCAGAAACATCGGTGGCAGCGGCCAAATTGCTCAAAGATTTTCCGGTCGCCGACTTAAATATCGAAGAGCCGTCAATTGAGGATATCATCAGGGAAGTCTTTACCGGTGAAGACGTAGCCTAAAAACTTCATGCAAAAATATCTTACAGTTTTTGCCGTAGATTGGCAAAACCAATTCATTTATCGCCTTAATTTCATCCTTTGGCGTGTCCGGAATATTTTGCGCTTGCTGATGATATATTTTCTCTGGAATGGGATATTCACAACCAATAATTCGATAGCTGGCTATAGCCGACCGGAAATGTTGACTTATGTTTTTTTAGTTTTAGTGATTACTTCAATTGTTCTCTCTGCCCCTTCTGCAGATAGTATCGGTGGCGAGATTGGGAGCGGAGACTTAAGCAATTACTTGGTCAAACCAATCAGTTATCTCAAATATTGGTTTACTCGTGATTTGTCCAGCAAATTGCTGAATTTATCCTTTGCCTTAGTCGAAATTTGTCTTTTATGGGTAATATTAAAACCGGAGATTTATATTTCTCCAAATCCATTAATTTGGTTGGCTACACTTGTCAGTCTTGGATTCGCCACTCCGATTTATTATCTGATTAATGCTAGTGCCCGTTTTGTCAGTTTTTGGATGCCGGAAAATACCTGGGGATTAAGTTTTATGGTAATTGTTTTCATGGAAATGACCTCCGGTATGATATTTCCTATTGATGTTCTGCCGGATTTAGCCCAAAAAATTCTTCAGTTTACGCCTTTTCCTTATCTTATTTTTTATCCCGCCTCAATTTTTCTGGGCAAGATTGAAGGCTGGAATTTATTTTGGATCTTATTCCAATCCGGACTTTGGACACTGATCTTAATTGGAATTACCAAGTTGATTTGGTCCAAAGGTTTGCATGTTTACTCATCTGAAGGCCGCTAAATATATGAAATATTTTAAAATTTGGCTTTTGTATACCACTAATACTTTCCAGCAAATTCTTACCAATCGTGTTTTGATGTTAATTTTTATGTTAGGTAAACTTTCCAGAATAATAATGTTCATGGTATTTTTATTTTTTATGACGCAGGGCACTTCCGGAATTGCAGGTTACAATCAGCAGCAGATTTTGTTATTTTATCTGGCTTTTAATTTTGTCGACACTCTTGGTCAATTCTTTTTTCGTGAAGTCTATCGTTTCCGTCCATTGGTTGTTTCCGGTAATTTTGATTTTGTCCTAACCAAGCCTTTCAATCCTTTGGTCAAAGTCTTGTTAGGTGGTGCAGATCTGATGGATTTACTTATGCTGAGTCTGATCAGTATTGCCTTATTTTGGGTAGGGGGTACAGGCATTACCCAAAATATTTTTTCCTGGATAGGTTTTCTGGCTTTGACGGTCAATTCTGTAATATTGGCCGGAGCTTTTCATTTGTTTGTTCTGGGCTTGGGAATTATGACCCCCTCTATCGATCACATGATTATGATCTATCGGGATCTGACTGCTTTAATGCGTATTCCGGTTGATTTATATATTGAGCCATTACGCTCTCTCTTAACCTTTGTACTGCCATTGGGAATTATGTTTACTTTTCCTCCAAAATTACTGATGGGTCTTCTTTCATGGCAAATGATTTTGTTATCTTTTGCCCTGGGACTTAGTACTTTATATTTAGCGCTTGCCTTTTGGCACTTTAGCCTCCGCTACTATCAATCAGCTTCCTCATAATATTCCCCCTCCCTTAGATTAAGGGAGGGGGTCAGGGGGTGAGTTATTTAAGATATTTGGGTTAAAATTCCATAAATGCATAAGTTATTAATTATTTCCGGTCCTACCGCCACCGGCAAAACCGGTTTAGGTTTGGAGCTGGCTCAAAAATTCAACGGTGAGCTCGTATCGGCCGATTCCCGCCAAGTATATACAGGAATGGATATAGTCACAGGCAAAGATCTACCGCCAACTATCAACTATCAACCATCAACCATCAACTGGAGAAATCGGAAACTAAAGTTTTATCTAATTGACGGTGTCAAAATCTGGCTGTATGACATCGTAAATCCTGACGAAGAATTCAATGTATCTTTTTGGAAAGAATGTGCCGATTTGGTTATTAAAGATATTCATTCCCGGGGAAAACTTCCCATTCTAGTTGGCGGAACCGGATTGTATCTGAAGTCTATAACCCAAAACCTGGATCAAATTAATATTGTACCGGATCATAAACTCAGAAAAGAGCTTTCGGAAAAATCTGTGGAATATTTACAGGACAAATTGTCCCGGTTAAACCCGGAAGCTTCAGCATATCTGAATTCATCCGACCGCCAAAACCCGCGCCGCCTAATTCGCGCAATTGAAATTTCTTTAGCAGGTCAAAATATTTCCAACTCTCAACTCTCAACTATCAACTATCAACTTTTGAGTATTTGTCTTTCCGCCCCTCGCGAATATTTGAACAGTCAAATTGACCGTCGTGTCGAAGATCGTATCAAACTAGGGGCAGTTACTGAAATCACCGCTCTTTTTTCAAAATATTCCCCGTCTTTATCCTGTTTTTCGGCCAGCGGTTACCGGGCCTATTCACAACCGGATTTTGTGTCTCGTTGGAAAATATTGGAGCACCAGTATGCCCGCCGTCAATTAACCTGGTTCAAAAAACAGCCGAACCTGAATTGGTTCAATATTATCGATTCGGAATGGAAGTCAAATGTTTTTACACTCGTCGCCAGCTGGTATAATAAATCCAATGCCAAGGAAAGTTGAAATTTCCCACCGGACAATCGTCTTCACGTTCGTTTTTCTGGCTCTTCTTTGGCTGGTTACCCAAATTTGGGATATTATCCTTCTCGTATTCATTTCCGTAATTTTGATGGCAGCTCTCAAGCCCAGCGTCGATTTATTGGAAAAGTTCAGAGTACCTCGTAGTATAGCCATTATATTAATATATATTTTTCTCTGGACCGTTGTTGGTGGAATTATCGCCAGTCTTATCCCCCAATTAATTGATCAGACCGGTAAATTGTTATCTACTCTGCCCAGAGCCTTGTCCAATATCGATTACCTGTCCAGTCATCAGCAGGAAATCACCACTCAGCTTCTGGCGGGTGTCGGATCCATTCCCCAAAGCGTTTTCAAAGTCACTATCGGATTCTTCGGGAATATCCTCAATGTTGTTACCACAATTGTAATTTCCTTTTATTTGTTGCTCGAGCGCAAAAGCATGAACGATAAATTTACTCCGCAAATCAGTAAAGTAATCAACCAAATCGAACATAAACTGGGAGGTTGGATCAGGGGAGAGTTGTTTTTAATGACCGCAATCGGCGTACTTACTTATATCGGACTCAGGTTGTTGGGGCTGGAAACAGCTCTTCCTTTGGCTATTTTAGCCGCTATGCTGGAAATAATTCCCACAATCGGTCCGTTGATTTCAGCTATTCCCGCCATAATCATTGCCTTAATGATCCACCCCTTTTTGGGGGTATCCGTTGCCGCCCTTTATTTCTTAATTCAATTTTTAGAAAACAATTTACTGGTTCCCCAGGTTATGCAGAAAGCCACCGGAGTCAGTCCGTTAATAAGCATTCTGGCTTTAATGATTGGGTTCAGATTAGCCGGAACTTTGGGGGCGGTTTTATCTATTCCCGCAGTATTGGTTATTCAAGTCATTGGTCCGGAATTTTTTTCCATCTCCCACCTCGAAAAGCTTTCCGAATAGACTAAATAGAGTAAAATATACCTGCCTGGAGGCAGGACAGCAGGGGGGTGCCGTATGGTACCCCCAGGAAAGTCCGGACAGCAGGTGGCAGGGTGCCCAGCGCAAGCTGGGATGCGTAAGCACTAGTTTAGAGCAACAGTGACGAACCGAGGTCATGCTCGGGTGAAACGGGCAATCCTCCTCGCTGCAACCTCCGAATTGGTCGACAAAGACGGCAGCCATCCCGAGACCTAAAGCATGAGGGCGTTAGATAAATTGCTGTATAACAACAGAATCCGGCTTACTCGCCTCCAGGCAAAAAACCTTTGTTATAATTACCATATGCTGAATCCCGCCATCTTCTCAAACCGCGCGGCATTTCAGGGTTTAGTCACACTCATTTTCGGGCTGTTGGTTTTAATGTTTCCCAAGCTACTCAATTATTTAATCGCTTTCTATTTTATCCTCACCGGATTGACCGCCATTCTGCCCTATCTAAGGACTTAAATGCCTTACTTCTTAAATCAGGCAAAAATCGATTTCAAGCTGCGTCCTATCCTTTTTATAGATTTGGAAATGACCGGTTTGGACGTAGAAAAACACGAGATCGTGGAAATTGCCGCCCTGCTGGTTCGTCCTCCCAAGTTCGAAATCGAAAACTCTTTTTATACCAAGGTAATTCCTACACATCCCGAAACCGGCGATCCCAAATCACTCAAAATAATAAATTACCACCCCAAAGATTGGACGGAAGCCATTCCGTTAAAACAGGCTCTGGAAGAGTTATCTCAATTCGCCCCGAATTGTTTCCTCGCCGGATGGAGTGTCCAAAACGAATGGGATTTTTTAAATCATGCTCTGGAAAAGGAAAATATTCCCTATTTTTACAAACATCAGTTAATCGAAGTCTTCAGCTTAGCCTACGTTCATTGTTACGGGGACCAGGACATCAAATTTCTCAATCTGCCCAATATGGCGCACAAACTGGGAGTCCATCTCGATCCTCACAAACCCGACTCAGACATCCGCGCCACCCTGGAAATATTCAGAAAGTTGATTTAACCACTAAAAAACTCCGTCGGAAAATAAACAATTAACCTTGTGACGGAGTTTTTTAAATTAATCAAAAGCTTATTTGCCTCCGATTTTATACATTCCCGTTCCGCAAACCGGACACTTGCCTTTTAAAGCCTTTTTACCATTTTTCATGGTTACTTCTTGGGCACTTGGGTCTTCTCTTTTAGTTCTGCATTTTACGCAATACATGGACATCTGCGCTCACCTCCTCCCATCAACTTGTCAAAACTTTTTTTTGTAACATATTGATTATTATTTCCCATCCGCCTCGGTTCAAATACACCGCGAGGCTAAATTGTAAAATCAAGGCCAGAATAGTAACAATAGCGCTTTTTGTCAAGTCATTCACCATTTCCCTCATTTGCTCATGCTACCCCCCAAAGCTAAATTATGCAATATCAATCCCAAATGACTTTTCTCTGTCTCTTTACTTCGACCAGGGTTAGGTGGCATACTAACTAGCAGTTTCTTATGAATTCCAAATCGGCAATATCCACTATTCTTACCGGAATAATTCTTTTTTTGGCTTCCACAGGTATTTCCTATGGCCTGTTTAAATTAATCAGCCGGAAGTCAGTTTCAAACTCCAATACTTCAAAGACTGTTTCAGTTACTCCGTCAGGCAAACCCGCCCGGCGCTCCAAAATCGATCCCTCACTGCCCCTTACCGAAAGTTGTCCCCTAAACGGAATGATGCTTACTAAGCAGGACAAAGCCATATGGGAAACCAGAAGGCCACTGGCAGTCATGATCGAAAATCACGAGGATTCCCGGCCGATTTCCGGATTAGCCAGTGCCGATATTGTTTATGAGGCTGTAGCCGAGGGAGGGATTACCAGATATATGGGTCTGTTTTATTGCGGTTCTGCCGCCGATAATGTTACTCTGGCTCCGGTCCGAAGTGCTCGTATCTATTTCGTCAAGCTGGTTTCCGAATATGATGCTCTCTACAACCACGTTGGGGGTGCCGGAAATTGTGATGATCCGACCGTCAACGAAAAAGCCAAAGCTTTGTGTTTTATCCGCCGCAACAATATCAAGGATATGGATCAATTCGGTAGAGCCGGGGATTTCAAAACCTGCCACCGTCTCACCAATCGCTTGGATCACGACGTAGCTTACGAACACACCATGGCTTGTTATACGGATGCCCTGTACATCGCCGCCGAAAAATACGATTGGACCAATGTCGATGCCAAAAACATTCCCTGGGACAAAAATTTCAAAGAATGGAAATTTAAAGAAGACAGCGCCCAAAAAGGGACCACGGCAAATATCAAGTTCGATTTTTGGAGCTCAATGAGCAAATACTCCGTCGCCTGGACCTACGATACTGCCACAAATTCATATCTCCGTCAAAATGGGGGAGAGAAATCAATCGATCTTAACACCGGTGAACAATTGACTGCCAAAAATGTCATCGTCCAATTTGTTGCCGAGTCCGGTCCCCTGGACGAGCACAAACATTTGGACTACGGCGTCACCGGTACCGGTAAAATAATTCTCTTTCAGGATGGCAACGCTCTTTCCGGTACCTGGTCCAAAGCCACCCCCGCATCCCGAACCAAATTTATGGATGCCAAAGGAGTAGAGTTGCCGTTAAACCGCGGCGTAATTTGGATTGAATTGGTACCGACAGGTAATACCGTAGAGTACAATTAATACTCGCATACACTTCTTACTCGTTCCCCCTTGTATTTTTTTTCATCAATGATATCTTCGAGGTACAATGCTCAAAGATATATTTATCTCCAAAACCCGTGTTAAACTTCTCGAAACTTTTCTATCCGATCCCACCCAAATGTTCCATGTTCGGGATTTAGTCCGACGAACCGAAGAAGAAATCAATGCCGTACGCCGGGAATTAAGCAGAATGGAACAGCTGGGTTTGGTCAAAAAAGAACCCCGTGGCAACAGACTGTATTACTGGTTCCGCAAGGATTATATTTTGTATCCCGATTTATTAAGTTTAGTCGCCAAATCCACCCACATCGGCAATAGCCTGATTAAGAATAGACATAAATTAGGCCGGGTCAATATTGCCATGTTTTCGGGTAGGTTTGTCCGCCACGAACCCCGAAGTCACCCTGACGAAGTCGATCTCTTAATCGTCGGAGATATAAATCTCAACGAATTAGCATCCATAGTTCGGGAGGAAGAAACTAGAAGAGGACAGACCATCAACTACACTCCCATGACCGAAGAAGAGCTCAAATTCCGCCGTACCCGCCGCGACCCGTTTCTTCTTAGTATTCTGACCAATAGCCGGATCATGATCATAGGCAGCGATATGGATTTGGTGGAGTAAGCTATGAACCAAAAAATTCTCAAGACCGGAAACAGTCTCGCCGTCACAATCCCCTCAAATTTTGTTAAAATTTTAGGGTTGAAGTCCGGAGACAATGTCCAAATTCAAACCGACCTCAGAAAAGGTTCACTGAAATATACTTTTTCAGGAACCGGCCAGTTACCTCTCCTGACTTCGGTCAGATCAAAATAAATCATGCGCAACCAGATAATCATTATCGGCCTCCTCTTATTCTGTCTTCTGATTAATATGCCGCCGGTTTTAACTATCGCCGGTCACAATTTTTACCGGCCGAATATTAATCTCAATTTTCTCGGAATTCCCTTTACCCGCGATCTGAATTTCCGGCTGGGTTTGGATCTTCAGGGCGGAACCCATCTTGTCTATTTAGCCGATACTTCAAAGATAGACGATGCCAACAAAGCCCAGGCGGTCACATCTACCAAAAACAATATCGAAAAGCGCATCAATCTTTTAGGAGTTTCCGAAGCCCTTATTCAGACATCTCAGGTGGGTAACGAATACCGGCTTATTGTAGAGCTTCCCGGTGTCAAAGATGTCAATCAGGCACTCCAAACTATTGGCCAAACCGCCCAGCTGGATTTCAAAATACCCAAAGTCGCTACTCCCTCAAGTGTTGCCGATTTCGAATCCACCGGTTTATCGGGTCAGGATCTGGCGCTGGCTCAAGTTCAATTCGACCAAAACAAAGTCGGCGGAGCTCCCGTAATCGGTTTGGAATTTAGCTCAGTTGGCGCCAAAAAATTTGCCCAAATTACCAAAGATAATATCGGTAAACCAGTAGCCATTTTTTTGGATGACCGGTTATTAACGGCTCCCGTTGTCGAAAACGAAATTACCGACGGCAAAGCCATTATTACCGGTAAATCCACGCTGGAAGAAGTAAAAAACCTGGTAGTCCAGCTTAATGCCGGTGCACTTCCGGTTTCCATCAAAGTAATAGAACAGCGCAGTATCGGAGCCACCTTAGGCAATGAATCCATAGTCAAAAGTCTGTTTGCCGGATTAGTCGGCTTTGTTGTCGTTTTAATTTTTATGTGGGTCAATTATGGGGTCAAAGGATTGCTGGCTGATATCGCTCTTATAATTTATGTCCTCTTGTCCTTATCCCTGATCAAATTAATTCCCATCACACTTACTTTGGCAGGTATTGCCGGCTTTATTTTGTCGGTAGGCATGGCTGTAGATGCCAATATATTAATTTTCGAGCGTATCAAAGAAGAGCTCCGATGGGGGAGACCCATGCGCGCCGCAGTGGAATTAGGTTTTCTTCGCGCTTGGACTTCCGTTCGCGATTCCAATGCCAGTTCACTTATTACCGCCATGATTCTATTCTGGTTCGGCAGCGGTTCCGTCCGCGGTTTTGCTCTCACTCTTACCGTCGGAATACTAGTCTCTTTATTTACCTCAATAACAATTACCAGGAATTTAGTTAGAGCAGTTTATGGACGTACCCCCTCTATTAGATTAAGAGAGGGGGTTAGGGGGTGAGTTATTCACAAATATATGAAACAAGAAACTAATAATTCTATTCCGTTCATGAAGTTAAAATGGCTCTATTTCGCCATTTCTCTCATTATTGTTTTGCCAGGGCTTTATTTCTTAATAAGGTACGGGCTCAAATTATCCATCGATTTCACCGGAGGAGCCTTATTAGAAATTCGGTCGCAATCCAAACTGGATGACCAAAAAGTCAATTCAATTGCCGCCGGTCAAAATATCGAAATCGTTTCCCGGGCATCACTGGAAAACAACACCTATATTTTCCGAACCAAGCCGATTACCCAGGAGCAAAACGAAAAATTCAAAACCGAGCTCAAAAACATCGGCGAGGGAATCACCGAAAAACGCTTCGAATCAGTGGGTCCGGTGATCGGGGCGGAATTAACTCAAAAAGCCTTCATGGCTGTACTGGTAGCCTCAGTCTTTATCGTTTGCTACATTGCCTGGTCGTTCAGGTCTATTCCCAAGCCCTATGCTTCCTGGAAATTCGGTATGTCCGCGGTTATTGCTTTGCTGCACGATGTCCTCGTAGTGGTCGGGTTATTTGCTATGTTCGGTCATCTCTATGGAGTCGAAATTGATTCTCTGTTTATCACAGCCCTTTTGACCATCATTGGTTTTTCGGTTCACGACACTATCGTAGTTTTCGATAGAGTCCGGGAAAATTTACCCAAAATGACCAAAAATACTTTCGAGGAAGTGGTCGATTTTTCTCTCACCGAAACCATGGTTCGATCTTTAAATACCTCTCTTACAGTTACACTTACGCTTACAGCTTTATTATTGTTTGGCGGAGAATCCATTCATTGGTTTGTCATGGCTTTACTTATTGGTATCATTTCCGGCACTTATTCTTCCATCTTCAACGCCTCTCCCATCCTGGTTCTTTGGGAAACAAAAACTTCACGCCGTAATTAAATTTGATAAACAAAAAAGTTGTTATTAGTAATTTCTATTTTTTTCTTCAATTTATTTTTCCATGATTTAATTTCAAACGCTTTGGAAATAATTGTTAAATTTTTTAATTTTTCTTTTTCAATAATTCTTGCAATTTTTTCTACGGCTCGTGGGGACAGATAACAAAAAATATAATCAGCTGCTTTTAGATCTGCTTTCCACAAACTTTGTTGTTTAAATTCTATATTTTTATATTTCCATCTGGAAAGCAAAATAAGCCACGGATTAATTTCATACCCCACACTTTTCATATGAAATTTATTAGTGGCCAGTTCCGCCACTCTTCCGTCCCCGCTTCCCAAATCCACAAATACTTTTCCGGGTTTCAAATTCAATTGTTCAAACACTTTTTCCACTCCTTTTATGTCAGAGGGCACAAACGCCACCGCCGAGATTTCCGAAATCAGGGTAAACACCGTCCACACCATCACTCCCGAAGCAATTATCAAAGCAATAGTTAATGCAAGATATTCCACAATTATTCCATCTCCCTCAGTCTTTCCATCAATACTTCCGTATCATTCACCAGTCCTTTTTCAGTCACTTCTTCAAACAGTTTTTCCAATATTTTCCCCACTTTCGGTCCGGGAGTCAGATTCTTTTCCCTCATTATTTCATGCCCGCTTATTTTCAGATCCTGTATCGAAAATGGTTGTTTTTGTACTTCCAGTATCCTTGTCTTAAACTCTTCGAGTCTCCAGCTGGTTTCTCTGGCTCCTCCTCCCAACCGGTCGCCGGTTCTCAGGGCCAGCATTTCGGCAATATTATTTAAACCTACATTTTTGATAAACCTTCTGATTGCCGCATCGGTTTGGTGTTCGTCCACGGTGAATTGATGCCAGCGAATCAACCGCACAAATTTATCTTTCTGTTCATTCGAAAATCGCAGTCGCAAAGCCACATCTTTGGCAATTCTTTCACTTTCCATTTCATGGTTATAAAAAGTCACTCTTCCGTCGGGAAATTTTTTATACGTTTTTACTTTGCCGGAGTCATGCATCAACGTTGCCAGTCGCGTAACCGGATCTTTGCTCGGACAATGTTTCAGAGATTCCACACTATGCGTCCCGACGTCATAGATATGGTGTCTTCCCGGGCTTTTTTGATCTATGGCAAACGCCTCTTCCATTTCCGGCAAGATAATTTTAGATAGCCCGGTGTTCCGAAGCAGTAGGTATCCGTCGGCAGGATAATCCGAACCCATAATCTTTAATAATTCATCCCTTATTCTTTCACCGGAAACAAGCTTTAGTTTTTCAGTATTATCGGAAATTGCTGCAAAAGTTTCATCCTCGATTGCAAATTTCAATTGGCACCCGATCCGTACCGCCCGCATCATTCTCAAAGCATCTTCTCCGAATCTTTCATTTGCATTTCCCACACACCGGATTAAACCGGATTTAATATCATCTTCACCTCCGAAATCATCAATTAATTGGTATCGGTTTGTGCTTAATTGTTTTAGCGCCATTGCATTAATCGTAAAATCTCTTCTTTTCAGATCTTCCTCCAGAGTTTGTCCCCACACCACTTCATCCGGATGTCTGCCGTCACTATAATTTTGTTCGGTTCTGAATGTTGTAATTTCCAGCGGCCGGGTATCGGTTGGAATTCCCACGGTTCCGTATTTATTGTCATAAAAAGCCTCCGGCCACATTGCCAAAATCTGTTCGGGGGTAGCATTGGTTGTAAAGTCCCAGTCAACGAGGGGCCGGTCCAGCAAAATATCTCTTACTATTCCTCCGACAATATAAATTTCAAATCCGTTTTTTTTGAATTTTAGGATTGCTTCGGCTACTTCGGATGGTGTCTTCAGATTAATTTCCATACTGTTAAAATCATAGCATGTCAGAGCTCGACGAACTTATATCCAGGTTACTCATAAACCGTAAATTAGAAACACCGGAGCAGATTTCCGAATTTTTAAATCCCCCCGATCCCCAAACCTATTCCCTGGCCAAAGTCGGTATCGATCCGGACTCGGTGAACGTTGCCATCAATTTGATCAAAAGCCATTTGAATCAGGATCACCCCATATGTATTTATGGTGATTACGATGTCGATGGCATCACCGGTACTGCCATTTTATGGGAGACATTGTATCAATTTTCCAAATCGGTTTTTCCCCATATCCCCCATCGTCAGGAAGAAGGTTATGGTTTATCTCAAAAAGGTATCGATCATTGTCTGGAAAAGGGAGCCAAATTGATAATCACAATAGACAATGGCATCGTAGCTCACGAACAAATTGCCTATTGCCGGTCCCGGAATTGCGATTTAATAGTTATAGATCACCATGCCCCAGACAATTCCCCAACACAGGCCAATGTTTTGGTTCATTCCGTTCAAACCTCCGCAGCTGGTCTTGCCTGGTTTTTTTGTCGGGAGTTTTCTGTTCACAATAACCTACCGGCCACCAGCTCTGAGTTGTTAAGTTTAGTTGCCATTTCCGTTATTTGTGACTTAGTCCCGCTTCTCGGAATAAACCGCAGCTTCGCGAAATATGGTTTGGAGCAGTTAAATCAAACTACCCGTCCCGGCCTCCTCGCCCTATTTGAATCGGCTGGAATAGGGGAAAAAGTTAATGTTATAAACTCATATCATGTTGGTTTTCTTATCGGTCCCCGTTTAAACGCTCCGGGCAGATTGGATTATGCCTTGGATAGCCTCCGTTTATTGTGCACCCGCAGCCATACCCAGGCCCGGGAATTGGCCAAACATTTAAATGAAATAAATGCGTTGCGCCAGGACAAGACTTTGGCCTCGGGCAATCACGCCATTTCCCGGTTCAAACCGGAATCGTTACCCAAATTGTTAATAGTTTCCAGTCCGGATTACGACGAAGGAGTAATCGGTCTGATTGCCGCCAAATTAGTCGAGACCTACCATCGTCCTGCAGTGGCTATAAGTATCAAGGACGATTTTTCCAAAGGCTCAGCCCGATCGATTCCCGGGTTTCATATCACCGATTTTCTGAGACGGTTCGACAAAACCCTGTCTGCAGTCGGCGGTCATGCCATGGCAGCCGGATTTTCGATTCCCACTTCCAGGTTAAGCACTTTTATCAAAAAATCGGAAATACTTGCCGAAAAATCTATCTCCGAGGAAATTTTAGTCAAAAACACCCGAATTGACGCTGTAGTTGAACTATCAACCATGAACTATGAACTATTTGCTAAACTCAAAGAGTTCGAGCCTTTCGGCCTGGGAAACCCCCGTCCCGTCTTCCAAAGTCCGTCAGTACCGGTTTCCGGCTTTCACCGTTTGGGCTCTGACCTCCGTCACCTCAAATTTATGGCCGGCCAGACGGAAGCTATATATTTTTCCGCACCTGCCGGGGTAGAATCAGCTATGGAAACCGCAGATCTGACCTATACTCTGGATCTGAATATTTTCAATGGAAAAACAACTTTGCAATTAGTGATTAAAAATATTTCTATAAGCCACAAGCTATAAGCCACAAGCAACTATATGGATCCACTTCTTTCTGATTTATTAATAGCCATTCGTTCCACTCCCCGCCCTGTAAACGAAGCCCAGGTCATTACCGCTTGGGAATTTGCCGACCAGGCCCATCGGGGGCAGATGCGTTTATCCGGTGATCCGTATATTACTCATCCCACCTGCGTAGCCACAAAATTAGCCCTTTGGAACTTAGATACGACCACGGTTGTTGCCGGAATACTTCACGACGTAGTCGAAGACACGCCGGTAACCCGCAATGATCTGGCCAAAAAATTCGGCGAAGAGATTGCTGTTATCGTCGACGGCGTAACCAATATTACCAAGCTCCGGGTCACCGGAAATCGGCAGGAAGAGTTTGTCGAAAATTTGCGCAAAATGTT
>Ga0172379_10002318_pt1 | contig 34057 bp, 32 predicted proteins | sample GrowelOW334metaG_FD_119756 | JGI IMG/M metagenome (GOLD analysis project Ga0172379, IMG submission 119756) | Groundwater microbial communities from an aquifer near a municipal landfill in Southern Ontario, Canada - Groundwater well OW334 metaG | ecosystem: Environmental > Aquatic > Deep... | reverse complement strand
GTGATAAAAAGCTTCCTGCCTATTATTTTGTTGCATAAATCTCTTGCTAAAAATTAACTTGATTAATCTTAGCAAGTGGGGCAATAGATTCTAGAGTCTAAGTATGCAACAAGTTGACTAATTGTTGAGGGCTATAAATTATAAATTTTCCTAAAGTTGAGCTTTAGGAAATAAATAAAAGCATGAAATTATTTTTGAAACATGCGGGGAATAAGGTGATAGTGCGGCGGTCCATTAAAGTGGCGCTCGTTGTTGGGACAATTTTGGCATTGATTAATCATTTCGACGCGATATTCACGGGAAAACTAACCTCGACTATTATTTTTCAGATATTACTCACTTATTTTGTGCCTTTTTCAGTGAGCACTTATGGCAGCGCTTGTCATGCTAAATATATAGAACTGGAAGAAAGAAATAAAAAATTATAATTTAAGATTGGAAAAATAATATGAAAACATTAATTATGGTTGGGATGGTTATTGGATCCTATGCGGGCAGTTTTGTTCCGCTTCTTTGGGGAGAAAGTTTATTTTCCTTTTCTTCCGTTATTTTTGGTGGTATTGGGGGATTTGTTGGAATTTGGGTTGGATATAAATTGGGAACGAGATATTTTTAATTATTATGAATCGCCAGGAATTTTATAGAAAAAAATATCAAAGTATAAAAAGCGGATGGAAAGATAGCCAAATAATATACAGAGATATCATAGATGGATTAGTGGAAAAGGATACCAAGATTTTAGATGTGGGTTGCAGTCATGGAGATTTTATGGGGTCGGTTTATCAAAAAACTGAGTTTGTTTATGGATTGGATATTGATGAAAAGGCGTTGGCAAAAAATAAAATTATAAAAAACAAAATCCATAGCTCAATAAAGAAGATGCCTTTTGATGACAGCTTTTTTGATTTAATAGTCAATGCTTGGGTAATGGAACATCTGGAAAATCCAGAGAGGGCATTTAAAGAAGTTTATCGTGTTTTAAAACCAAACGGAAAGGTAATTTTTTTGACTCCTAATGTCTGGAATTACAACATCTGGATTATTCGCATGATACCCAGAAAATTCCATGATTTTTTTACACGCAGATTATACGATAGGCAAGAAAACGATACTTTTCTTAAATATTATAAAATAAATTCCGTTAAAAAAATTGATAAAATTTTAACAGCAACGGGTTTGAAAAAAATAAAGGTTATTCTGAATGACGATCCAACATACATAAGTTTTAGCAAATTCCTTTTTGCGTTCGCTTGTTTTCTTGAAAAACTATTGGATAAATGGTTTAATTTTGCCAAAGTTCACATAATTGGAATTTATGAAAAATAAATAAAATGAATTTTTCCCATTATAAGCAAATAAAAAACTACAGATTCATTTCTGTAGTTTTTTGTTAAAAGATATTTTTTTTATTATTTATCAGTTATGCCGGAGGTGATTTGAGTTTGTCCATCAGCAGTGATTATCCCAATGCTGTATTGTTGGGTACCTTTTTCCGCGCTTAGCATTGTGGTTCCGCTGAAAGTTCCTTCATTGGCAATCGTCCATCCTTTTGCGGCCAATTCGCTTTTGTAGAAAGCGACGACTTTATCCGCGCCGTCGGAAGTGGAAATCATCAGTGAAAGACCATTTTGCCCGTTGGTCCCATTAGATGATTCGGAAAAAGTGATTGTTCCGGCATAGGCTGGCGCATCAGAGGGCCAATTGTCCGGAAGTTTTCCGGAGTTGGTTTCGAAAGTGCCTTCCTTGGTGGAAACTTTAACATTCCCATCGTTTTGAATGCTAACTTTTCCGCCAGTAGCTAGTTCAATGTTTTTCTCCGCGATTTTTTTGGAGGAAAAATTGGAAGCCACTCTTCCCACAATAATGAGAAGAACAATAACTCCGATAATAATGTACCACACCGTATTATTTTTCTTGGCGCCCGATGGGGTGGGGGCTCCGTTTGTTTGTTGTTCCATATGCTGATATTATAGTTGAAAATAGGCTAGTAATCAAATTTGTCCTCGTAGTTCAACTGGATAGAGCGTCGGCCTCCGAAGCCGAAGATTGGCAGTCCGAATCTGCCCGAGGACACTAAAATAGTTATAAAGTTCACCCTGTTAAATACGCTTTTGGTGTCCGGCTTTGCCGGAATTTAACAGGGTAAAAAGTTATAAAGTTATAAAGCCATTTCACGAGATAAAAGTTATAAAATTATAAATTGTTTAGGCAATTGACTTTTTTATAATAATTTGATACCATACGCTATTACAAAATAATATTTTTGTAATGTTTTTTGAAAAATAATCCCAAACCGCGAGGGGAAATATCGCGGAAATAAATTTAACAAAAGGAGAGAAAAATGAAAAAGGCTGGAATAATAGGAGCTGGGAATATTGGGACGAAACTGTATGATAAACTTTTGGAAAATGGATGGGTGATAAAATTTATTTTAACCAGAAACCAATATTTTATTGGCGACAAGGAGTTGAAAGACAGAAAAGATTGGCTTAACATGGGCAAAGACGCGGATGTTATTTTTTTAGCCATACCAACACTTGATGATGGCAGAATGGCATTGAAGTATATTTCTGAAATAACAAAAACCGGTGTGCCTGTAGTCACTTGTGAAAAAGGAGCGCTTTCGAATTATTTTAGCGAACTTAAACCAAGTCTTGACCATATCGGTTATAGCGCTACTGTCGGTGGCGGATCGGGAATGATTCATTTTCTCAAATATAGATTTTTTTCCGGAATGCGTGAAATTCACGCTATCGTGAATGGAACCATGAATTATATTTGGGATGATTTGAGGATGGGCAATCCTATTGGTCACATTGTTGAGGAAATAATCAAACTTGGCTATGCTGAACCTGGAGAAAATGATCCAATCAGGATTGTTTTGTCCGAAGCAAGTTCTGACGTAACCAAAAAAATTTCAATTCTTTTTAATCTTTGCTTTCAATCTAAAACCATTCTTTGTGCAAAAGACATCAACGTTGTTCTCACTGAAGAAATGGTCAAACAGGCAATTTCAGAAGCGATGAATAGAAGATTTGTTGTTTCTTTCGAAAAAGAAGAGCATTTCAAAAAGAAAGATGGAGATATCCTAGCTTTTATCCATCAAATAGATGGCTGGATAATTACAGGAGGGTTTAAAAACACAAGTAGCCCTTTAATTGCTCGTCTATGCAATTCAACTACTTGGGTCAATAATGCTATGTTGACAGTTGAAGACAAGGATGGATCCGGAGGAATTTATCTATGCGTTGGACCAGGAGCAGGAGCTTCACCTGTGGCAATGGCAATGGTTAGAGACGCAGAAACATTTTTATAAGCTTATTTTATAGGGCGACAGGAGCAAATCCATGGTCGCCCTTTTATTTTTAAGTGGTAAACTTTTAGTACTTGAAATATTTCCTTCCTTTAGTAGTATTATAATGTCAAATACCAGAAATTAATGAATTTAGAGGTTGAAGAAATCAAATCGAGGATAAATATAGTCGATTTTATCGGAGAGTACATTCGACTTCAAAAAGGAGGCGCCAACTGGAAAGCGCCTTGTCCTTTTCATCGTGAAAAATCACCTTCTTTTATGGTAAGCGAAGAAAAGCAGATTTGGCACTGTTTCGGCTGTGGAAAGGGTGGAGATGCATTCGGATTTTTGATGGAAATGGAAAGTTTGAGTTTTCCGGAGGCTTTGAAGGTTTTGGCGGAAAAAGCCGGTGTGGAACTCAAAAAATTTCAGCCCAATATTTCGCCCGAAATGGCGACCAGCAAAGAAAAAATGATGGAAATTCTGGAACTCTCAACGAAATTTTATGAAAAACAGCTTTGGGATGGAGCGGGAAAAACGAAAATTTTGGAATATCTTCACAAACGTGGATTCAATGATGAATCCATAAAAAAATTCCGTTTAGGCTATGCGCCAGCCGGTTGGAGAAATCTTTTGGATTTTTTATCCAAGCGCGGATATTTGAATACAGACATCGAAAAAACGGGACTATTGGTTAAAAAGGAAACTGACAACCAACAACTGACAACCAACAACCAAGGACAATTTTATGATAGGTTTAGAGACAGGATAATTTTCCCCATTCAAGATGTTTTGGGAAAAGTGATTGGTTATTCTGCTCGGGTGGCTCCGGGCGGGGATGAGTCGCAGGCCAAATATGTTAACACGCCAGAAACAATTGTCTATCACAAAAGCCGGGCGCTTTATGGTTTGGACAAAGCGAAAACGGAAATTAAAAATAATAATTTTACTTTAGTGGTTGAGGGAAATTTGGATGTTGTGGCATCGCACCAGGCGGGACTGAAAAACACGGTGGCAGTTTCCGGAACGGCGCTTACAACAGAACAACTGGATACGCTTCATCGATATAGCGATAATTTGAAATTATTGTTTGATATGGATTCTGCGGGATATCAAGCGACGCATCGCAGCGCCGAATTGGCTTTTCAGAAAGATTTTAATGTTTCCATTGTAATATTGCCCGAAGGCAAAGATGCGGCGGAACTGGCGGAAAAAGACAAAGAGAAATTTTTGGATGCCGTGAAAAATTCTGTTCCGGCTATGGAATATTTTTTTCAAGAAGTTTTGAAAAAGTATGGAGGCAAAGATGCTGCCGACAAAAAATCCATTGCCAAAGAGATGGTGGATATTCTCAAAAATCTCAAAAGTGATATTGAAAAAATGCATTGGGCGAAGAAAATTTCCCAAAATCTGGATATCAATGAAAAAATAATGACGGATGCGATCAAGAAAACCGAAAAAAATGGACTTCCAACAAACAAAGATTCAGCCAAAGAGGATTTTTCATTCCGTGAACGCAAAGATATGATTAAAGAAAAAATTGTCGGACTGATGTTGGCTCACACTCCGCTTTGGAAAAAAGTGGCGGAAGAATTTTCAAGCGATGCGCTTTTTCAAAATGATCAGATGATGAAAGCTATTTTGGAAAAAGGCAAAGAAGTTGATTTCAGTTTTGAAAAATTTCTGACTACCTTGGAAAAAGAAGGAAACTTGAAAAATATTTTCCAAAAGGCCTATTTTGAAGTAAAATACAATGCAGTAATCGGAGGGGAAATTATGGAAAATGATTTGGATGACCCTTTCGGTACTTTCAACGGATATATCGGAGAACTGCAGAAAGAATATAAAAAAGAAAAATTGCAAATTATTTTGAAAGATATCAGGAAAGCTGAACAGGAAAAAGATAAAGACGGACTGGATCTTTTGATGAATGAGTTTTCCAGACTTTCAAAAGAAATAAAATGATTTTATCAGCCAACAAAATGGTTAAGTTTTGTTTTTAATAATGAATAACAAATTAAAATGAAAAAAAAGAAGATCACTAGCAAGCGGATAAAAAAAGGCAAGAAGACGGCAAAAAAAATCAAAAAGAAATCCGTCAAAAAACCGGTAAAAAAAGTTGCCAAAAGCAAAAAAAAGTCCGCGAGCCTGCTTCGCCGAATCAAGGCGAGTGGGCGGATAAAAAAAATAATCAAGAAAAAAGCGATAAAAATAGACCGAAATCATCCTTATCGGAGGAATTTTCGTCCTGGGAAAAAACAAGAAGATTCCACCAATGTTGTTGAAGTGGAAATTGACAAAGAAGTTTTGATTAATGATTTGATTGCCCGCGGAAAACAGCGTGGATTTGTGACGGAAGATGAAATTATCCATATTTTGCCGGAAGTGGAAAAGGATATTGAAAATTTGGAAAATCTTTATGAGAAAATAGAAACTTTGGGAATAAAAATTCTGAATTCCGATGAAGGAATGCTCAGGATTGATACGGGCAAGGAAGCGGAAGAATATGAAAAAAGCAAAAAAAAGCCGGCCGAAATGCGCTTGCCGGAGGAAATTGGAGACAGCTCTTCGGATCTTGTGCAAATGTATTTGCGAGAAATCGGACGAGTGGCATTGCTCAAGTCGGAAGAAGAAGTAAGATTGGCGAAAGCGATTGAAAAAGGTGATGCGGTGTCTAAACAAAAATTGACAGAAGCCAACTTGCGGTTGGTGGTGAGCATCGCTAAAAAATATGTCGGACGCTCGCACAATCTATCTTTGCTAGATTTAATTCAAGAAGGAAACATTGGACTTTTTCGGGCGGTGGAAAAATTTGATTATCGCAAAGGCTATAAATTTTCCACTTATGCCACTTGGTGGATTCGCCAAGCTATCACGCGCGCTTTGGCTGATCAATCAAGAACTATCCGCATCCCGGTGCATATGGTGGAAACGATTAATAAATATACGCAAATTACACGAAGATTAGTGCAAGAACTTGGGCGCGAACCTTTGCCGGAAGAAATTGCCGCGGAAATGAATTTGGATATTGATAAAATTCGCCACATTCAAAAAATTTCTCAAGAAACTGTATCATTGGAAACTTCGGTCGGAGATTCCGATGATGATTCCGTTTTGGGAGATTTTATTGAAGACACGGAAGTGATTATGCCCAATCAAGTGGCTTCGCGAAAATTGCTCAAAAATCATATTGCCGAAGTTTTGAACGATCTGACTCCGCGCGAACAGAAAATTTTGAAGATCCGTTTTGGATTGGAAGACGGCATCACTCACACACTGGAAGAAGTGGGAAAAGAATTCGGAGTGACTCGCGAACGCATCCGGCAAATTGAGGCCAAGGCTTTGGAAAAAGCTCGAGCGCAGACGATGATCAAAAAATTGAGAGATTACTAATTTACCCCCATACCAATTCCAACGAAATCTATATAATTCAAAAAATATAAGGCGAAGCCGACCATTTACTCTAACTAAAAATTATTCAAAATCTTCATTATAATTGGTGTGCGGGGATTTTCTCTTATAAAAAAGTATGCCTGAAAAATTTGATTTCTCAAAAATTGAAGACAGAGAAAAATTTGAAAATCTGCCAAAAAAAGAAAAGGATGAAGTCATTGGCGAATCGCAGGAAGAGGCGGATTGGATAAAAAATGAAGCCAAGAGATGGGCTGGAAATTCTAATCCAAAAAAAGGAGATTATGAAAAAGCTGAAAATGAGTTAGAAAAAGGCAAGAAAGGACTGCTTCGTTTTATATGCGAAAAATGTTGGTCAAATATGGTATTAAGTAAAAGATATCTTCCCGAAAAGATTAATCAACAAGTTGCTAGTGAAGCAATAATCAAGCTAATGGCCGATGGAATTAGACGTGATAATTATGATTATATTTTCTCTATTAAAAAGGAATTTAAATTGTCGGATGAAATTTTTTCTTCTCCGAAATTTCAAGAAGCTGCCAAACAAGGATGCATTGATTGTTTGTCTACGGAATATGTGGGGTATATTGACTATGCTATAAAAATCAAAGATGAATTTAATTTGCCGGAAGAAATGATTCAACCGATTGTGGTGCAAGAATTAATCAAACGGTTGTCTGAGGGATATATTGATGATGTTATAAAAATAAAATTTGGATTTAATTTACCGGAAGCAATATTAAAAAGTCCTGAAATTCAAGAAGTTGCCAAGCAAGGACTCATTAAATGTTTATCTAAGGGATATATTGATGATGCTATAAAAATAAAATTTGGATTTAATTTACCGGAAGCAATATTAAAAAGTTCTGAAGTTCAAGAAGCTGCTAAGCAAGGATTTATTAAATTATTTCAGGAAGGTAATATAGATAATGCCGCGGAAATACTAGAGGAATTTAATGTGTCGCATGAAATAATTAAAATTCCGGAGGTCCAAGAAGCTGCTAAAAAAGGATTTACCATCTGCTTATCGCGTGGAGATATGAGCGATGCCCTCGATATTCTAAGGGAATTTAATTTGCCAAAGACAATTATTAACATCTCGGAAGTTCAAGGATATGCCAAGAAAGGATTTGCCGGAAGTTTATTGAAAGGAAATTATAGTGAAGCAGAAAAAGCTAAAAATACGTTTAATTTTTCAGAAATTTTTATTCAAGAAACTTCCAAACAAGAAATTATTAGGCGTTTATTAGAGGGCGATATAGTTGGAGCTAGAAATATTATAGATCATTTAAATTTACTTGAAATGCTGAATGACATGGAAATTCAGGAAGCTGCAGGGCAGGAGTTCGCTGATAATTTGTATTTGGGACATGCCGATGTGGCCGCTAAAATAAAAAAAGATTTTAATCTTTCAACAACCTTTACTCAAGAGGCTGCTAAGAAAGTATTTATTAAATTTTTAACAGAAAGATTTATAGATAGTGCTATTAATATTAAAGATAAACTTAGCTTTTCCATATCACCCCAAGAAATAATCCAGCAAATCCCAGAGTTGAATAAATTAATTGAAAAGATATCTCAATTTGCTCCTGAATTTCAGGCACAGGTGGAAAAATCAAGCGAGCTGGCTATTGAATTATGCCGATTTCTTGATAATCCCGATCAGATGGTGGACACCTTAAAAGAAAATCCTTTTCTTATTGATGCGATTACTAGTAATTCCCGTTTTTCTTCTCGGTTGCTCATAAAATACCATGAATTTGATGAAGTATCACAAGAAAATATTGAAAAATTGTTTTCCGTCAAAAAGAAACTAATTGAAAAAAATCCTGAAATGGATTCTGAATCGTTGGAATTTCGCCAATTGATGCAAGAGGAATTGAAAAAGTTCAAAAATAATCCGGAAATAATGGAAGCAATTGAAAAACAAGGAATTGATTTGGATGAGTGGCTCAATTATTCCGAAACTGAATATTTCAATCTTTCCACTGGTGGAGCTGAAATTGCTTTCTCGGAAAAAATCAGGACTCCGATAGATAGAATTAAAGAAACTATTGATAGTTATGCCCATACACTCAAATCAGTTTTGAAAGAATATCGTCCTGAAATGGAAAAATTTGAAATTGTTTTGGAGAATGCCGGACCAATAGATGAACAAATTGCCAAAATGGAACTGGCTTTAAAGAAATACAGAAACGAAGGAGATGAAAAAAGTGCGCAGGGAATTGAGAAGGGCCTAGCTTCGCAAAAGGAAAAACTTAATAATCTCAAAAAAGGATTTCTTTGGAACAAAATTATCGGTGAAATCGCCTCTTTTCAACTGTTGAAAAATGATTGTTTTGACGCGCAAAATAGATTGATGGAAGCGGAAAATAAACTGAACGAAGCGCTTTCAGGCAAAATGCCATCCGGAAAAATGATACAAGACATCAAAAAAGCCATTGCTTCTTCCAAGGAAGAATTGAGAAGCAAGTTTAGCAATTTGGAAAGCAGGATTGAGAATTTTAAAGCCCATTTGTGGACAACAATCTCGCCTTGTTTGGGCGATGACAGAACGGGCGCTTTGATGCAAGAAATTCAAACAAAATTAGCCGAGCAATTTGATCACTATGATTCTGACCGAACCACGCTTGCCAATATGTTTTCCGAAAGAAGCGATAAAGAAACCGAGCAATTGGAGTCCCGACCGATGAGTATTTTTGTTTGGGCCAGAAATCCGGACATTGATTTGTATCAAGGAAATTATTCACCTTGTTGCATCTGCATTGATAGCGCGCATATGGGCGCGGAATCAACTATTGCCGACTACAATACTGATTTGGGAATTCAAATTGTGAATATTTGGGATGAAACAAAAAATGAACCGGTAACGGCGGCCTGGTGCTGGCTGGGTCAAGACGAAAAAGGAGAAAAAGCATTGGTGGTGGATAATATTGAATCCAACACGCTGTTCAGTTCCAATTTTTCAGAGCAATTATCTGATGAGCTATTTAAATATTTGGAAAATTATGCCAAAAAAATTGGCGTTGAAAAAATAGTTTTGGGAAAAGCCAATAATGATTTGCCTACCGCTTCTCGGCTGGCAAATTTGAAAGATGATAATAGTAGATATGAAAAAATAGGCGGAAGCAATAGGAGCGATGGATATTTTTTGGAAGCGGAAAATAAGTCAGTGAAAATTCTTTGGGAAAATTCAGAACCGATTGAAAAAGTAAAAAAAGAAGCGGAAAAAGTTTCTAAGGTGGAATTTAAGGATTTTAAAATTGAATCAGTGAGCAAGGAAAATTTGGAGAAAATTCTGCAAGCGGAAAGGAAAATTTATGCTGGTACGGAACTGATTAGCGGTCAAACAATGGTGGAAGATATGAAAAGAGGCAATGGTTTTGAATATTCAGTAGCTATGCTTGGAGTAAGGCCCGGAAAAAAACAAGCTGAAATTGTTTCATATATCGTGGCAGTTGAAGATGAAACGGATGAAGGCGACAAATCAATTTATTTGGAAGACATTGCGGTTTTGCCGGAAGCGCAAAGGCAAGGAATCGGTTGGGAGACAATGAAAGAATTTGTTGGAAAGTTGAAAATGAAAGCGGAAAAAGACGGCAAACCAATTCTTTTGGATATGCATCTGCGCGAAGGTTCACGAGCGCTTTTGCAAAGGCATAAAGAAGAGTTGGAAAATATGGGAGTGAGATTGATTGAAGAAGCTTTGGTGCCTGATTATTATGACGAAGGCGAGGACGCGCTGTATCAGGTTTATGAGGTAAAATAAGCCAAATTTCTTTTATATAAAGCAAAAACGGCGAGTACAAAAAACCGCTGTTTTTTGTTTTTGAGTTATCCACAGGCGGGGGCTTGCGGTGGTATTTGGAAATGATATAATATCAGTATAAATTTTAAATATCAAATTTTAAATTTTAAATCAAACCTAAATTTCTAAATGACAAATTTTTTATTTAGAAATAAATTTAAAACCTAAAATTTAAAATCAATAAAATTATGATGCTTACCCCCAAACAAAATAATATCTTGGAATCCATTCGAGAATACACTGACCAAAGGCGGGAGAATCCGACCGGCTATGGATTGCAAAAATATTTGGAAAGTGAAGGCGTGCAGGATAGTCTGAAATCAGTGATGCAAGTCATTGAATCTTTGGAAAAAAAGAATTTGATCAAACGCGATTCCGACCACAGAATATATTTAGTTAAAAACAAAAGTTTTCAAAATCTGAAAAATATTTTTTCCATTCCGCTTTTTGGATTGGCTTCTTGTGGAGAAGCGTTGGCCTATCCAGAAGAAAAAGCGGACGGATATCTGCAAGTTTCCAAAAAATTATTCGCCAAATCAAAATCGCAGAATCTTTTTGCAGTGAACGCGCTTGGAGATTCAATGGACAAAGTTGGAATTAGTGACGGAGATTATGTTATTTTTGAAAAATATCAAGGAGAAAATGATTTTGTGATGGAGGGCAGGATTGTGGTGGCGGTTATTAATGGAATGGCGACCATCAAAATTTTCCGCAAAGTTGAAAAAGATATTGTTGGGCTTTTTCCGTGCTCAAAAAACAAAATTCATCAGCCGATTTTCATTCACAAGACCGATTCATTCCTCATTGCCGGAATTTTCCAAAAAGTTCTGCCGGTGAAATATGTGAGTTTATAATGAAGATAAGGGTAAAAGGCGAAGATGGAGCTGAGTTATCGACAATTTGTCGACAACTGAAATTATTTACCAAAAGCCATTAATAGGGATAAATTAAAATAAAATTTAAGGCGAAATCCAGTCTAATTTGGATACTATCTTTATTTTGTGCTAAAATATAGTTATTATGGGACGAAAGAAAAAACAAAAATCAGAAGACTATTCTGAAAGAAAAAATAGAAAACCAAAATTAAATATTCACGGCGATGCCAAAAGAGGCATTGTGGCTATTTTTTTGTTTGCATTGTCTGTATTGTTTGTTTTGGGATTTTTTGAAAAAGCGGGAGTTCTGGGAACATATTTGGATATGGCTACCAGCGCGCTTTTTGGTTGGGGAAAATGGATTTCTCCTTTTATTTTGATAATTGGCGGAATAATTCTGCTTTTCCGCAAAGAAGCTTCTTTTTATGTCACAAGACTGCTTGGCTTGATGTTGGCCTTCGCAAGTATTTTGGGATTTTTGCATATATTTCTGGATGATTCCAAATTTTTGAAATTTGCCAAGAACGGAGAGGGCGGAGGCTATGTCGGATATTTTTTAGCTTCTTCATTGTTCAAATATTCCGGAATAGCGGCCGGCTCGGTTATTTTGGCCGCGCTTTTTTTGATAGGCGCAATTGTGGCTTTTAATTTTTCTCTCGTGGGATTCTTTTCAAAATTATTCGGAAAAGAAAATCCAGAGGAAGACGAGGAGGATGAAGACGAAGAAGATGATGATGAAGAAGAAATCAAAAAAGAGGAACCGAAAAAAGAAGAAGAAAGAAAACCGCAATTCGTGAAAGGTCCTGAAGAAGAAAAACCGGCGGGCGGATTTTTGAAAAATAAATTCGGTTTCGGAAAAAAAGAAAATCCGGACGAGTTTGCGCCCAAGACGGAAGAAACTGCGAATTTTTCCAGCAATCAGACGGCTTGGAAATTTCCACCGTTGTCGCTCTTGGCAGATTCTTCAGGGAAAGCCTATGGAGGCGATGTAATTGAGAATGAAAAAATTATTGTTGACACTTTGGGGCATTTTGGCATTCAAGTGGAGCCGGCCGGCAATCGAGTCGGTCCAACTATTACTCAATACACTTTCAGCCCGGCAGTGGGTATCAAGCTGAGCAAAATCACAGCTCTCAATACCAATTTAGCGATGGCTTTGGCGGCGCCGGCTATCCGTATTGAAGCGCCAATCTCAGGAAAATCATTAGTTGGAATAGAGGTTCCGAATAAGGGAAAAGAAACAGTTTGCCTTAAAGAACTTTTGGAAAGCAATGGATTCAGAGGCCGTAAAAATAATTTGACATTGTGTCTCGGAAAAGATGTGAATGGAGATTATATTTTTGGGGATCTCAATAAAATGCCTCATCTTTTGATTGCCGGAACAACCGGTTCAGGAAAAAGTATTTGCATTGATTCGGTTTTAACTGCCCTACTTTATCAAAATTCTCCTGAAGATTTAAAGTTGATTTTAGTTGATCCCAAAAGAGTTACTCTTACACTTTACAATGATATCCCTCATTTATTGGCTAATGTAATTGTGGAAAACAGCCGAGTTATCAGCGCGCTCAAATGGGCGATTGGGGAAATGGAAAATCGTTACAAATTACTTCAAGAAACCAAATCTCAAAATATCGCGTCTTATCATCAAAAGTTAATCAGTGGAAAGAAACGAACCGTTACCAATCCTGAAACCGGAGAAACTCACGAAGAAGATTTGAAAAAAATGCCATATATCGTCATTGTCATTGATGAATTGGCGGATTTGATGATGTCTCATGGAAAAGAAGTGGAAGGAGCGATTATCCGTATTGCTCAAATGTCGCGGGCGGTGGGAATTCATTTGATTATTTCCACTCAGAGACCAAGCGTGGAAGTTATCACTGGCCTCATCAAATCAAATATTTCCACCAGAATTGCTTTCCGAGTGCCGAGTCAGATTGATTCAAGAACTATTTTAGATGCCAATGGCGCGGACAAACTTTTGGGCAATGGAGATATGTTGTATATGTCTGCGGAATTTTCAGGTCAAAGAAGAATTCAAGGAACATTTATTACTGAGCCGGAAATAAAAAAAGTAGTGAAATTTATTAAAGCTCAAAAAGCAGAAACAGAAGAAGAAATTGGAGAAGACATTGTTTCAATTGGAGAGGGAGCGGAGAAAAAATTTGAAGATAGGATTGATTTTGATTCAATGAAAGACGCTGAAGACGAAGATAGTATGTTTGAAGACGCTAAAAAAGTTGTTGCTGAAGCCGGCAAAGCTTCCGCCACTCTTCTCCAAACAAGATTGCGGGTGGGTTATGCCAGAGCGGCGCGCCTTCTGAATATAATGGAAGACAGGGGAATAATCGGTCCGTCCAATGGAGCTAAACCGCGAGAGGTATATATTTCCGAAAAAAATCCGGAATATGAAAATGGCGTTGATGATCAGGAAAAAAGGGATAAGTGGCAGATGTGATGATGCTTTTTTCGGGCTATTTTAGCTTAAAATTAACTTGCTATTCGATGTCCGGAATGATAAACTGAACATATGGCAAGGAATGAATTCACCAAGAAAAGTATCGGAACCTTGACACTGGGGGAAAAACTGCAAAAAATCAGAAGTGAAAAAAGGGTAAGTATCACTGATATTTCCAAAAACACCCAGATTCAAGCCAAATATTTGGAATATTTGGAAAGCGGCAATTATAACGATCTCCCAGCGGATGTCTATGTTAAAGGTTTTCTGAAAAGTTATGCCAATTATTTGGGAGTGGATGATAGATTGTTGTTGAGGCTATATGAAAGAGAAAAGAACATTATTAAAAATTTAAATCACAAAGAAGTCAAAGAGGATATGATGGCTCCTCTAAAATTTTCCAGCTGGATGATCACACCGAAATTAATTTTCATTTGTCTGATTGTCCTGCTACTCTCAGCCGGACTTTTTTATTTGTATAACGAAGCCAATATTTTTATTTCCACCCCCCGGTTGATTATTTTGGAACCCAAAGATGGTGCGGAAACAGAAAGTTCATCAGTCAAATTGGCGGGTCTCACAGAAAAAGACGCAGGACTCTGGATTAATGGACAGGCGACAATTGTTGGATCTGATGGAAAATTTGAAGAAAATTTGAATCTGCATGATGGAACGAATACGGTCAATATTAAAGCCAGTAATCGCTTTGGAAAAGAAACTTCCAAAACTATTTCAATAAAATCAAATTATAAGCCTGAAGAAGCTGGGAGTGATAAAAGCGTCCAAGAAGCGAATAATATTTCAGAGGAAAATAAAATAAAATTGGAAATTTATGTGAATCCGAATCCAATTTGGCTATCGGTGGAGGCCGACGGAAATTTGGTTTACAGTGGAATTTTATCTCCGCAATCCGTGCAAACTTTTGAAGCAAAAAAAGAATTTAAAGTTTCTTCAGGAAAGGGTAATAATACATTTGTAAAAATAAACGGAAAAGATAAAGGAGCTTTGAGTGAAAGCGACGGCGTTGTGAAGGATATTATTTTTAAGGTTGAATAATAAAATACTCGCGAATAAAAAATAATTTAAAATCAGTACGAACGAATAATAAATATTAAAATATTAATAAAATTATGGCTAAGGAAAAAAGTGTCAATGCTCCAACCGAAACATCAGCGCAAGCCCAGACAAAAAAAATGGACAAAGTGATAGAAGAAATAAAAGAAAAATTCGGTGAAGGCATGATAATGAAATTGGGTGATGCCAAAAAAGTGGATGTGGAAGCGATTCCAACTGGAGCGATTTCCATCGATTTGGCGTTGGGAATCGGAGGTGTGCCAAGAGGACGAGTAATTGAAATTTATGGACCAGAATCTTCCGGAAAAACCACTTTGGCATTGCATATCGTGGCAAATGCGCAAAAAGCCGGAGGCATTTCCGCCTTTGTTGATGCGGAACATGCGTTGGATCCTGAATATGCAAAAAAAATTGGAGTAAAAATTGACGACTTGCTAATCTCTCAACCGGACACAGGAGAACAAGCGTTGGACATTGTGGAAACATTAGTGCGTTCCGGATCGGTGGATGTGATCGTTGTGGATTCAGTGGCGGCCTTGGTTCCGAAAGCGGAAATCGAAGGAGAAATGGGAGACTCGCATATGGGCCGGCAAGCGCGTTTGATGTCACAGGCTCTTCGAAAACTCACAGCTATAATTTCCAAATCAAATGCGATAGTAATTTTCATTAATCAAATTCGGATGAAAATCGGTATTATGTTTGGAAATCCCGAAACAACAACCGGTGGACAGGCTTTGAAATTTTATTCTTCGGTTAGATTGGAAATCCGTCGCGCCGCGCAAATAAAAAAGGGCGATGAAGTGGTGGGAAACCGAGTGAAAGTGAAAGTAGTGAAAAATAAAGTGGCCGCGCCTTTCAAAACCGCGGAATTTGATATTATGTATAACGAAGGCATTTCTCTTGTTGGAGATCTTTTGGACACCGGAGTTAAATATGAAGTTGTCAAAAAAACGGGAAACTCGCTTTCCTTTGAAGCGGAAAAACTTGGACCAGGCCGCGAAGCCGCCAAACAATTTTTGAAAGACAATCCCAAAATCGCCAAAGAAATTGAGAAACAGATCAAAATCAAGGCAAAAGTATAAAACTCTTGCCAAAAAAAGAATTATCTGCTAGGATGGAATAACAATCAAGAAAGTCCCATTCTATCTCGCCCGATGTCATAGTCAGGATAAGATAGAAATATTCCATCAAGGAGGACTTTTCTTTGATGGATTTTTGCTAACTCTACTAATTACGAATCAAATACGAATATACGAATATTTTTTTATGCGTATATTGGTAAATATACACAATTATGCAATACGAACTGAACTATTTAGTCGGGGAATCCAAAGAAACTAATTTGGAGGAAATCAAGAAAAACATAAGCGAAATGGTCGCCACGGAAGGCGGAGTTTTTGTCGAGCCTCAAATTCTGGAAAAAAGAAAAATGGCCTACAAAGTGCAAAAAGATATTAGGGGAACTTATGTCGCTCAACGCTTCAATCTTCCGGAAAAAGATGTTGAAGAGGGATATAATCCTGATGTCATTAGTAATATCAATAAAAAACTGAATTTGGATCAAAACATTTTGCGTTTCATTATTGTGAAGGCGGAAGATCTTCCTGAATTGAAAGCTCAAGAAATAGTGGAAAAAGGACGCAGAGAAAAACCGAAAACTGCTTTCAGAAGAGATACAATTGTAAGACAAGAAAAACCAAAAGTGGAAACTCCGAAACCCAAAGAAGAAACTCAAGCCCAAAAAGAAGACATTGATAAAAAATTAGACGAAATACTAAACATATAACCACTAATTTACACTAATATCATGCTAATAAGCGCGAATTCGTAAATATTCGCGAAAAATTAGTGGATATTCGTGAGTATTTTATGAATGTAAACAAAGTAATTTTAGTCGGACGCTTGACTCGCGATCCGGAAATCAGAACAACAACTTCCGGCCAAACAGTGGCTACTATTGGAATGGCTACCAATCGTTTCTGGACGGACAAAAGCGGACAAAAAAAAGACAAGACCGAATTTCATAATATTGTTGTCTGGGGAAGAATGGCGGAAATTGCCGGACAATATCTGACAAAAGGACAGGAAGCTTTTATTGAAGGCAGGTTGGAATCCAGAAAATATACCGGAAAAGACGGATTGGAAAGACGAGTAGTGGAAATCATAGCGGAAAATTTGCAATTGGGATCCCGTCCGCAAGGAGCTGGAGCAAGAGGATCGTTTACTCCCAATCAAAATCAAAATGCTCCATCAGCACCGATGAATCAGCCGATGGCGGAAGAAATTCCAACCATCAATTTGGATGAAGAGCAAGAAGAAGTAAAAATTGAAGATGTACCATTCTAATTATTATCTCCCGCCAATATACAAATCAAATACAAACTTACAAATGTCATTCGTATATTAGTAGTAAATTTGTAGATTAGTGGATTTTTGTATAATATTATTTCATAATACTTATTAAAAACATGGAAAAAAAGAGCTGTCAATTTTGTGAGCAGAAGATGGATAAAATAGACTACAAAAATGTCTATATGCTTAGGCGTTTTATGAATTCTCAAGGAAAAATTTATCCTCCAAAGAAATTTGGAATTTGCACGCGCCATCAAAGGACGTTGGCTTTGGCTATCAAAAGATCCAGAGTGATGGCTTTAGTGCCTTTTGTTATTAAATAACTCACAACCTACAACACACAACTAACAAAAATTATGGAAATTATTTTTTAGCAAAGTTGTTGGTGGCAAGTGGTAAGTTGTTAGTTAAATTAAAATGCTTGGGCTTGGAGAAGTGAAAACCGGAAAATTTATTGTTTGGAACGACGAACCACTCGTCGTTCTTTATCGTGAACATTCCAAAACCGGACGAGCGGGGGCGGTGTTGCGAACAAAGCTGAAAAATTTGATAACCGGTGCAGTTTTGGAAAAAACTTTTCAAGGATCGGAAAAAATTGAAAATGCCGACATTGCTACTTCCAAAGCGCAATATTTATATGCGGAAGGCAACAATTATTTTTTTATGGATTCCATAACTTTTGATCAATTTTCCCTTTCCAAAAATGTGTTGGCTGATGCCGTTTTATATTTGGTGGAAGGCACAGAAGTGAATATTTTGAATTTCAATAATAATCCAATCAATATTCAGATTCCGGTAAAGGTAACCTTGAAAGTGGTGGAAGCGCCACCGGGAATAAAAGGCGACACAGTTTCATCTGGGACCAAGTCGGTCACTTTGGAAACGGGACTCAAAGTCAACACTCCTCTTTTTGTGAAAGAAGGGGACAAGATTGTGGTGAATACCGAAAGAGGGGAATATGTTTCTCGGACTTAATATTTTTCAAAAATATTTTTAAGGAGGGTAAAAAATGGTGTCGCGATTTACCAAAAATGAAGCGAGGGTTCGTCTTGTAAATTCATTAATGCGGATAGTTGTTAACAGCAAGATTGAAAAAAGCAAAGGTAAGGCGAGGTTGCAAAATGCTCTTAAAAAAGTAAAGGAAAAATACAAGTAATTTTCCGATTATTCAAAATAAAAGCAGGAAGAATTTTTCCTGCTTTTAAATTTATGCTGAACTAATTTTTTCATATATTTCACTTTTCGCATATGCGAAAAGTGAAATATTGTTTTTAAATGAGGTGTTTTTGTTTATTGCTAGTATTTTGCAAATATGGTTGTATTATTGTATGATAATAATCTTATGAAATTTCAAATATCTTCAAAATTAAAACCCGATGGAGACCAGCCTAAAGCGATTGAAAAATTGGCTTCAGGATTGGAAAAGGGACAAAAATTCCAGACGCTTTTGGGCGTGACGGGATCCGGCAAGACCTTCACCATCGCCAATGTGATTCAGGAAATTCAAAAGCCGACTTTGGTGATTGCGCCCAACAAAACCTTGGCAGCACAACTCACTCAAGAATTCCGTTTGTTTTTTCCCAAAAACGCGGTGGAATATTTTGTATCATATTATGATTATTATCAGCCGGAAGCGTATATTGCATCCTCGGACACCTATATCGAAAAAGAAGCGCAGATTAATGAAGAGATTGACCGATTGCGCCATGCTGCCACCGCCGCTTTGCTTTCACGCAAAGATGTGATTATTGTGGCTTCGGTTTCGTGCATCTATGGGTTGGGTTCGCCTGATTATTATCGCGAAAGCACCTTGGAATTTTCAGTCGGCAAAAGTTTTGATCGCAAAAAAATTATTCAGGACTTGATTGATATGCAATATCATCGATCGGACATTTTGGCGCGCGGAAAATTTCGTCTGACCGGAAATGTTTTGGAAGTGATGACTCCGGGAAGAGAAGTAGTGACGCGGATTGAAAATGAAAACGGTAGGATCAGAAAAATTACGGAATATGATTTTTTGACCGGTGAAGCGCTGGGAAAATTGGAACAAACTTTGATTTATCCAGCCAAACATTTTGTGGTGCCCGAACCGATGATGGAAGAATCTTTGAAAAAAATAGAAAAAGAATTGAATGAACGATTGAAGGATTTGCGAAAAAACAAAAAACTTTTGGAAGCGGAACGACTGGAAAGACGAACCAGACAAGATTTGGAAATGATGAAAGAAATAGGATATTGCAATGGCATTGAAAATTATTCCCGTTATTTGACCGGACGACAACCGGGTGAAGCGCCGTATACTTTAATTGATTACTTTAATAAAGATTTTTTGATGGTGGTGGATGAATCGCATGTGACTATTCCTCAACTCAATGGAATGTTTAATGGCGATCGAGCCCGAAAACAATCTTTGATTGACAATGGTTTTCGTTTGCCAAGCGCTTTTGATAATCGACCTCTCAAGTTTAGTGAGTTTGAAAGTAAGATTAATCAGTTAATATTTACATCTGCTACTCCTAGTGTGTATGAGTTAAAAAAATCCCAAATCCCAATTACCAAAAACCAAACAAATTCCAAATTACAAAATCAAAATTCAAAATCCGGGATTGTTGAACAAATAATTAGACCTACTGGATTAATAGACCCCGAAGTTGTAATTAAAAGCGCCAAAGGACAAGTTAAAGATGTTTTGGCTGAAATTGAAAAAGTGATAGCCAAAAAAGAGCGAGTGCTAATCACAACACTCACCAAAAAAATGGCAGAAGATTTGTCAGAATTTTTGAAAGAATCAAAAATAAAATCAGAATATTTGCATAGCGATGTGGAAACCCTGGATAGAATACGGATTATGGATGATTTGCGGCGAGGAAAATTTGATGTGTTAGTGGGAGTAAACTTACTAAGGGAAGGATTGGATTTGCCGGAAGTTTCTTTGGTGGCTATTTTGGATGCGGACAAGGAAGGATTTTTGCGCAGTGAAACTTCGCTCATTCAAACTATCGGTCGCGCCGCTCGAAATGTTTCCGGGCGAGTGATTCTTTACGCCGACAAAATTACCGGATCAATGAAACGGGCGATTAGAGAAACAGAAAGACGCAGAATATTGCAGAAAGAATATAATAGAAAACACAGAATAACTCCAAAAACTATTCAGAAAAAAATTCAATCCATTGTGGATCACGAAATCAAGCCGGAAATTTCCACTGACTTTATTAAATTAGAGGGACTGGAAGATATGCCGGGGTATATCCGTCAAAGGGAAAAAGAGATGAAAGAAGCGGCGAGAGCGTTGGATTTTGAACGCGCGGCCGTCATTCGAGACGAAATCGGACAGTTGCGAAAATTGCAGTTGAAATAATATTAAGAATTATATAATATGTAAAAATACGCATATGCGTAAAACTACATACTCATAATTTTTTTAGAATAATTTAATTACTGGACAATCAGAGGGATTTTTGATAGAAATATATGAACCGGAACAGCAACTTAAAACCTGAATATAAGGATAAAAAATGAAAAAAGTTATTTTCAATGCGGATGACCTTGGGTTGTCCAAAGGCATTAATCAAGGGATTTTGAAAGCGTGCACTGATGGAGTGGCAACCAGTGTTTCATTGATGGTGAAACACCAGGCGGCAAAGGATGGCGTCAAGATTTTCAAAGGCAATCGAAATGTCAGTTTGGGGTTGCATTTTGAATTGGATAAAAAAGATGTGGAGTATCTGAAAAAACATCCCAAGAAATTTTCCGCCAAAAAAGTGGAAGAACTGGAAAAGGAATTTTTGGATCAAGTGGCGCTTTTTGTGAAACTGGTTCAAAAAATGCCCGACCATATTGATGGGCATTACAGCGCGCATGTTTTGCCAGGGATTGGAAAATTTGTTTCACGATATTGTAAAGTAAATAGAATACCGATGCGTAGGCAAGAAGGCGTGAATTTTGTGGATGAATTTTTTGGACAACGCTCTATGATAACGCCGTCGGTCAGTCGCTTGGTTGAGGTGTTGAATAATCTTCCAGATGGCGTTTCGGAGATTATGTTTCATCCCGGCATTGTGACTCCGGACTTGAAAGGTTCCTATTTGAAAGAACGGGAATTGGAATTGGAAGCACTTGTTTCTCCGAAAGTAAAAAATGAGATAAAAATATTGGGAATCAAGCCGATTAACTGGAAAGAAGTTTCCAGATCTTAAGGAAAAAAGTAAAATCAAAAAGCGGCGCAAGTTTATTGCGATCGCTTTTTTCTTTGTCTTGATTATTGTGTTGAATCGTAGTAGTATATATCAGCAATAATCAATATACAGATACCCGTAAAAGGGGAAGTTTTTGGTTTTCTCTACGAATTACGAATAAATACGAATATACGAAATATAAGTATGCAAAATAAGATAATTATCAAAGGCGCGAGGGAGCACAATCTCAAGAATATAGACCTGGAATTGCCCAGGGATAAATTTATTGTTTTCACGGGGATTTCCGGTTCAGGAAAATCCACGCTGGCTTTTGATACTATTTTTGCCGAAGGGCAAAGGAGATATTTGGAATCTTTATCCAGTTATGCGCGGCAATTTTTGGGCCAGATGGACAAGCCGGATGTGGATTATATTGAAGGCTTGAGTCCGGCCATTTCCATTGATCAAAAATCAGCTTCGCACAATCCGCGTTCCACTGTCGGAACAGTGACGGAAATTCATGATTATTTGCGGTTGCTCTATGCCAAAATCGGCATTCCGCATTGCCCTATTTGTAATCGTGAGATAGCTAAACTTTCCACGGATGAAATTGTGGATAGAATTTTGGATTTAGGATTTAGTAGCGGTCCGACCGCTAATAATGATAAAAAAATAAAATTTGGACATCCGATGTCCAAAAAAGCCGAAGAGGATTTAGAAATCGAAATTTTAAGTCCAATCGTGAGAGGCAGAAAAGGGGAATATTCCACTTTGCTTTTGGATATGTTCCGGCGCGGATTTTCCAAAGCCTATGTCAATGGAGAAAAATATGAACTCGATCCAAAGATAACCATTCCACTGGAAAGATATAAAAAACATAATATTGATATCGTGGTGGACACAGTGGAAATAAATGATAAAAATATTTCCCAAATTTTTGAAGCCGTAGAACGGTCGCTAAAATTATCCAATGGCTTAGTTAAAATAAATTATCAATTGCCAAGAAACAAACACCAAACAAATTCCAAAACTCAAATTATAAAATCCAAAAAAACTTTAATTTTCAATCAAAAGTTATCTTGTCCTATTTTCCACCCCGTTAAATCCGCCAAAGGCGGTGCAGAGCAATTTAACGGGGCAAGCGAAATTGAATTTCCGGAAATGGAACCGAGATTATTTTCTTTTAATTCTCCTTTTGGCGCGTGTCCGGCTTGCGAAGGATTGGGCACCAAAAAAGAAGTGGATCCGGATTTGGTAGCGCCCGACATTAACAAAACCATTGCCGAAGGTGGAGTGATGCCGTGGAATTATAAGCGCAACAATTATTATGGCGCCGTAATGCGGGCAGTCACGAACTTTTATCACATTTCCGATAATATGCGCTTGCGGGATTTGTCCGATCAGGATTTCAAACGTATTATGTTTGGCGAAAAAGAACCTGATTCTATTCCTGTGAAACTCCATTCGCAGACCGGTTCCACTTGGAAATTTGAAATCGAATGGAAAGGCGCGGTGGGATTTTTGCAAGAAAGATATTTCAAAACCGAATCGGACGGAGTGCGCGCCAATATTGAAAAATATATGTCGCAAAATCCATGTTCCGGTTGCGATGGGTCAAGATACAAAAAAGAAACATTATTAGTGACAGTCGGAGCGCGGAATATTAATAATGTTTCAAATATTAGCGTGCATGAAACACTGGAATTTTTCAAAAACCTAAAATTAACCAAAAGAGAGGACACGATTGCAGGAAGAATTTTGAAAGAAATAAAAAATCGTTTGGGATTTTTGGAAAATGTTGGGTTGGGTTATTTGACATTAGCCCGCTCGGCTAATACTTTGGCGGGCGGAGAAACTCAAAGAATCCGCTTGGCTTCGCAAATCGGATCGCAATTGGTCGGAGTTTTGTATATTTTGGACGAACCTTCAGTGGGACTCCATGCTAAAGATAATGCGAAACTTTTGGAAACATTATTAAAATTGCGCGATATTGGAAATACTTTGATTGTGATTGAACATGATGAAGAAACAATGCGCGCGGCAGATTTTTTGGTGGATATCGGTCCGGGAGCGGGAAAATTGGGCGGAGAAATTGTGGCATTGGGAACTCCCGAAGAAGTGATGAAAAATAAAAAATCTTTGACCGCCAAATATCTTAATGGAGAATTGTCGATTGGAATTCCCAATTTTCGCCGACCGACAAAAAACAAAAAATGGATAACAGTGAGAGGTGCCAGCGAACATAATCTCAAAAATATTACCGTGGAATTTCCTTTGAAAACTTTGGTTTGTGTTACAGGAGTTTCCGGATCGGGAAAATCTACTCTTGTGGAAGATATTTTGTATAAATCTCTTTCGGCCAAAATTATGCATTCTTTGGAGAAGCCGGGGAAATTTCAAGAAATTGTTGGCGAGCAATACGTGGACAAAGTGATTATGATTGATCAATCTCCGATTGGACGCACCCCGAGATCAAATCCGGCGACTTATACCGGACTTTTCACTCCCATCCGGGAATTATTTTCAGCAACCAAAGAAGCTAAAGGCAAAGGTTATTTGCCTGGACGATTCTCTTTTAATGTGGCAGGAGGGAGATGCGATAATTGCGGGGGCGAAGGATTTTTGAAAATTGAAATGCAATTTATGCCTGATGTTTATTTGCCGTGCGATGTTTGCAAGGGCAAAAGATATAACAGTGAAACCTTGCTGGTGCACTACAAGAATAAAAATATTGCGGAGGTGTTGGCCATGACGGTCTCAGAAGCCAAGGACTTCTTTCAAAATTTTCCGGATATTTTTGACAAACTGGAAGTGTTGGAGGAAGTGGGCTTGGGTTATATCCATCTTGGTCAAGCTGCGACTACATTGTCTGGCGGAGAAGCGCAAAGAATCAAACTGGCGACCGAATTGGCTCGGCGCGCAACCGGAAACACTCTGTATATTTTGGACGAACCAACGACAGGACTCCATTTTGATGATATTAAAAAATTATTGATTGTTCTGAATAGATTGGTGGATGCCGGAAATTCCGTGGTGGTCATCGAACATAATTTGGATGTCATCAAAACTGCCGATTGGATTATTGATCTCGGGCCTGAAGGGGGAGACGGCGGAGGAAAAGTAATTGTCACCGGTGAACCGGAAGAAGTGGCGAAATATCACAAAGAAAGCTATACGGCGAAATATTTGCGGGAAGTTTTGCGAAAATAAAAAACCCCTAACATTATAATGGTTCAATGTTAGAGGTGGGGGTTTTGAAGTTAGTTCACTTCATTTTGAATGGCAGTAGATAGTTGAAAAAAAATATTTTTACAAAAATCAATTTCAGAATTCGCCATTCCTGGGTTATTCAGAAGATCATTTTTGGTTAATCTTGCTAAATCAACCAAGAATCTTTGTGCTCTGCAAACATCTTGATAGGTTAGTTTTATCTTTTCACTCAGTCTTCGTATAAGCAAAAGAACCGTATCCTTTCTTAAAAACGCTTCCGAATCTTTATAATTCATATCCATACTGTGTTTTTCCAAAAGGACATCAATAGCCTTTTCAGTTGATGCCAAAGTAAAATTCGATTTTTCCTTACTTTCTAATTCGTTCAATTCCACTACAGCCAAATCAATTAAATTCTTAAATTTTTCCGGTGAATCGATATAAAGATTTTCTTCTTTTGTTGGCTCCATTCATAATCTCCTTATGGTTAGTGAAAAAAATTTATCTTCTAAATTTACTGATTTTTAAAGAATTAACCCATTATTATACATAAAAACATATTTGTCAAGTGCGGGGAGAAAAGAGCTTGGAAAAATAAAAATTTGTGTTATACTAAAATAGAATAAAGATAATAAATTTAATGCAAAAATAATGGAAAATCAGCCATACTTGTCGGTTATTATTCCGGCATATAGAGAGGGAGAAAGAATTGGCAGAACCTTTTTGGAAATCGAAAGGTATCTGGGCCAGCAAAATTACACATATGAACTTATAGTAGTCGTTGATGGCTCTCCTGACAATACAGCGGAGATAGCCAGAAATTATGGAGGTCAAATAAAAAATCTTCGCGTCATTGATAATAAAGAAAATCACGGCAAGGGCTATGTGGTCCGACAAGGACTTTTGGAAGCCAAAGGAAAATACAGACTTTTTATGGATGCTGACGGCTCAACATCAATTACTCATCTGGATAAATTTTTGCCAGAATTTAAAAACGGATTTGATGTGGTGATTGGTTCGCGCGATATTGAAGGCGCTTTCATTCAAATTCCCCAGCCAAAATATCGCAGACTGATGGGTGATATGGGAAACTGGCTTATTAGAATTACTCTTGGTCTTTGGAGATATCCTGATACCCAATGCGGATTCAAAATGCTTTCAGATAAAGCTTCGGAAGAAGTGGCCAAAAGAATGGTGGTGGATAGATTTGGATTTGATTTTGAATTGATAACTTTGGCTGAGCGATTAGGATTCAAAGTAAAACAAATGCCTGTTCGTTGGCTTAATGAAGAAGGCACGACAGTAAATTTGACAGGAAAAAATGGATTCACTCAAGTGATTATAGATTTGTTCAAAACTAAGTGGAGAATAATAACTGGGAAATATAACATAAATAAAAGATAAAAGTAAAAAGTATAGAGTAAAAATAAAATAAAAATTCACCCCAGTTAAATATCCGCTATCGCGGTGTTCGAATAATCGAGCAATTTAACGGGGTAAAAAAAATGAAGGAGGAAGGAGTAAAACAAAATTGTTCGTCAGAACTTCGACAAGATATTATTACGGGAGATTGGGTGGTGATTGCTACCGGTCGCGCCAAGCGTCCGGAAGATTTTTCGAAAGCGGAGCGCATCAAAGATAATTCGGAAATTGAATCCTGTATTTTTGAAAATCCGGAAAAAACGGGCCAAGTTGAGGATGTTTTGATTTATGAAACCAAAGAAGGGGAATGGACGCTTCGGGTTTTTCCGAACAAATATCCGGCTTTTACGCAAAACCAAAATCATTGCGTCTCGCCTGAGGAAGGCCCGTATTTCGCGATGCCCGGAATAGGTTTTCATGAAGTTATTGTGACTCGCGATCACTACAAAAGTTTGGCTCATCTGGAAAATTTGGAAGTGGCGGAAGTTTTGGATGCTTATCAAGAAAGATATTTGGATTTGATGAAAAACAAAAAAGTGAATTTCATCGGCATTTTTCATAATTATGGCAAAGAAGCGGGAGCATCAATTTCTCATCCCCATTCACAATTAATGGCTATTCCTGTCGTGTCTCCTTATCTGGAACTGGAATTGTATGGCGCGGAAAATTATTTTCGCCAAAATAGGCATTGCGTTTATTGCGTTATGGCGGAATATGAACACAACACCAAAAAAAGAGTGGTTTTTGAAAATGAAAATTTTATCGCATTCTGTCCATTTGCCAGCCGAGCCGCGTTTGAAATTTGGGTAATGCCAAAAAAACACAGCCCGTATTTTGAAAGAATAACAATTGAAGAAAAAATAAAGGCGGCGGAAGTTTTGCAAAAATCTCTCAATTCAATTTTCAAAGCGCTCAATGATCCGGCATATAATTTTTATATTCACACCTCGCCTTGCGATGGCAAGGATTATCCGCATTTTCATTGGCACATTGAAATTCTGCCTCATACCGCCACCTGGGCCGGATTTGAATTGGAAACGGGAATTGAAATTTCCACGATTCAGCCGGAAATTGCTGCGGAATATTTACGAAAAATGCTTTAGCATTTTTCGTAATTTCCAATTTCAAAATCCAAATTATTCCAAATAAAATCCCAAATCCAAATTTTTAATTTTTTGTCATTTGAGTTTGATTTGAAATTTGAGTTTTGAAATTGAGATTTTTTAGTAATTAGATTTTATGCATGAAATAATCATCAGCTGGCTTGAAGGATTTCCAAAAGAATTGGCCACTTTTTTGATAGCGGTTATCCCGGTCACAGAACTTCGGGCATCTTTGCCGATTGCCATCAAGGTATACAAACTTTCGGCGTTCAGCGCTTGGTTTTTTTCAGTGATGGGAACTTTTCTGGCAATGGTTTTGGTTGTCTTTTTTCTTGATCCGGTCGCTGATTTTTTATCCAAATATATCCCTTTTTTTCAAAAATTTTTCAAATGGCTTTTTGAACATACTCGGGAAAGAAATCACGCCAAAATGGAAAAATATGGAGAGTGGGCTATATTTGTTTTGTCTGCCACTCCCATTCCTTTTGTCGGAGGACTCACTGGAGCTTTGGCCGCCTTTGTTTTCGGAGTGCCCAAAAAAAAGTCGCTTCCGCTCCTGCTTTTTGGTACAATGGTATCAGGAGGGATAGTTTTGCTATTAACAATATATTTGTAAGAAAATTTAATTATTTTTTTAAAACCTATGTTTAAAGGTTACGAAAAACCATTGGAAAGTGAATCAAGGTTTGATATGAATAAAAAGGAAATAATGCAATTAATGCAAGGATTAAAATATATCGGTGAAGAAGAATTATCGGCAACGCAGCTAAAAAAATCTCGCAAAGAAGAAGCAAATAAATTTTTTGATAAAGTAAAAAATTTGCCTCAGTGGCAAGACAGAATAGAAGAGCTTTGGGGATATTATGGAGATCAAACTAAGTGGAAATTGGAAATCCAAACAAAAAAAGAATTAAGTTAATGGAATTAATTATGAAAAAATACATCATTGGCAACCTAAAAATGCATCTACTTACTATCGCCGAACGCGAACGCTATTTGGATTGGATGGAAAAAGGAATGAAGGGGAAAAAATTCAACGATGCGGAAATTATTCTTTGTCCACCCTATGTTCATCTCGAAGCTTTTAGTCAGCGAAAAAATAAGAAGTTGAAGTTAGGCGCGCAGAATTTATTCCAAGAACTCAAAGGATCTTTCACGGGCGAAGTTTCTGCCGGAATGATCAAGGCAGTCGGATGCGAGTATGTGATTATCGGACACAGTGAAAGACGGAAATATTTCGGAGAAACAAGCGCTTTGGCTAATCAGAAAATAAAAGTGGCCCTGAAAGCGGGACTGAACCCAATTTATTGTTTTGGAGAAACTCGCGCGGAACGGGATGGGGGATTTATCAAAGATGTGATAACTAATCAGATTCTGACGGCTGTGGAAGGCATTTCCCCCATGAATTTGGAAAAAATAATTTTTGCCTATGAGCCGGTTTGGGCAGTGGGCACAGATGTCATTCCTAAAGTCAATGAAATTCTGGAAGTCCGGATACTCTGGAAAAAAATATTAATGGGAAAATTCAATGCTAAAACGATTGGGAGAACCAGCCTTCTTTATGGAGGATCGGTAAAATCAAAATGGGCAAAAGAAGTTTGCATTGATCCTGAAATGGATGGAGTGTTGGTCGGAAGAGAAAGTCTGGTGCCGGATGAGTTTTTGAAAATAGCAGAAATTATAAATAATAACCAATAACCCCGCCAGCAACGCTTCGCGTATCGATGCGGGCAGGCAAGAAACAAGATATAATTAAATCCAAAGTTCAAAGCTCAAATTTCCAATCAAGCTCAAATGACAAAAAATTTAAAAATTTGGATTTGGGATTTCATTTGGAATAATTTGGATTTTGAAATTTGGATATTGTAATTTGTTTGATAAATTGTTTCTTGCATCTTGTATCTTCTAAAATTTATGATCGTATCAGTCAAAGAAATTTTAACCAAAGCCAGAGAAGGCGGATATGCCGTCGGGGCTTTTAATACTGTGAATTTGGAAACTACGCGCGCTATTATTGAAGCCGCTCAAGAATTGAAATCCCCGATTATTGTTCAAATGACGGAAAAAACTATGGAATATGGCGGCGGACGGGAAATGTTTCAGCTGGTGAAAAATGACGCTGAATTTTATGCGCCGGAAATTCCGGTCGCCATCCATCTTGATCATGGGAAAACTTTTGAATTAGTCCAGCATTGCGTGGCCATTGGATTTACTTCGATAATGTATGATGGTTCAAGAAAAAAATATGCCGACAATGTGGAAATTACAAAAAAAGTGGTTGATTTTTGTCACGACAAAGGAGTTTTTGTTCAAGGAGAACTGGGAAACGTTCCGTATTTGGGAGAAAATAATATGGGAGAAGTGGATTGGGACAAATATATGACCGATTCAGAACAAGCCAAAGATTTTGTGGAAAAAACCGGAATTGATTTTTTGGCGGTCGCTATCGGCAACGCTCATGGATTTTTCAAAGAACGAAGCGAGCCGGATTATGCAAGACTGGAAATGATAAATAAAGCTCTTAATATCCCTTTAGTTTTGCATGGAGCATCGGACTGGGAAAATGGAAAAGTAAAAGAAGTCATCAAAAGAGGAATATCTTGTTTCAATATTGACACAGCTATCCGCCTTTCTTTTATCAATAATCTTGTCAGCGCAATCAAAGGTAATGATGATGTTTCAATGGATATCAGGAATATATTAGGCGATGCTCGGGAAGCGGTAAAAAAGACCGTGAAAGAGAAAATCAAGATTTTTGGGAGTGATGGGAAAGCCTAGATGAGTTGTAAAGTTGAAAGTTATAAGGTTATAAGGTTTACCCCGTTAAATACGCCTTTGGCGTCCGCCTTCGCCGGAATTTAATGGGGTGAACCCCGTGAAATTCTGCCTAAGGCAGAGTGGCGAAGCCGTATTTCGCTGGGGTTAGTAAGTGGATATTCTTTAGAAAATTGGCTTATTTTAGCCTTTTTTTGTTGTTTGGAATTTGCCCCGTTAGAAGTTTGATATGCAAATTATAGCAGCTAATAACAAGAGGAAAGCTTTAAAAAAGCAGAACTTCTAACGGGGTTGACAAAAATGATAAAAAGGAGTATAATAGGAAGAACGGTTATTTTACAAATATTTCGATAAAATATCAAAATTATAACATTTTCTTAGGGGGAGTTATATGAAAGCGGAATTTAAGGTGATTTTACTTTTAATTGGAATGGGAGAAGAAATAAGATTTGAAAATCTTGAGGAAAGAGCAAAAAAAGAAAAGTTTAATGGTAGTGTTATAGAGACGCTACGCTCCATGGAAAAAAATGGGCTAGTGACAATGAAAACTAGCTCATGCAAAAAAACTGCCAGAGGAATTGAAAAAACAAAAAAACTTTTATAAAAATAGTTATATAACCTTATTGGAGATAAAAATGCCTAAAACATGGCAAGATTTGGCGACAGAAGTAATGACGCTAGTTCGGGAAGGTAAATTTAAATTTGTTCCTGTTGCAGCAGAAGAAGTTTATGGAAAAAATCCTGCAGATATCCCAGGTAGTATAAGTTTAGAAGAATTTAAAAGTAAAATAAGTTCTCTTTTGGGTTCTAGGCCTAAAAAGAAAAAAATTATTCAGAAAGTGTTGGAAAGAAACAAAAAAATAAGAAGGTCGCAAAAGGATAAAGATAGGTTTTTTTCTGATATGCAACTTGAAAAAGTCAATGAGCAAAAAGATGAAACGATCAGAAATTTTACTGATGAGGAAATTCAATTCATGATTCTTGACTCGCGTATTCCAGCGAGACAAAGAAGAGACGACCTCATTAAAGATTTATAAAGCGCAAATATTTAAAAGGGAGTTTCAGAGAAATCTGATCTCCCTTTTTTTATTTCCAAAGCAACTTAACCAATACTTCATTACTATATAGTAATGAAGTATGTGTCGATTATTGAATAGGTAAAGTTTCTGTTTTTTTAACTTGTTTTATTCGATAAACCAATTTCTTCCATATAACCTTATATGGATATAAGGAAGGAAAAAATTATTTTTAAATTAAAAAGTAGCCGGAGTTGCGTCTTCGCTTAATTTCAAGCGGTCCAGTTTCCTTTTGTTGTTCAAAGAAATCAGAAAGGCGGACAGCATAAAAAAAGCGCTGACCAAAAACGGATAGCTGATATTTTTTTGAAAAGAAAGACCGGAAATTATCGGCCCGATTGCCATCGCGGCGAAAGAAAGAGAGGAAAGCATTCCAAGAGCTTCGCCTCTTTCATTTTTTTCCGATGCGCCTGCCACTTGGCTGGTGGTGAGAATGCGGATCAAGGAATGTCCGAAAGCGGTGATGATGAATCCGGCAACAAAAACAAAAAATATTTTGGAACCGATAAACAGAAATCCGATAGCCGAAATCAGAAGCATCCACATTCCAAGCTTGGATTCTTCAAAATATTTTAGCCAAAAATGTTTGAGCACCACGGCTTGATTGAGAGCAATGACCACGCCCATACCGGCCATAAACAATCCAACTTCAAACGATCCATAATGAAAAACATCTTCCAAATAAAGCGCCAAAATGGATTGCATAATGGAGATGGCTAAAATGAAAAGAATCCAAACGGTATAAATCGGAAGCAGTGGTTTGTTTTTGGCCGCGCGAATGAATGGTGCAATGGGATTGAAGGATATTTTTTTCTGATTATCCAAATTTTTGTTAGTTTCCGGCAGAAAAAAATAAACCGAGATGGCATTGGCCAGAGCCAAAAATCCGGAAAGCCAAAAAGGAAAAGTGGGAGAAATGGCGCTCAAAACTCCTCCTAGCATCGGACCTAAAATAAATCCAATTCCGAATGCGGCGCCAATGAGACCCAAATTCTGAGTGCGATCTTTGTCGGTATGAGAAATGTCGGTCAAATAACTTTGAGCGGCAGAAACGCTTCCTGAAGCCGAGCCGTCAACGATTCTTCCAATAAATAAAAAAATCAAACTGCGCGCTCCAGCGAAGAAAAACCATCCAATGGAAGTGGTGAGTAAGCTAATAATCAAAATCGGTCGGCGTCCAAATCGATCTGACAAATATCCGAGCAGAGGGCTGCCGAGAAAAGCGCAAAAAGAAAAAACCGAAAAAAGCATAGCAATAGAAAAAGCCGAAGCGCCAAAAGAAGCGGCATAAAAAGGCAAAGAAGGGATGACGATTCCCACCCCGATGACATCGATAAGAATGGTGGCGACAATTAAAATTTTTTCTTTAGATAATTTCATAACAAAGTGTATTGTAGCATTTTAAAAACAAAAAGCATTTTGAAAAAAAGCTTTTCTGCCAAAGGAGTTATTTTTTATATGAATATTTCAATACAATATTTTCGTGGTTAAAACTTATTTTTTTTCATCCCCAAATAATAACCAGCCAAATTAATCAGAGGATGAAGCATGCCCATTAAAACGATTCCAATCAAGTATATGGAAAAATTAAACTGATGGTAAATTGATAAAAACATAAATGCTCCAACAATCCAGTCTGTCTGATCAAAAAACCACCACTCCTGCCCGGGCTTGATGCCAATTTGGCGTTTAAAAAAACTCTTTATGCTATCGCCTGCGAGAGCGCCGAATCCCAACAAAAACCCAAGCAGTAATAAATTTGTTGCCGAATAGTCTATTAATGCAAAGGATTTTGCGAAAGGATAAAAAATTCCTTGCGCGTAAGCGATTATAATTCCTGCCAGCGTACCGAAAAAAAATCCGCGAAAAGTTTTGTGTGATCCGAAAATTTCTTTGCCTCTAAACTTTTTTCCAGCATCAATTGGAAAATCCAAAAAATCAATATTTTTAACAAGCACCGGCGCCATGTTAGCAATGCCAGCAGGCAGGAGCAGCCAGAATATTCCCAATAATTGATAAAAAAATTCCATTGGTTAAGATTTTTTATTTAAATAAGATAACACGCGGATGAAAACACCTGCCACGAGCGGAAGGGTAATTGCGGTAAATATTATAACAGCAGGCTGAAAAAAATTTAAGCCGAAAAATACCCAAATCGCATAAACAATATATAGAAAATATTTGGTTCTGACTGTAAATATTGGAGCGATACCAAGGGCGTTGCAATATATCAGCAAAACAACCAAGAGAGAATATAAATATATGTAGGCAATGCCCAGAATCGCGTTGAGATAGCCATAAAAAATCAGCGTTCCGGTTATTATGACAAAACCGGTGTGATCATTTAAAATATCCAAAAATGATCCCGCGCGGCTGGATTTATTCGCAAGCCGAGATAATGATCCATCTATCCCATCAAATATGACGTGTAAAAATAAAAAAACGAGGGCGATGTATGGTTTTTTTATTAAGAAATACGCGGAAATTAAAACGCATAAAAAACTTATCAGCGTAATGAAGTTCGGAGTGATTCCGAGAAAAATCAAAGGTTTCAGAAGTGTTTTGAGGAACTTATCTCGGCTTATCTGAAACTTTGTTTTCAATTCGTATTCCTTTGTAGAAAAATAATGAAAATCATCAGGCATAATTTTTTTAATTTGTAATCAATATTGCGTTATCTTTTTTTATCGCATATGGAAATTTCGCTGAATGTAAAACTTGGCGGAGGCGATAGGATTTACCCGTCCGCTTCGCTTCCGAGTATAAACTTCTCATCCTATTCGCTCCTTATTCACTTCGTTCATTGGCGGTGCCTTTTGGACGAAATTAGAACTTTTTTTGCGGAAAATCCAGATTCCGACTTTTAGCCTGCCTGTCGGCAGACAGGCGCCCGCCCGCTTCCGCCCGCAAATTTTGCAGAAATTTGCGTTCCAAACCGGAAAAATTTTCTCTGCATTTTTTTAAATTTTGTGCCCCCCGATTTTTTCTTTTAAAAAGGAAAGAAAATTTTCTGGTTTGGAGTT
>Ga0172379_10002317_pt1 | contig 34089 bp, 34 predicted proteins | sample GrowelOW334metaG_FD_119756 | JGI IMG/M metagenome (GOLD analysis project Ga0172379, IMG submission 119756) | Groundwater microbial communities from an aquifer near a municipal landfill in Southern Ontario, Canada - Groundwater well OW334 metaG | ecosystem: Environmental > Aquatic > Deep... | reverse complement strand
GGTGGGATGATGAACTGGTGAATGTTTGCGCCGGGTTGTGGAACTTTCATATTCAGATGACGTAAAAACACCGCCACTATCGTGGCGGTGTTTGGCGATTTGTTATTGTGGGGCAGGTCTATTCAACCCCTTCAAATCCCTCACGCGACTGAAGCAGTTCAGTCGCTCCTCTCCGTCAAATACAAAAATAGCCTTAAAAGAAGGCTATTTTTGTATTTGCGGAGAGGGAGGGATTCGAACCCTCGAGGGATTTTACTCCCTGCCACGTTAGCAGTGTGGTGGTTTCGACCAGCTCACCCACCTCTCCAGCTGTGTTCAAATTGTAATAACAATCTATCACAAAACAGGAAAAAAACAAAATAGACAACGTTACTCTTTATAACTTGATAAACTTTATACCATCTTTAATTAAACTACTTCATTTTCCTGCACTGACCGAAATTACTACCCAAGGTCTCTCCTTTCCCCGGAATATTTGGAGGTCGCACCTCCAAAGGGAGGAACGACCTCCAAATATTCCTCCTTAAGGAAAGATCTTTGTCCGCAATTTCTTGAAAAACAAAATAGACAAACCGTCGTACTTTATAATTTCAAGAGAGGGAGAAAATAGGAGCTTGCTCATATTTTCCCCGAAAGCAGGAATTATATCGTAGCGAAGCGAAGATATAAACTTGATAAACTTGATGCTTGCCCTGCCGTAGTCTGTCAGCCGGCGGACGAAGGAGGGAACTTTGCAACTTAGTGCGCCACGGTTGCGCAGAGAACGCTCTTGGCTCCGGCTTTCAGAAGGGCGATTCTCGCTTCTTCAAGCGTTGCTCCCGTTGTGGTAATGTCGTCAACAACGAGCACGTTTTTTCCCTCAACGCTTTTTTCATTTTTTATTCCGAACGATCCGCGAATGTTTTTTAGCCGTTTATCCCGATCTTTCACCGAAACTTGGCTCGGGGTCGCTTTTATTTTTAACAGCGCATTTTTTTCAAGAATGAAAAGGGAAGGATCCAAGCGCGCGAGTTCTTCGGCGAGAAGTTCTGATTGATTATACCCCCGTTCTTTTTCGCGTTTTTTATGAATCGGTATCGGAACGACAAGGTATGTGCATGCATTTTCCGCGTTTCCCGCCGGATTCCGGTATAATTCATTTTCCGCCAGCGTTTCCAATATCTTATCGTACAGAGATTCCGCCATGTCGCGCGCGAGAGTTTGTTTCCCGCGATATTTCAATTCCCAAAGCGCCCTTCGCACGGTTTCGTTATCGTACCGCCACAAGGAAACGATATGGCGCATCACGGGGGTTGTGTCGTGCGGCATTTTAGATCGGCATCCGGCGCAAAAACTCGCCCCTTCTTTTCCGCAGAGAATGCATCGGCGCGGAAAGATGATGTCCAGCAGAAAATTACCTGCTTCGCGCGCGGCAATGATAATTGAATTTTTCATACGAACATTTTGCATTATATCAAAAAAAATAAAAACTGTGGATAAACGCCGCTTTTCCCTAGAATTGTTAATTGTTTCTATGTTATAATACAAATACGTTTTATGTCCATAACTTGATAATTTGTCATACTCATGCCTCTTCCAATTTTTGATGTTCAACAAATGGTGAATTCCGCCAAAAATCTCTTCAAGAAAGAAGCGAGCGTTATCGGTTTGGATATCGGTTCTTCCGTTATAAAAGTCGTTCAAGTAAGGAAGGAACAAGGACGCGCCGTGCTTGAAACATACGGCGAACTCGCCCTCGGGCCTTACGGCGGTTTTGATGTCGGGCGCGCGACCAATCTTCCCGCGGACAAAATCGTTGAGGCGGTGAAAGATCTTTTCCGCGAAGCGAACGTCACTTCAAAAATCGGTTCGGTTTCTTTGCCCCTTTCTTCGGCACTGCTCACCATGATTGAACTTCCCGCGGTTGACGATGACAAGCTCGCAAAAATGATTCCCGTGGAAGCGAGAAAATATATTCCGGTTCCCATTACGGAAGTCGCTCTTGATTGGATCATTATTCCGAAATCCGCGGAGGAAGAGGCTTTGGTTACCGGCGATCCGAAGAAAGACAAATTGCAGATCATGATCGTCGCCATCCACAATCAGGTTTTGAGCAAGTATGAAGATATCGTGAAAAAGATCGGACTCGCGGAAGGAACGACATTTGAAATTGAAGTATACAGTTCCATACGAGCCACGATCGGACGCGATCTTTCCCCGATGATGTTTATTGATATGGGGGCGGGAATCACCAAGCTGGCTCTCGTTGAACAAGGAATCATCAAAAATGCCCATATTATAAGCCGCGGTTCTCAGGAAATAACCATTGCTCTCTCGCGCGCTCTGAATATCAGCATTGCGAAGGCCGAGAAAATGAAACGCGAAGTGGGGCTTGCCGGAAGAGATGATGAGTCGCGCAAAGTTTCGGCGATAATAGAATCGGTCACCAGCTATATCTTTACGGAAGCAAACAGAGTATTATTAGGGTATCAAAACAAGAACAATAAAACCGTAAGCAAAATTGTTCTGACCGGCGGCGGCGTTCTCCTCAAAGGATTGCCGGAACATGCGAAAAAATGGCTGGAAGCGGAAGTGGTGTTTGGAGACTCTTTTTCCAAGATTGAAACCCCCGCATTTCTTCAAGCGGTGCTGACCGATGCCGGTCCCGAATTTTCCGTTGCCATCGGGCTCGCTCTCAAGCGTTTGCAGGAATTAAAATAATAATAATATATCGCGGCGATAATTTTTGTATTTTAAAATTGTAACATTATTATGGACACGAGACTTAGAACATCGTTCGTTCCCAAAAAGACGCTGGCATCAAAAAGCGGTGCCGGCGGGCGTTCGTCAATCAACCCATTGGTTTCTCTCGGGATAATAATTTTTTTCATGGCGCTTGCGGTTGCCGCCGGCGTGTTCTTGTATCGGGCATTGCTTCAAAAACAGGTAGACCAAGAAAAGACGGATCTGATTGCCGCGAGAGACGCGTTGGTTGATCCGAAATGGATTGCCGAGGTAAAGCGGCTTGATTTGCGGCTCAAAACTTCTCGTACTCTGCTGGCCTCGCACACCGTTGTCACTCCGGTTTTTGAAATGCTTCAAAGGTCAACCTTAAAGACGGTGCGTTTCCTCTCTTTTGATTTTTCCACCGGAGCGGGCAGTGTTACCGCCGTATCAATGAAGGGGGAGGCGAACAGCTATTCCTCAGTAGCGCTTTTGTCCGATTCTTTCAATCTGGAGAAAGGGTGGAGAGAGCCGCTGTTTTCGGATTTGGCTCTCAACCCGACCGGAACCGTGAATTTTTCCTTCAAAGGTTCCGTGGATCCGTCGTTGGTTTTATATAAAACTTCTTTCATTAAACAAGAGGAGGTAATCTAATTTTTTAAAACAGATATTTATGAAGAATTTAATAGCGGCGGGGCTCGTTCTCGCATCCATCGGTATCTTTTATTTTGTCGTCATACCGACGTATGCGGAAATCAAAACCCTCAAAGTCGTCAAGAGCGGATATGATGAAGCGTTAAACCATTCGCAGGAAGCGCTTGGACTTCGCGATGCCGTTGAAACGAAGCACAATAACATACCGGTCGCCAACCTCAATCGGTTGGAGGCGTTTCTTCCCGACAGCATAGACAACATCCGGCTCATCATTGAAATTGACAAAGTTGCGGGAAGATACAACATGACTCTCTCCAACGCGCAGGTTGTTCTCGTGGGGGAAAACGCGCCGCAAACGATCGGAGAAGCTTCCGCCTATACGCCGGAAATGTACGGCACGGGCAAACTTGATTTTGCCGTTATTGGAACATATGAAGCATACGTCGCTTTTCTCAAAGATATTGAACAGAGCCTCCGTTTGATAAATATCACGAATGTTTCCCTTTCGCAGGCGCCTTCTGCCAAAGATTCTCAAAATGTGTACATGTATAAAACAACATTAAACACCTATTGGCTTAAACAATAAAAACATTTTGTTTACTGTATGAAAAAATCAAAAAAAATATTTCTCATAACCGGTCTTTTTGTTTTTGCGGCGCTCGGCTTCATGTTTGTTTCCGGGGGCAATTCCCTCGCTCAAGAAAACCAGATATCCGTTGAAACCGCATCGGGCGCTTCCAACGAAACGGGGGAACAAATACTGGCGCTTTTGGAGGAATTGACCAGAGTGGAACTTGACGTTTCCATTTTTGACGATCCGGTATTCCAGAGTTTGAAGGATTACCACGTTGACCTTACCGAAGAGCCGAAACAGAGAGACAATCCGTTTGCTCCCATCGGACAAGACGTGATTATAGAAGAAACCCAAGGGACGCCGACTACGGTTCCCTCCAATCCGAGAACCCCGAAATCTCCCGTCGGCGAGTAATCCTCTCGGCAACAAGTCCGCAATGAATGAAGTTCGCGTTTCTCACCGGGTCGTGCGACTCCTTTTGCAACTTCATATCCAACATACTATATGAATTTTTTACACTTTCTTTCACAAAAAGGAATAATCACCGAGGAAAGCATTTCCGTCGTTGAACAGTATATTGCTTCCGGAAACGGCAGTGTGGACGAAGCTTTGGTAAAAAATGGAATAAACGCGGGAGACCTTCTTCGTCTCAAAGGCGAATTTCTCAGCATACCGATAAGAGCGGCGGATGAATTCAAGGTGACGGGAGAGATTTTGAAATACATACCCGAAGAATCCGCAAGGCATTATCAGTTTGTCCCCATTGGCGTGGAGGAAGGAATCCTTGAAATCGGAATCGTTGATCCCGAAAACATGGAATCCACGGATGCCGTCCAGTTTATTTCTTCCAAGATAGGAATGCCTTTCAAACTTTTTCTTGTTTCAGAGGAAGATTTTAAAGGAGTTTTAAACAGTTATACCGGTTTGACCGGAGAAGTCGGGCAGGCGCTTACGGAGCTTGGGGGAGGAGAAACGGCCGCCGTTCCCGGTCTCAAAAACAAAGATGCCGCCGGAGCAAAAGCCATTCCGGGAGACGTTAAAAATACGATTGTTGAAGATGCGCCGGTAACCAAAATGGTCGCGGTCATTCTTCGCCACGCGACGGAAGGAAACGCCTCGGACATTCACATAGAAAACATGGGAGAAAAAATCCGCGTTCGTTTCCGCGTTGACGGCACGTTGTATACATCGCTTCTTTTGCCTGCGGCGGTTCATCCCGCCATCGTTTCGCGCGTGAAAATCCTCGCAAGTTTGAAACTTGACGAAAAAAGAAAACCTCAAGACGGACGTTTTTCCGCCCGCATTGACGGACGAAAAATTGACTTCCGCGTTTCAACTTTTCCCTCGTACTACGGCGAGAAAGTCGTGTTGCGTATTCTTGATTCTGAAAAAGGAGTGTTGACGCTGACATCGCTCGGAATGAAGGCGGAACATCTTGCCGCCGTGCGGGAGGCGATATCCCGCCCTTACGGAATGATACTTCTTTCCGGTCCTACCGGTTCGGGAAAGTCAACGACCCTGTACGCCATGTTAAACGAAATGAACAGAGATACCGACAACGTCATTTCTCTTGAAGACCCGGTGGAGTACAGCATGCCGGGGGTAAGCCAGTCACAGGTTCAGCCCGATATCGGCTATACGTTTGCGAGCGGATTGCGCTCCATTTTGCGCCAAGACCCGGATATCATAATGGTCGGAGAAATTCGCGACAAAGAAACCGCACAGCTTGCGGTGCAGGCGGCGCTTACCGGACACTTGGTGCTTTCCACCCTTCATACCAACACTTCCACCGGCGTGGTTACCCGTCTTGTGGACATGGGGGTTGACCCGTATCTTATCGCCCCGACACTGCTTTTGGCCATCGGACAGCGGTTGGTTCCAAAGCTCTGTCAAAAAGGCAAAAAAGAAATTCCCGTAACCGAACCCATGAAGATTATCATTGAAAAAGACCTTGAAGACCTTCCTTTGGAGTACCGAAAGACGATAAAAATTCCGAATCACGTGTATGAGGCGGCCCCCAGCTCGGATTGCCCGTCGGGGACAAAAGGCCGTATGGCGGTATTTGAACTCTTCAATGTTGATCCCGACATACAAAGCGTTATTCTCAAAAACCCGAATGAAATGGCGATATTTAAAGCCGCCCGCGACAAAGGGATGATTACCCTCAAAGAAGACGCGCTCATTAAGGCGTTCAACGGTGAGATTGCGTATGTGGAGGTGAACGCGTTATAAAAGTAAAAAGTTGCCGTCACCCTCAGGCGCGGTCCCGCAAGCGAGCGGGAAAAGAAAAAAGATCGGAAGAACTGTCCCTTTTAACTTTTTTCTTTTTTCTTTAATACCTGTTATAATACAAAAGAAAGGTATAAGGAAAAGAAAGAGCATGTTGCCGCTTTCCGCCCAAATACTGAATTACAGAGCCTAACGTAAAAAAATGAAAGAGAAAAATAAAATATATAAAATACTTCTCGTTGATGACGACAAATTCTTGCTTGATATGTACGCCACCAAGTTCAGCGAAGGAAACTTTGAAGTCTCCGCCGTTTTTGGAGCGACGGAAGCGATATCAAAACTTGAAGAGGGATACGCCCCCGAAATCATCCTTACCGATGTCGTCATGCCGATCATGGACGGCTTTGATTTTTTGACGGAAATCAAGAAAAGAAAATTCGCGCAAGGGGCGCATATCATCATTCTTTCCAACCTCGGGCAAAAGGAAGATTTGGACAAAGGAAAAGAACTCGGGGCGTGCGGATATATCGTCAAAGCGACATCAACGCCGACCGAGGTGGTCAACCAAGTATTAAAAATAATTGAATCCGAATAATTTATAAAAAATTATGGCATTAGACGCAAAAAGAGAACTTGAGGAATTTATTTTGACGGTCATCCGGGAAAACGGTTCAGACCTTCATCTTGCGGCGGGACGCGTACCGTATATTCGCGCAGTCGGCGAGCTCGTTCCTCTCGTAAAGAAAGAACCCCTGACGCAGGAGGGGATGCTGGAATTTGCGTCGCTTATGCTTACCGATGACAGAAAAGAAAAACTTTTCAAAGATTACGAAGTGGATTTTTCGTACAGTTACGGCAATAAGGCCCGTTTCCGCGGCAACGCTTTTTTTCAAAGAGGATTGCTTTCCATCGCCCTCCGTCTTATTCCCGAATACGTGCGCAATGTTGAAGAGTTGAATCTTCCCCCGATATTGGAAACTTTCGCCCGCAAAAAACAAGGGTTTTTTCTCGTCGTCGGACCGATCGGACAGGGAAAATCAACCACGCTCGCGGCGCTTATCCAGCTCATCAATATGGAGAGAACCGAGCATATTCTTACCATTGAAGATCCCGTTGAGTATTTGTTCAAACCGGTGAAATCCATCATTGACCAGCGCGAAATTCACACCGATACGATGGATTTTCACTCGGGACTGTATTCTATGTTCCGGCAAGACGTTGACGTCGTGATGATTGGAGAAATGCGCGACCACGAAACGATGTCCGTCGCCGTTACCGCCGCGGAAACCGGACACCTTGTTTTCTCCACTCTGCATACTAACGACGCGACGCAGACCATTGACCGTATCATTGATACATTTCCTCCCGAACAGCAAAATCAGATCAGCGCACAGCTTGCGGAAAGCTTGATCGGCGTGTTTTCTCAGCGCTTGATTCCCCGCATTTCCGGAGGGCAGATACCGGCCTATGAGCTTCTTATCAACACGAATGCCGTTTCCAATCTTATCCGCGAAAAACGCTCGCATGAAATTCCCCGCGTTATTGAAACCGGCGCCGAATTCGGAATGATAGATTTCAACCGGTCGCTCGCCGAGTTGGTTCACAACGGCGAAATAACGCAAGAAAACGCGACCCTGTATTCAACAAACGCAAAGAGCTTGGAGCGACTTTTATAAAATAGAAAAATAAAAAAATAGAAAAATAAAATAATCATTAGGCCTCTTTCAAAAGTCGTTTGTCGTCATTCTGAACTTGATTCAGAATCCACGTTGTCGTTAATTCGTGGATGCCGGATCAATCCGCCGGCTGGCGGACGGCATGACAAAAAGTGAGAATGGAATGACTTTTGAAAGATGTCTTTTAAAAAAAATAGAAAAATTTGTCGTTGTTAATTTTTCTATTATCTTATTTTTTCATCTTCGTATTATATGTTATTCAACTACAAAGTTCTCAGTCAAAGCGGTTCCGAAGAAAACGGATCCATTGACGCCATAAATGTTGACGTCGCCATAAGCTCTCTCCAGCGGCGCGGCTTCATCATTGAAGCTATCACCCCCGAAGGCGGCGGATCCATCATGGCGAGACTCTCCGCGATGTTTGAAACGATTTCCTTGAAGGAGATCGTGATGCTTTCCAATCAGGTTTCCATTCTGTTCAATTCCCACGTGTCCGTTCTGCGCATTTTTCGTCTTCTTGCGGAAGGCGCCGAAAACCCGGTGCTTCAAAGAAAGCTGAGCGAAATTTCAGACGATATTCAGGGCGGAGAATCGCTTTCTTCCGCGATGGGGAAACATCCGACCGTATTTTCCGAGTTTTATGTCAACATGATCAAGGCGGGAGAAGAGTCGGGGAAACTTTCGGAAACTTTTTCTTATCTCGCCGCGTATATGGAAAGAGAGCACGCGCTGGTAACAAAGACAAAAAACGCTTTGGTATATCCGGCATTTGTCGTTCTCACTTTTTTCGGCGTATTGGCTCTCATGCTCGTTCTTGTCATACCGAAACTCGCCGAAGTTCTGAAGGAATCGGGACAAGCAGTGCCGCTGTACACCAGAATAGTCATGGGAATTTCCGATTTCATCATTCATTACGGAATTTTCTTTGTGATTTTTCTAGTCATCGCCGGATTCATTCTTTGGAAATTCGGTCTTCCCGGAGGGGACAAGGGATGGTCTTCCGTCAAACTCAACATACCGTTTTTCGGACGTCTTTTCAAAAAAACATATCTTTCTCGCATTGCGGACAATCTTGATACCATGCTTGCGAGTGGCGTTCCGATGCTTCGTTCAATAGAAATTACCGGAAAAGTCGTGGGCGATCTTACGTATTCCGCCATCATGTTTGATGTCGGCGAAAAAGTGAAATCGGGAAGCTCCCTTTCGGACGCTCTTTCAAACAGGGAAGAGGTTCCCGGCATCATGGTACAAATGATCAAAGTGGGCGAAGAAACGGGAGAATTATCCACCATTCTCAAAACTTTGGCGACCTTCTACAAGAGAGAAGCCGAGCAGGCGGTGGATACTTTGGTGGGATTGATAGAGCCGATCATGATTGTTTCCCTTGCCGTTGCCGTCGGGTTCCTTTTGGCCTCCGTCCTCATCCCGATTTACAACATCACCGCAAATATAGCATAGTAGATGAGTATAGGTATTTCGTATATGTATATGTATATGTATACGGGATTGTCATTATTCGGTGTCGTATACTTATACCCATACTTCATACATATACCTCGTCCGGCCGTTTATCCACAGTTCTTTTGTACATGAATGCGAATTATGCTATTCTTTATATAAGGGCAACTCCGTTTCCCCGCGTTTAAAGATTAAACGACTTATTAAAAAATTATTAACTTTTCACAAGTTTTTTATGAAAAAACAAAAAGGTTTTACGTTGATTGAGCTCCTCGTCGTTATCGCCATTATCGCGATATTATCCACCGTCGTTATGGCGGGATTAAACAGTGCCAGATTAAAAGGCCGCGATGCAAAGCGTTTGAGCGACATCAAACAAGTCCAAGCCGCGCTTGAACTCTATTATGATTCCAATAGCGGATACCCGTCAGCCGCGACATGGGCGGCCGCTTTGAGCACAACTTTGTTCACTGCTTATATGAACCCATTGCCGTCTAATCCGTCACCCGGGGGAGCAACTTATACGTATACTGGGACACAGTCAGCTTACACTGTCGGATTCACTCTTGAAGGTCCATCAGGAAGCTTGCCACTGGGAGCGCACACGGCGACGCCTTCCGGAATCATTTAAGGCAGACAAAGAAATTTTTCAAAAAATCTCCCGATTTGCATCGGGAGATTTTGTTTTGCTTCCACTGTTGTAGATATAGTAATGAATCCACCCCCCAATTCGTCATTTATCAGAAAAAAATCTGTATTTCACTATCGTCCACAGTCCGATCAATCCGTCTTTTGCGCGCAATTTTTTTCCGCCAGCGAAAGTTCTCGGCGTATAGCGAATCGGCACCTCTTTTATTTTATATCCTTTGCGTGTTAATTTTGCCGTTATTTCTTCGCAAAATTCAAAACCATCGCTTTTCAGTTCTTCCGCCCGCATGGTTTCTTTGGAGAAAAGTTTATACGCCGTATTTATATCGGTCAAATGCGTTCCGTAAAGAAAATTGAAAAATCCTGTAAGCATTTTTCCTCCGAGCGAGTACAGAGGATATCTTTTGCCGTCTATGCGGGGCAGAAGATTTCTGGAACCGTATACCACGCGGGTCGTTTCATTCAATTCTTTTAGGAGAACGGGATAATCGTCCGCATCAAGTTCAAGGTCGGCATCCTGTATCAATATCGCATCTCCGGAAGCCCGCCCAAGAGCCGTTCGTATTGCCGCGCCTTTTCCAAGGTTTTTGGGATGAGAGATGAGAATGAAAGGGAAAGAGGAGATTTCTTTGAGAGCGGAGAGCGTATTGTCGGTTGAACCGTCATCAACCACGATTACCTCTTTTTCAAAATCCAAAGTATCCGCCGCGAAAACGCGCCGGATAACTTCCGCAACGGTTTTTTCTTCGTTATAAGCGGGGATGAGAATGCTTAATTTTTTCATTATTCTATCTCGCCCAAATACTTATTCAGAAAATTCCCGATTTTGACTATGGGGTCGTCTTGTACTTTTAACCTTGTTTCCGCAAGCATTTTTTCGTATTTGTCCACAAGCGCGTCATTTTTTTCCGCCTTCGCGACGGAAATGATTTTTAAAAGTATGTCTTGAGATTTCATCGGTGAAGTTGTTTTTTCAAGTACTTGTTCCAGTATCTCGCGAACCTTTGTAAAATCGTTTCTCATTGAATAATGGCTCAAAAGAAAGGCGGTGGAGTGCGTATTATTGACGTTGATGGAAACGGAATGTTCGTGGTCGCGCATTGATTCCGTATTTTTCCCCATTTTTGCGTATACCAAAGCGCGAAGATAAAACGGGAGAGGGTTGTTCGGTTCAATTTCCGTAGCTCGCGTAAGATATAAAAGAGCCTTGTCGTATTCTTTCTTTTTTTCGTAAGCAAGCCCGAGATTCGTGTTGGCGCGAGAACTTTCGGGAGATTCTTGCAGTGTGCTTGTGAATAGTACTATCGGATTCGCCCAATCGCGGTTGCGAAGTATGGTAAGGTTGCCAATCCAGAGTATCCACACGGTCAGAAAAACAAAAATGATAGATCGGTATCTCCACGAGCGGGATATTTTATCAACAAGAACAAACAGAGCGAAGAAAAATCCCGGGAGTGAAAGATACAGCCAGTGTTCGGCAAGGGCTGTCGCCGACGGCATGAAAATATTGGCGCTTGGTGAAAGCGCTATCAAAAACCATGACAGGCCGAAGCTTACTTCCGGTATTTTCTTAAATGTCTTAAAAATAAGAAAGAATATAAGCCCAAGAGCAAGACCTCCCGCTAGGACGGGGGGACTCATCAGTGTTTTTTCTGCAACGAGAAATCGCTCCATGTGAAGATGGAGAGGGGCGAACATAAGTTGCAGATACAGCAAGAGGGCGTGAAAAAAGGTAAAAATTCTTTCATGAAGCGGCAGATTAAACGATAGTAAACTGGTAAACTCTTTTGTAAAATTGAGTATTGTAAGGCGCGAGATGATATACGATCCGTCAAACAAAAGAAAAGGCAAAACTGTTTTGAGGGGATTCTTTAGGTTGCGCCAATTTTTTACTTCATTTCTTTTTCTAAATATATCCGCAAGAAAAAGAAGACCCGGCATCATGATGGCGGACTCTCTGGACATGAGAGCGAGGATAAAACAAAGAAAAACAGCGAGAAAAAACAGTCGTTTCCGGCGATGTTCCGTTTCGTTTCCCGCTTTAACATAGAAAATAACACCCAAAAGAACAAACAGAGCGCAAAGCGAGTCGGCAATCCCCGAAATATACGTAACGGCTTCCGTGTTGAGAGGATGAACGCCAAAAACCAATGCCGTCATAAATGCAATAAAAAAACGACCAAAGAGAAGGCGAAAAAGATAAAAAACAAGCAAAGCGTTTATCCCATGCAACAATATATTGACGATATGGTATCCTCCCGGCCACACAAGAAAGGTGTGCCATTCCACCGCGAAAACGGTAAGAACCGCCGGTCGCCAATAACCGGAGATGATTCCCGCGCCGTTGTACATGCTTTGAGAAAAGAAGTTAAGAAAATATTGCCAGTCGTGAATGTAGTTGTTAAAGATAATCCCCGCATCATCATCCCAAAGAAATTCATTTCCGATGCTGTTTGCATAGACTATCCACACCGCCAAAAATATAACAAGAGAAGCAACAGCCGTTTGAACGCCGTTTTTAAGAAAAAAGTTTTTTATTTTATTCATGTTGGGAATATTATAGCAAAATTAAGGCAAAAAAGAAACGACATTTCAATCGGACAAATGCCCTAAAACAGTCGTTTCCTTGAAAAATTATTTTATAAATCCGTTTGCATGAACAAGAGCGCTCGTAACGGGATCGTAGACGCTTGAGATGACGAATAATTGAGAGAATTGGAAAAATTCAACGATTATGATGAACGCAAACAATAACGTCGCGGCAAAATACCGATAGCGGATATTTTGTATTTTTGAAACAACTCCGATGACTCCTATTACGGCAAGCGCCCGTATGAATACATCCAAAAAAATAACCATCCGTAAATTGTATACGGCGGAAAATGAACTAAAAACGGCAAGGATGCTGAAAAAATACAAAACGGAAATGTTTCTGCCGTTCGCATTTTTTTTATCGTTTGTGGGAACGGTAATCCCCATAATGGCGAGGAAGAAGGTTAATGGAGAAATCAGCATAAAATCAACAAGATATCGGAACCATGCGCCCTGTTGAAATTTTATGACATAGGGAACATTCACCACTCGTTCTGACCAAAGAAGATAATAATTCAAAAACACTCGCGCCCCGCCGGCAATCCAGCTTATCGCGATAAAATACGCCATCGGAGCAAAGAACAAAGATAAGCCGATGTTTAAGAGCGGAGAGTGAGAATTTTTTTGCTTTCGGTAATACATTCCCAATACAAGAAAACACGGATAAAATAACGCCATTGTTTCTTTGGTAAGGAAACCGGCAAAAAGAAGCAAACCGAAAATTATTGGATCAATGGTCTTTTTTCTTGTCCAACAAAGATGATAGGAAAGAACGCACCCCATTACGATGAGCGTAAAAAATGTGTCCTGCAAAGCTCTTGCCGATAAGGCGAGAACAAGGGGGGATATTGCGATGAGAGAGGCGGAGAAAAAAGCCGTTTCTTCGGTAAATAATTTTCTGAAAAACAAAAAGGAAACCAGAACAAGCGCGATTCCTGAAAGGAAGGAAATGATTGCCGCATTTTCTACTCCGCAAACGGAAAGAATACGGCATGTCCCGGCGCTGGCGGAAATAAATAATATCCGGAGCGGTGTCGGCGGAGCCTCCGCTGCTTTTTCTTCGGGAAAAGCGCTTATAATTTCGCGAATACCTGAAATACCCTGTTCGTTTAGTGTCTTTGTGTATTTGCCGTAATATGTTTCGTCATAACCAACCAGTTGTTTGTCCGATAATGCTATCCCGCTCAATATAAATGTTATGAAAGACAGTAACAGCAAGCACAGAAATGATTTTTTAAATGATCTGAGAGATAAAAACATCTTTTTATTTTTTTATTATAAATTGGGGATATTTTTTCATTCCGGATCTATGAAGAATACATTTTCCGAGTATGCCGAGAGTTTCCACCCCATATTTCACGCTTCGTCTGAAATTTATTGACTGATTGCCGGGTAAATATCGCGTTGGTATCGGCACTTCTGTAGCACGAAAATTCCCAATGCTTGTTTCTGCGAATATTTCCGTATCAAATACAAAATCGTCGGAGTTTTTTTCAAATGGAACATGTAAGAGAAAGTGCCGGTTGTACGCACGATATCCCGTGTGATACTCGGATAAACCGAGACGAAAAATTGATTCTTCAATCGTTGAAAGTGAAACATTTGCGACAAAACGCCACCACGGCATCCCGTCTTTCCACGCTTTTCTTTTTGATTGCATTCGTGAACCGAAACAAACATCCGCTTTGTCCTCCGCAAGAGGTCGGGCGAGTGACGGAAGACGCGTCGGGTCATACTGAAAATCACCGTGAAGCATGACGACAACATCGGCACCTCTGTTGAGTGCCTCGCGATAGCCCGTTTTTTGCGCCGCACCGTATCCGCGGTTTTTCTTATGCGTTAAAACGGTAGCGGTGAATTTTTTTGCCACTTCCGGCGTGTTATCGGTGCTGTAGTCATCAACAATAACAAGAAAGTCAACAATATTCGGCGGAATGGCATTTATAGTGAGTTCAAGTGTTTTCTCCGCATTGTACGCAAGCACAACGGCGGCAATTTTTTTTCCGACAATCATAATCATTCCATTGTACAACAAAAAGGAGTCCTTTGGCGAGTTTTAGTCTTGTCCGATAGTACCATGCGGAACAACATAAAAAATGATATACTTCAGATGCGCAAATGGCATTTAGTAAAATGGGTGCCTTTTATAAAAATATTAACTTTTTGTGGTATCCGTGGGTGCCATCACCACGTGTAAAGGAAAGTATGTATTCAATGTTTTTTATTTTTTTGAAAAAATTGACAATATTCTTAAAGAGCGTTGCAAACCGAATCGAGAGATTTGTAAAAAGCAATCAAAACGCTTTTTTTTGGTGTTTGATTATGATTGTTTTGGCGGTATTGGCAGTGCTTCAGGCAAAAACACTTTATCTTCCTTTAGATCGAGATGAAGGAGAATTCGCTTTAATGGGGCAGGAAATCCTTAATGGAATAATTCCTTATAATGAAACGTACACCATGAAGCTTCCGGGATCTGCATTTTTGTATTCTCTTATCATGTTTTTGTTTGGCGCATCAATCGCAGGAATACATCTTGGTCTCATTGTTGTCCGCTTTCTTTCTTCTCTTCTTGTTTTTGCTTTTGCTCGGCGATTTATGAGCAATATATCTTCTTTCATATCAGCATTATCATATAGCGTGCTTAGCGCGTCTATCGGGGTAATGGGGACGGCTTTTTACCCGGAACAAGCAATTGTTCTCTTCTTTTTGTCCGGTATGTATTTGCTGGTAAGAAAAACAGACGAAACAAATGATCCGTTTTTTTCTGTTGGACGATATTTTTTTCAATATTTGACAGCCGGAATATGTTTTGGTCTTGCTGTTCTCATTAAACAACATTCTTTGGTCTTTTTTCCCATTGGCTTGCTTGCAATCCATTATAAACACTCTTTGTTTTATTCCACTAAAATGTTTTTCAAGAGGAGCGCGGTGTTTCTTCTGGGTTCTTTTTTACCACTGCTGATTGTCGCGACATATTTCTTTTATTCCGAAGCATGGAATTCGTTTGTTTTTTGGTGTTTTACTTATTCTGTGGAATATGCCTCTTTTGTTCCTTTTAAAGAAGGTTTCCCGTTCTTTTTCATTAAAATACCGGATATTGTTTACTGTACCGAAATTTTGTGGGTTCTGGGAATTTCTGGATTTTTGCGAGCCATTTTTTATCTGAAGAAAGAGCGTTTTCTGCTTTTGGGGATGCTGTTTTTTTCTTTTTTGGCAATAGTGCCGGGGTATTATTTTCGTGAGCATTATTTTATATTTCTTTTACCTTGCATCGCTCTCGGTATAGGTTTTCTTAACGGCGCTTCTTTTGGTTTGTCCGAAATTCATATGAGCAAAATTGTTTATTATTTTTTATTGATATTGGGTTTGTTTTCAGGACTTTATTTTTATATTTTTGAGTATTCGTTTCAAGAGCGATTAGCGATAATTTATCCGGCAGAACCGAACACTTTTTATCAAACGCACATTGTTTCGCAATGTGTGGCAAAACACGCAAAAGAGAATAGTCGCATTTTGGTTTTTGGGAACGAGCCGGAAATATATTTTTACACAAAAACGAAAAATGCAAGTAAATTCATTTACATAATTGAAATTCTTCGTCCGACAAAATTGCGGCCAAAACTTCAAGACGAATTTCTGAAAAGCGTACAAAAAGAAAAGCCGGAATTTGTCATAATCGCTCCGCCATTCGGTAATTTTCCCGGAACACAGGAATTTTTGAACAAAATGAATGGTTTTTTGCTGGCGCAATACAAGGAAGTTTCGGTGGAATTTATAGATTCCTGTACAAGAGACATTCCCGAATATGATCCCAAAAACTCTTTTATTATCATTTTAGAAAAACGATAAAAATTATATAAATAATAATATTTTTTATGCAACGCATCACCTTTTTTATTCAAAAAAACCGGATTTTCCGTTTTGTTATTTCCGGCGGGTTGGCGGTTTTGGCCAATTTGTCGTTCCTGTTTCTTCTCACCGAATGTTTCCGCGTGCATTATCTTTATTCCGCAATGGTATCTTTTTCCATCGGATTTTTTGTAACCTTCTTTTTGCAGAAATTCTGGACATTCCGGGAAAAAGACAAATCAAAGATAGCAAAACAGATGACGCTGACTTTTGCGGTTGCCGCCATAAATCTCCTTTTGAACACGTTTTTGATCTTTGTTTTTGTGGAGATGATGCATGTATGGTACTTGGCGGCTCAAGCTCTTGCGTCAATTCTCCTCTCTCTGGAAACATATTTTTTGTACAAAAACATCATTTTCCGCCGGTAAAAACATTTTTCCTTTGCGTAAAAAAGCATATTTCTGATATAATGACAATATGAAAAACGGCAACAAAAATCACATGAAGGGCTTTACCTTGATTGAGCTTCTTGTCGTCATTGCCATCATTGCTCTCCTTTCCACCGTTGCCATGACAAACTACAACAGCGCGAGAGCGAGAGGACGCGATGCCAAGCGCCTTTCGGAGATAACATCATTGCAAAAAGCGCTCAATTTATATTACGATTCATGCGGAGGGTATCCGGCTCTCGGTACTCCAGACAATTATGTCGGTATCGGAGTCAGCGGGGGATTGGAAACCACCACCAATATCGGATGTTCCACTGACTCTCTCGGAAGCTATATGAGCTCTCTCCCTTCAGTCGTACTGCCAAACGGCAATCCCTATATGTATTGCAGTACCGCCGATGGCGCGGCCGTTGGCGCCGCATCTTGCGATGATACTGAATCGGTCAGTTATCAAATTACATTCAACATTGAAAATGCCGCCGGCGATCTTGCCGCGGGAAATTATGTCGCTACTCCGAGCGGTTTTCAGGCGGCTCCTTAACGCACATCCAAAAAATAAAATCCGTTTTCAAAACCCCGCACCCTGCGGGGTTTTGGTTATCCTTTGTCCGTTTTCTCTCTCTGCGTTAAAATGAAAGGATATGGAATACTTTTTTTATTTTTTTGTTTTTATACTCGGCGCCATCATCGGCAGTTTTTTGAATGTCGTCATTTATCGCCATAATACGGAAATGACCCTTCTCGGACGGTCTTTTTGTTTTTCTTGCAACAAACAGCTCACATGGCGGGAACTTTTTCCGATAGCGAGTTTTCTCGCGCTCCGCGGAAAATGCCGTTTTTGCAAAAGCAAAATATCATGGCAGTACTCAATCGTTGAAGCGGCGATGGGTTTTCTTTCCATCTTGCTTTTTTGGAAGCTCGGCGGTTTTGCGGCATTCGCACACGAAGTGATTTTGGGCGATAGCGTTGATTGGTTATGGCTTTTTTCTTCAATGGTATTTCTCGTTCTTTTGGGAATACTTCTTTTGATTGCGGTATACGATTTGAAACATAAAATAATTCCCGACACTTTCTCGTATTTGTTTGCCGGTCTTGCCTTCTTGAAACTCCTTTTTCTTCCCGGAACTTTTCCTTTCTTGTTGACCGCGTGGGATCTTTTTGCGGGAGTTATTCTTGCGGCTCCTTTCGCTCTTTTGTGGCTTATTTCGGAAGGAAGGTGGATGGGGCTCGGCGACGCGAAGCTCGTTTTGGGAATCGGTTGGTTTCTCGGTCTTGGGGCGGGATTTACGGCTGTTGTTCTGGCTTTTTGGATCGGAGCGATTTTCGGCGTTACACTGATTCTTGCGGGAAAGTTGGAAAAATATCCTCTCTTTAAAAGCCGCGTGAGCATGAAAAGCGAATTGCCCTTCGCCCCTTTCCTCATTTTAGGACTTCTTCTGGTATTTTTTGTGCCGTCAATAATGGAAACAGTCGGCACACTCTTTCTCTTTTAACGCAGAATAAACAATACAGAGGGCATCCCTATGTACAGAGGGATGCCCTCTGTAAATTTTCTCTTCCTTCCCTCCTCCCATTTGTCGGGTTTTTTGGTATACTATCCCCATGACTTCTCAAAAAATACCGGGCGATATTGCCGCTCGCGTGGAACAGCTTAAAAAGGCGATTGAACACCACCGTTATTTGTATCATGTTTTGGATAAGCAGGAAATTTCGGACGAGGCGCTGGATTCGCTTAAGCGAGAACTGGTAACGCTGGAAACGAGATACCCCGAACTTATCACGCCCGATTCTCCATCTCAGAGAGTTGCGGGCGAACCACTGCCGGAATTCGTGAAAATAGAGCATGAAATTCCGCAATGGTCTTTCAACGACGCTTTTACGGAAGAAGATATTTCGGATTTTGACGCGCGCGTGAAAAGATTTTTGCGTGCCACCGCCGCGGGCGGGGTCCCGCTTGCGAGCGGGAAGAAATATCCGGGAATTTCTCCCGAATATATTTGCGAACTTAAAATTGACGGACTCAAGGTGGTTTTGACTTACAAAAAAGGATTGCTTGTAACGGCGGCGACGCGCGGAAACGGAAAAATCGGGGAGGACGTAACGATGAATGTGCGGACGATTGAATCCGTCCCGCTTCGTTTGAAAGACGATGTTGATATTATCGTTGAAGGGGAAGTATGGCTCGCGAAAAAAGAATTGGCGCGCATCAATAAAGAAAGGGAGAAAAAGGGAGAACCGTTATTTGCGAATCCGAGAAATGTCGCCGCGGGAAGCATTCGCCAGCTTGATCCGAAAGTGGTCGCATCGCGCAAACTTGATGTTTTTGTTTACGATATCGCGAAATACGGAAAGAAATTTCCAACCACTCAGGAAGAAGAGCTTTTGGAAATGAAGCGCCTCGGTTTTAAAACAAATCCTCATTTTGAAAAATGCAAAAATACGGCCGACATTATCGCCTATTGGAAAAAATGGCAGAAAATGAGCAAAAAAGAAGATTATTGGATTGACGGCGCGGTGATAAAGGTAAACGAACGAAAATATCAGGATGAACTCGGCTATACGGGCAAAGCCCCGCGCTTCGGCATCGCTTTCAAATTTCCCGCAGAGCAGGTAACGACAGTGGTGGAAGACATCGTTTTGCAAATCGGGCGCACCGGCGTACTGACCCCCGTTGCGCATCTGACTCCCGTTTCCGTCGCCGGTTCAACCGTTTCGCGCGCCACACTGCACAACGAAGATGAGATAAAACACCTTGATGTCCGCGTCGGCGATACGGTGATTTTGCAAAAGGCGGGCGATGTTATCCCCGACATCGTGAAAGTCGTTACCGAAATGCGGACGGGAAAAGAAAAACCGTATATCTTTCCCAAAAATGTTCCCGCGTGCGGCGGCGACGGTTCCATAGAGCGCATTAAAGGGGAGGCGGCGTGGCGGTGCGTGAATAAAAAATCGTACGCCCAACAAAAACGGAAATTCTATCATTTTGTTTCCAAACACGCTTTTGACATTGAACACATGGGTCCGAAAAACATTGATCTCTTTTTGGGGCACGGACTTATCGTGAATTTTGACGATATTTTTTCGCTGAAAAAGGGCGATCTGCTCGTCCTCCCTCGTTTTGCGGAAAAATCGGCTGAAAATATCATTGAAGCGATACAAGCGCGAAAAGAAATTTCGTTTCCGCGCTTCATTACCGCGCTTTCCATTCCGAATGTGGGGGAAGAAACCGCCGAGGATCTCGCGGAAAAATTCGGCACGATGGAAAATTTGGAAAAAGCGACGATGGAAGAACTGGAAAATATCAACGGTGTCGGCGGCGTCGTTGCGAAATCAATCGTTGAATGGTTTCACGAAAAAGAAAACAAAGACCTCGTACGCCGCCTTCTTCGCCATGTTTCATTGTCAAGGTTTCGCCTTGACAATGAAAAAAAGAAAGATTTACGGCTTTTCGGTAAAACTTTCGTTCTGACCGGAACGCTTGCCTCGCTTTCTCGTGATGAGGCGAAACAAAAAATAAAGGACCTGGGCGGCGATGTCGTCGGCTCTGTTTCCAAAAACACCGATTTCGTGGTGGCGGGCGAAGACCCCGGAAGCAAATACGACAAAGCGCAAGAATTGGGTGTGGAAATTCTGGACGAAGACGAGTTTTTGAAGCTTATAACATACAAATAATTTTTTATGGATAAATTAAACAAGCACGTTGATCAAAAAAAGACGCTTGTCGGTTACACGGGGCTTTTCTTTGCCATTTTCTTTTTCGCGGCATTGTTCGTTGGGGGATACTCAAGTTTCTACTTGCTTCGCACGGCAATCGCCGGATATATCATCTTCGGAATATCGGCGGTCTTTATTTACCTTAATATGAAAAAAAGGATTTTGTGGGCACACCTCTTGTTGTTGGGATATACCGTTATGAATCTTGTTTTTGCGGCACTTAATATTTGGGGCGGAGATAGTGCAAGGGAGTTGGTTGCAATAGAATCTCGCATGTGCGCCGGATGTGAATGGTGGGTTGTTTCTCTCACTCAAGTGGTGTTTGTCGGCGCAGACAGGGTTTTCTTGATCTTTGCCCTCTTTTTTGCGGCAATAGCATGCGCCGGTATCGCATGGCGATTTTTTGACATGAAAAAGCCGATTACTTTTTCACTTGATTGGTGGTTTTTAAAATTTTCACTCTGGGTTAATTCTCTGTACTCTTTGGGAATAATATTCTATTTCATAATTTGGCAGACTTTCGTTGATAGCCCAAAATACGGATCAATACTGTTTCTGTTGTTTTCCTTTTTGTTTTTTTTGGTTTGGTACGGGCGGAGAAACGTAAAAAGGAAAATAGAAATGCCAACGGCGTAAGAATGAGGCGCATAGATTCCGGACAAGGACGAGTTTTTTAAAATGATTTCATAAAAAATTAGAGTTTTTCATATCAATAATTCCCTATTAATCTTGCGGTCGCAAGATTAATAGGGAATTATTGCGTGGTGTGCTAAAATGACAGGTATGACAAAAATAACGGGAGAAAGCGTTAATCGTGACGAAATACGGCGAATTATTCTTGGCACATTGGCGATTACCGGAATTCTTGCTTTTGGAGTTCTTGCTCCGAATGCGGTGCAAGCGCTTACTCTTTTTGCCGGAAAAAAGAAGCGGCATTGGACCCCTTACTATATGAATCAGGCTACGGAACGACTTCGGAAAAGCGGGTACATAACGTTTGAAAAAATAGACGGAAAATCTTACGTTCGTATTACCCCGAAGGGAGAGAGTGAACTTTTACGCTATAAAATAAAAGAAAAACTTTTAACGAAAAAGAAATGGGACAAATGCTGGCGGGTGGTGGCATTTGATATTAAAGAATACAAAAAAGAAACAAGGGACGGCATTCGGCGCGAATTGCAAAATTTCGGTTTTATCAAACTTCAAAACAGCGTTTGGATTTTTCCGTATGATTGCGAAGACGTGATTGCTTTGCTTAAGGCGGAATTTGAAATCGGAAAAGAGGTTCTCTACATCGTGGCAAAACACATTGAAGGTGATGAATCTTTGCGAAAATATTTTGAATTGGATTAAACCTATTTAAGGAACCGCTTCTTATGCGGAGGCGGTAGGAATAGCATTTTCATGCTAATTTTCTTTTTGCCTCAATTCCCTATTAATTTTGCGGTCGCAAGATTAATAGGGAATTGAATATTGCGGAATAAAAAAGAAAAACAAATAAATCTTGAGAATCTTCAAAAAACACAGGTTTTACCGTGGCAGGCGTTGACCTCGGCGGTGAATACGACAAAGCCCAAGAACTCGGCGTAGAGATTTTGGACGAAGACGAGTTTTTGAAATTTCTCAAGAGATAAAAATAAAAAGCCCGGCATGCCGGGCTTTTGTGTTTTTTAATATTTCGGTCTTGGCGGAATTTTCATTCCTCTTATTTCATGGTCACATCCTTTTCTTTTGCATTTATACGGGGGCCATATATAAACATAGCCCGGCATTGCTTTGAGATATTCCGGATCATGATATCCGAACGCGCATAAAAGTTTACCGAATGCTTCTTTCACAAAATCAAACATAGAACCTCCTCTTTTTTTGTCCCGAAAAAACAATAGCACAATTATTTTTTTTGCGCAATCGTTGAAAATGCGGTATGATAAGGCAATGATTACCAAAGAAGATGTTCAAAATTTGGCGAATTTGGCTCGCATAGAGGTTAAAGATGATGAAATGGAAAGCATCCGCCAAAAGATGGAGGGAATTTTGGATTACGTGTCTGAAGTGCAAAATCTTTCAAAAGAAGGCGCTCCCGAAGATGTTCCCGACGCCGGTGAAAATCGTAATGTCCTTCGGGAAGATGCGGAACCGCACGAAGGAGAAAAATATACGAGCAATATCATGCGCAACGCTCCGGATAAAGAAGGGAATTATATCAAGGTGAAAAAAATCTTATAAACATTGAATTAAAGCACCAAATAATAAATCTCAAGTTCCAAATAAATTTTAAATTCAAAAATAAAAAAATCTCAAACTTTGGAATTTTGAATTTACTATTTGGAATTTATTTGGAACTTGTAATTTGGGATTTGGAATTTTTATGAATATAAATCTTACAGAACTTACCATCGCCAAAGCTCGCAAACATCTTGATGCGGGCGATTTCACCGCAATTGAACTCGCGCAAGCGTATTTGGACAACATCGCGAAAAAGAACGATGAGATTTTCGCATATCTTGAGGTTTTTGACGACGTGTTGGAACAGGCGAAGCGCGCGGATGAAATGATACAGGCGGGAAAAGCAAGCGCGATGACGGGAATTCCGATTGCGGTGAAAGACAACATGCTTGTCCTCGGCAAAGAATCCACTTCCGCTTCAAAAATACTAAAAGGACATTTCGGCGCTTATGATGCGACAGTTATCGCCAAATTGAAAGCCGCGGGCGCGGTGCTTCTCGGGCGCACCAATATGGACGAATTCGCGATGGGGAGTTCCACGGAAACGAGCGCGTACGGAAAAACGAAAAATCCTTGCGATACCAGTCGCGTTCCGGGCGGTTCCTCGGGCGGTTCGGCGGCGGCGGTTGCGGGAGATATGGCTCTCGCGGCGCTCGGTTCGGATACCGGCGGCTCCATCAGACAGCCGGCGGCGTTCTGCGGCATTGTGGGAATGAAGCCGACCTACGGCGCCGTTTCCCGTTTCGGTCTTATGGCGATGGCTTCTTCTCTTGATCAGATCGGACCGTTCACCAAAACGGTTGAAGACGCAAAAACGGTATTTGAAGCTATCCGGGGATGCGATCCGATGGACAGCACGACAACGCCCGAAAAACTTATCCCGAACATCCCTGCGGACAAAAAAATAAAGATCGGAGTTCCTCGCGATTTCCTCAAAATGAAAGGACTTGATCCGCGCATACTTGCGAATTTTGAAGAAACGATCAAAAAACTTAAAAAGAACGGATATGAGATTGTTGACGTGTCGCTTCCATACATGAAATATTCTCTCGCCACATACTACATCATCATGCCGGCGGAAGTATCCTCCAACCTCGCCCGTTTTGACGGGGTTCGTTTCGGTCTTTCCGTCCAAGGTTCCGATGTGGGCGATTCATACAAAAAAACGAGGGCACAAGGATTCGGAGAAGAGGCGCGGCGCCGCATTCTGCTCGGAACATACGTGCTTTCCGCGGGATATGCCGATGCGTATTACCGAAATGCCTTGAAGGCGCGAAAGCTCATCCGAAAAGATTTTGAACGGGTTTTTAAAGAGGTTGATTTGATCGCCACCCCGACCACGCCTTCGCCCGCTTTCAAAATCGGCGAAAAACGAATGACCCTCTGGAAATGTATCTTGCGGACATTTTTACCGTTACCGCAAACATTGCCGACCTTCCCGCCATTTCCATTCCGTCGGGCACCGTGTCAGAAGGAGGAAAAGAACTTCCCCTCGGCTTTCACCTCATTGCCCCTCATTTTGCTGAGGAAATATTATTCAAAGCCGGACGGGATATATCCTAAGCGTTTTTTTTGGTGTTAGGGGTTGGAAATAAATAAAATATCCATTTCGCTTCCATCTTTCCGCAATCTCTTATTTTTACTCAATCGCAAATCTTTCACCATATCCCGATATGCCTCAATATTTACTCAATCGTAAAAATCAAATCTTACGAAAATCTGAAACCGAACTGAATGCTTTATTTATTTCCAACCCCTTATGACTCAAACAACTCTTCAATATTCTCCTTTGCCTTCGTCAAACGCCGATCTTTCGCCGGTTATTTCAGGTGTTGCTGATTTTGTTCAGAATCCGCCGTCTTTTTGGCACCAATTCCTCGCAAGCCATTTCTTTTTAATGTTTCAATTTTTTCTATTTTTTATTTCCTCGCTTTTGTTTTTCGGAATTGTCATGCTGGTGGTGAAAACGGGAGAAATCCGCAAGAAACAAAAAAAAGAAACCATCGCGCGCGGTGTCCGGTTTGAAGAGGTCAAATCAAAACGCTGGCAAATGGTGGAAAAATACATGGAAAGCGAAAATCCGGCGGAGTGGAAGCTTGCCATAATAGAAGCCGATGCGATGCTGGAGGCCATGGTGAAAAAAATGGGGTATTCGGGGGCGACCCTCGGCGAGATGCTTAAAAAGGCGGAAATTTCCGATTTCAATACTTTGGACGACGCATGGAAGGCGCACAAAGTCCGAAATTTCATCGCACACCAAGGATCATCGTTTCTTCTCTCCAAGCACCAAGCGAGAGAAGTCGTCAGACTCTATGAAAATGTGTTCAGGGAGTTTGAGATGATATAGGACGATGTATATGTATCTTGTATAAGTATAAGTATGACGATACTCGTCCGTATACATATACATATACCTAATACTTATACTCGTAATAGGTATGACGATACTCGTCCGTATACATATACATATACCAAATACCTATACTCGTCGCACGGCTTTCCCTCCCTTTCTTTCTCATTCTTTGTTATACTATAATCATGTCCCCCCTTTTCAATAAAACGTTTTTTAAGTTTCTTTTCGGATTTTTGGGGATTATTGCTTTCGGGCTGTTTAGCATTGTGTTTTCAACGCGTTATTTTGAGACGCACCGGGAAATGTTTGCCACGACGAACGAGCCGAACTAAGGCGTCTTCCGTCAATAGCTTGCTCGTTTCGCTTCCAGATTTCCGCAATCTTTGATTTTTACTCAATCGCAAATCTTTCACCGTAGCTCGCTACGGCTCAACATTTACTCAATCGTAAAAATCAAATCTTACGAAAATCTGAAACCGAACCATATCAAGTTATTGACGGAAGACGCCTAAAGATTTTTTATATTATGGAGAGGGGGAAATCTCCTTTCCTTTTGTCTTTATTTACTGGTATAATATTTTGCATGACAACAAATCATCAAGGGGAAGGCAAGGTGTATGAGGTCAAAATGGCCCGTACCCTTGGTCCGACATCCATCATTTTCATAGGCATCGGTTCGCTCCTTGGCGGAGGAATTTTTTCTTTGTTGGGTCCGACAATCAACCTTGTGGGTCCGGGACTTTTTCTTTCAATGATTCTTGGGGCGTTTATAGCGTTTCTCAACTTGCAAATGTATGTCGCTCTCGGCACCACTTTCCCCGAAGCGGGGGGCGGGTATCTTTGGGTGCGGAAAGGACTGGGGAATTTTCAAGGTTTTTTCGCCGGCTGGCTTTCTTGGTTTGCCCATGCGGCCGCCTGCGGGGTGTACGCTCTTTCTTTTGGATACTACGCCATATGGCTTTTGGAGATGTATCACATCAATTTTTTTGCGACATCGGGATTCTTTTCCGGCGAAAAAATGGCCGCGCTCATTATGATTATAATATTCGGATATATCAATTGGCGCGGGACAAAAACCACGGGAAGCACCGGAAATTATATCACGGTTATCCTTTTGGCCATTTTGGCCGGTTATGTCTATTTCGGACTCAAGCAAATGACCGGTATGACGAATCCGTTCGTGAATTTCCACCCCTTCCTGCCAAATGGAATTGTCGGCGTTTTTGCGGCAACATGTTTTTATTATATTGCCTTTGAAGGTTCTGAAATTCAGGTTCAAGCGGGAGAGGAAACGAAAAACCCGGCACACGACATAAAGATCGGCCTTTTTACCTCATGGGCGGTTGTCTCTTCCATTTATATTATTCTCAGCATTATTATCATTGGAGCGACGACTTCTTCGGGCATACCCGTATGGAAAATGCTTGGCGGTTTTAAAGAAGGAGCGATTGTGGAATCCGCAAGATTATTCATGCCTTTTGGGGCCGTTGTCCTTGCGGTAGGCGGGTTGTTTGCAAACCTTGCCGCATTGAACACCACCATTTTTTCGTCCAGTCATGTCGTTTTTGCTCTCGCGCGCGACAAAAATTTCTGGAGGCGTCTTTCCCAAATTCACACGAAAAATTTCACGCCTCACTTTGCCGTTGTCGTTTCCGTGATTTTGATTTCCATTATGGTTTTAACGCTTCCTTTGTTTGATGTTGCGTCTGCCGCTTCTCTTCTTTTTGTTTTGCTGTTTCTGCAACTCAATATCGCGGGAATCGTGATCCACTACAAATACCCGAAAACAAAGTGGAATTACAAAATACCGATGTTTCCGTTGATTCCCATCTTGGCGACGTTCCTTTATTTTCTCTTGGCGCTTACCATGCTCAACGTGAATCCCGTCGCGTGGATCGTCACCATTTTCTGGTCTCTCATCGGTATGGTGAATTATTTCAGTTATGCGCAAGACCAGGGGCGCGAAAGTTTTGAGGAAGATGTCGTCTATGAACAAACGATGCGCGTTGTTCCAAAAACCGAAAATCGCATTTTAATGCCGATTCCTCCGCAAATAACCGCCGAAGAATTAAAGAATCTTTCCGAGATCGGTTTTGCTCTCGCCAGCAGATACGGCGGAGAAATTTTGGCGGTAAAAGTGCATACCGTTCCGCAAGTGCTGACGCTTCTTGACGGAGCGACAATGATACATGACCAGCATATTTTTGAATTGCTGAAACAGTGGGTGCAAGAATTCAACCGGAAGATGGTCAATGAAAAAGATATTAATCTCCACAGTCTGTCCATGGTCGGGCGCGATACGGTTGACAGTTTGCTTGAGGTGATAAAAATGGAAGACTGCGACAAACTTTTGGTGTCTTGGGACGGTTTTACAAAAACAAAAGGAGTCGTGTTTGGAAGTAAAATTGACAGGATTCTTCGGGAAACGAAAATTGACCTTCTTTTGGTTAAAAATCCTCAGCCGGTGCGTTCCATCCTTCTCGCGGAAGAATATCACGGCGACAACCCATATCTTCCTTTGACGGCGGAGGTTCTTTCCGCTTTAAAAGTGCATTTTCGGCCGAAAATGAAACTTCTTTCGGTTATTCCGATGGAACACGCAGGTCCGGGAATCAATACGACGAAAAAATTATTGGATGCCGTTGAATGCAAAGAATCCGATTTTGAGGAAATAAAAATTCTCCGTGCGAAATCCGTCGTTATGGCGATTGTCAAGGAAGCGAATTTCCAAAAAGAAGGAAAACTGGTGATTATTAACGCTTCGGCCCCGCACATACTGGACCAGATTCGCATGGGAAACATTCCCGAACTTCTTGCAAAACACGTGGACGCCTCCGTAATGATCGTTCGCGGGCACCAAGGAAGAGTTGAAGTGGCATTTGATAAAATCATAAAATTCTTTAAGTAGGATTTGCAGGCAAATTATGTGTATTTAAAACCCTCTCCGACGGATAACGGAGAGGGTTTTGTTTTTGTCGTCGTATTCGTTGCCTCCACCATCCGCCAACAGGCGGAGACAGACGTATATTTGTACGCATTTGCACATTGGCATCTCTTACATTGTGCCAAAAGGTTTTTTTTTGATATAATGGCAATGTTAATAAACCATAAATAAAAATAAAAAATAGCATAATGGGATAATAAAAAAAATTCTTACGGCGATATTTTTTTATCTTTCTATCTTTCTGTTTTTATATTTTTTCATTTAAAAAACCATGGAAAATCAAGAAAAAATAAAAATCGGGTGGTTTTCGTTCTCTTGTTGCGAAGACAGCACCATCGTAATGACGGAGATTATGAACGAGCATTGGCAGGATTGGAAAAAGTTGTTTGATTTCCGGCATGCGCGGGTGTTGAAATCCCATAATATCATGGACGAATTTGATATTGCGTTCATTGAGGGCGCTATCGCCGGTCCGGATCAGGAAGAAAAGGTCAAAGAAATTCGGAGCAAGGCGAAAAAGCTGGTGGCCGTCGGAGCGTGCGCGTGCGTCGGACTTCCCGCGGGGCAGAGAAATACGTTTACCGAAGCGCAAATGGCGGAAATCCAATTTCTCATAGATCGTTTCGGCGCTCTTCCGAAAGTGCTCAAAGTTTCCGATGTGGTAAAAGTTGACGCGGAATTGCCCGGCTGTCCAATGAATCCGGATGCCTTTTTGAAAGCGGTGGACGGGTTGGTGAAGGAACTGCGACCGACAAATCAATAAAGATAAAGTTTTACAAAAATGGAAAAGAAAAAAGAACTAATGAATATCGCGAATTTTGAAGGAAATAAAATCCGTCGTCATTACGACGAGGCGACCGAAACATGGTATTTTTCGGTGATTGATATCGTTGCGGTACTTACGGAACAAAATGATTATCAATTGGCAAAAACATATTGGACGACTCTTAAAAATCGCTTAAAAAATGAAGGAAGTCAAGTGGTCACAAAATGTGACCGGTTGAAAATGGTTGCCCAAGACGGAAAGATGCGCGAAACCGACGTTGCCGACCCCGAAACGCTTTTGCGCATCATTCAGTCCGTTCCGAGCAAAAAAGCCGAGCCGATAAAAATGTGGCTGGCAAAAACGGGGTATGAACGCATGCAGGAAATAGCTGATCCCGCTTTGTCGCTTAATCGCGCGAGAGAAAATTGGCTGAAACGTGGCAGGAGCAAGAAATGGATTGAACAGAGAATGACGGGGCAGGAAACGAGAAACAAATTGACGGATTATTGGAGCGAGCACGAAGTGAAAAAGGGAGAGGAATTCGCCATTCTCACCAACATAATTCATGAAGAATGGAGCGGTGTTTCGGTAAAAACACACAAAGAAATAAAGGGACTGAAAACGCAAAATCTTCGCGACCACATGAGCGAGGCGGAACTCATCTTTACCGCGCTTGCCGAACTTTCCGTGAGACAAATCGCCGAAACCATGCAAACGCAAGGATTGGAACAAAACAAAATTCCCGCAAAAGCGGGCGGGAAAATCGCAAAAATCGCCAGAAAATCATTGGAAGCCAAAACCGGAAAATCGGTTGTGACTGCCGAAAATTTTTTGTCGGACAGTTTCGTTAAGAGGCTCAAAAAATAACAATGTAACCGGTTAACCGTTAATTATCTGATATTTTATGCGCAAAGCGGACTTATTAATGGATTATGTCATCAAGATAAGATGACGACACCAAGCTTATAAAAGAACTTCGGCCGAATGCATAATTGAATTTTATGGATAAAACAGAAAAAGAAACATTTAATATTAAAGAAACGATACATCAAACTCCGTTTGATTCGGTTTCAGCGCAGGCTTTTCTTCGGAAATGGGCGGAAATAAATGATGGAATGAAAATACAATTTCTTGATCGCGAGAAATGGGAGGAGAAGAAAGAAAAAGGTTCTTTTTATGAAAAAATCGGCGAAGAGGCGGTTCTTTCTCTCCCCGATAATCTGCATTTATGGGAAATGGTCGGCATCATGGAAGAAATTGATCGGGACACTTTTACGGAAAAACCGGAAAAAGCGAAAGAAAAAAAGGAAGAAATGGAGGCGCTTGGAAAAATGATTGCGAATACCGCGAAATACATTTCCGAACGAATTCACGGTATTGGTGAAGGAAAAGAAATCGCGCATGCGATGGCGGACGAATTTTTTGCGTATGAAAAATTGCTGGCGCATGGAAAAAAAGAAAGCCAAGAAACAGAGCTTTCGGAAGAAGAAAATAAGGAAATAGATCGCTGGCTTCTTGGTGAAAATATCGCCGATTCCCGTTTGCAAACAATAGAAAACAAAGAAGAAAGAGAAAAAAGAAGAATGGAAACGCTCGCGCAATTTTTCCGCGTAACCGAGAAAGCGTTTATTTTGGAAAACACCGATTTGAAGCAGTTGAGAAAACAAGAACCGTGGAAAGATACCACCCCCATTCACTCCGCCTTTTTGCGGAAAGTTAAGCAGTCTATACGCGGAGAAGCGGAAAAGCCCAAATGGGAGTTCGGCGGCGCGATATTTCGCCGGGGAACGGAAGGACTTTTAAAGAATTTGGAACGTCCGTTAAGCCGCGAGCTTGTTTCATCGTTTGAATATTACGCGGAAAAGTTATTTGGAAAAGAAATTGCCTCCTCAATTTTCGGAGAGCAGAAGAAATTGGTAGAAGCGCTTCGCCTTCCCGACCTTAAAAAAGACTTGGAAGAAATCAGAAAAAAGGGAGATTTGGCGGAAATCGCAGAAAAAGAAAGAGAAATTGCCGCGAAAATACAACAGGCAACCAGCTCTTTTTCTTTTCATCAGGGCATGAACAATCCCGAGGATATAATCACGAAAAAATACATCAATTGCGTCGGCGCTTCCATTCTCGGAGGGTCTCTTTTTTCGGAAGTCGGTCTTACCTATTTGGTCGGTTCCGTACCGGAGCACTCCTTTCTTTTCTTGCTTACTTCCGATGATAAAATCATCTGGTTTGATATGCTCTATCCGGAGATGAACGAGGAATTGACGGACGATGCGTTAGCGAAACCGGCAAAAAACGAAAATCGGCGCCGCGTTTCCGATATTATCGCTTTTTCAAAAAAGCCATCTCAAGACGGGATAACGTTTGATATTGACAGGGATATGTTTCAGGAAAAAATGCCCTTTGATGTTGAGAGGAAAGAAAATTACATCACTCTTTTTTCCCCGAAAGAAGGAGGTCAATTGCAGTTGCTGGGCAATACATCGGGTTTTTTTATAAAAAACGAAAGATATGAAGAAGCCATTGAAACTTGCAAGCAAGCGATGATTTTGTCGCCTAAACATCCCAATATATATAATAATTTGGGATATGCCCTCCTTAAACTTAACCGCAACGAGGAGGCGATTGCCGAGTATAAAAAAGTAATTGCCTTTGATCCGGAGTATTCTCTGGCTTATGACGGGATAGGAGAAGCGCTTTTTAATCTCGGCGATATTTCCGGAGCAAGAAAAACTTTTGAAAAAGAAATCTCTTTGTATCCGAACGACCTGCGCGCGCATATCGGGCTCGGTCGCGTTCTTCAGCTATCGGAAAACGACGGAACCGAGGCGGAGAATGAATTTCGGAAAGCCATTTCTTTAAACGATCGTCTCGCCGAAGCTTATTTTTATTTGGCGCAACAATTGGAAAAAGAGGGAAGAATAGCCGAAGCCGATTCCGCATACAGAAACTTTTTATCCAGGGCGGACGAGACGCAGGAGAAGTGGAAAATAAAAATTGCCGCGGAAGCAACCAAAACATTAACAAATTAACAAATAATACCCGAAAATTATGCACAAAGTAGACCTATCAATGGATCATATCACCAAAATAGAGGGTGATGCCAAGCTTTCCATTCATGCCGAGGACGGAAAAGTAACCGAAGTACATTTCGGAATCACCGAATACAAGCGTTTCTTTACCGAAGCGATGAAAGGGAAGCCGATAATGGCGATACCTTCGCATCTCTCGCGCATTTGCGGAACATGTTCCAACGCTCATATCATGGCGGCGATTGAAGCGTGCGAAAACGCTTTGGACATACAGCCGACGAAGCAGACCGAAATTTTGCGCGCCCTCACGATGCACGGGCTTATCGTCCGAGACCACGCTCTTCATTTGTATCTCTTTTGCATGCCGGACCTTTTCGGAAAAGACGCATTTTTGGATTTTGACGAGAACGACGAGGTACAGCATCAGATGCTCCACGATGGATTTGATATAAAAGCGGCGGGAAATTATCTCGCGACGCTTATCGCGGGGCGTTCCGTGCACGCCATGTATCCGGTCATCGGCGGTTTTTTGCACTTTCCTTCCAAAGAGGGAGTAGACGAGGCGGTGCAAAAACTGGAAGCCATCCGCCCGGCGGCGCTTCGTTTGATAAAAGTATTTCAGGACGCGCCGGATCATTTTGACAGGAAAACGAGCTACATGGCGCTTATCGCCGACGAAGGATTCGGATATATCAACGGGAAAATACATACGAGCCGCGGAGAAGTGTATCCCGAGTCGGAATATCGCGCGCATTTGGAGCACACGGTCATGCCGTATTCCACGGCAAGCGCCTATAAATACCAAGGAGAAAGCTATCTGGTCGGCTCTCTTGCGCGTTTAAACATCGCGAAAGACAACCTTCACCCGAAAACCAAAGAATCAGCGAAAGAAGCGCTGGCTCTCTTCCCGTCAACCGACGTATTTCACAACAACCTCGCCCAAGCGATAGAAATTTTACACTCCATTGACGAGGCGATTGATTTGCTCAAAAACAACACCTTCGTTCCGGAGCCGATTGTGAAAAAACCGTTCCGTGATGCGGTCGGCGTCGGCGTCGTTGAGGCCCCGAGAGGAACACTCTATCACAAAATCGTTCTCGGTGCGGACGGGCTTATCAAGGAAGGGGAGGTGATTGTTCCAACGGGACAGAATCAAGTGAATATTGAGGAAGATATCGGAAGATTGGTTGAAAAATTGCTCGCGGAAGGAATGACGGAAGACAAAATCCCCATGGAAATTGAAAAACTGATCCGCGCCTATGACCCGTGCATGTCCTGCGGAGCGCATTTTTTGAAGGTTAACTGGATATAGAGTAGAGCCGTCTTTTTGGCGATCTTCGTTTTTATTTTCAAAAAAATTAGCGGGACAGTACTTTTGTACAGCCCCGCTAATTTTTTTGAAAATAAAAACGAATCCTTGCCCTTCCGTAGCTTTAGCGAAGGAGGGTCATCCAAAAATCCCGTCTCATGTGTTGAGATAAGGTCTTGTTTATTAAACTTTTAAAAAAGTCCGCCTGAATTGGCGGACTTTCTCTTTTTCCTATGCGGGTTTCCGTTTGCTTTCTTCGCGTGCTTTTTGGCGTTTATCCATCGCTATCGCGAAAGATTCTTCGTAGAATTCATTTCCGCGAGATCCCGGCTTGCGGTCGCTTATCGGCCAATCGTATCTGTTTTTCATGGTATATTCCTTTTAATGTAAATCAAATCCGGTTACAGTATAACACATTTTATTATAAATTGCAAGTTTTTTTCCGGTTGTTTTTTCCACTTGCGCTTTATCTTTTATAAAGCGATAATAAAAAGAGCTTGGGGGAATCTTCCCAAAAATAAAAGGTCATTTTATTTAAAAATTTTTACTATTTTTTATGAACGAAGAACAAAATCAGCAAAATATCGTTTCCGGCGTCGGTTTTGACGAGGAGAAAATCGTAAATTATGCCGGAAGGCCTTCCAAAATGGTTCTCTTTGTAGTGGAACATTCCCGCGGATATATAAAGAGTTCAAAACAAGCGACCATGTTTTTATGGGCGTTAGTTGCGTTGATGTTCGTCCTCTCCGCGTTTTTTGTTATCAGCTCAAGTCCCAAGGTTCCTTCTCAATCAAGGACACCTATTGTGGCAAAATAATAAAACTCATATGAATAACAAAAAACAAGGTTTTACTTTGATTGAGCTTATGGTGGTTATCGCTCTTATCACCTTGCTTGCGAGCGTTATTCTTGCATC